>Ga0209162_1000067_pt1 | contig 99545 bp, 87 predicted proteins | sample YNPNPMetaG_FD_187121 | JGI IMG/M metagenome (GOLD analysis project Ga0209162, IMG submission 187121) | Anoxygenic and chlorotrophic microbial mat microbial communities from Yellowstone National Park, USA - YNP NP MetaG (SPAdes) (version 2) ...
TAGGCGCTGTAAATCTCCTGTCGCTGAACCGGGGTCAATCGTGTCTTCTTGTGAATCACCATCGGGGTATCCTCCTGTGCTATAACTCTTTTTGTTGTGATACCCCGAAAATGTAAACAACGCTATTATATCTTACAGGTTAGACATTAAACAAGGGATACTGCTTTGTGTTGATTCATAACGGTTGTTGTGCTATTGGGATAACTAATTGGATGAAATAACCTTTAGGTGTGCACGCCATGGAGAAGAGAAAAAAATTAACAAAAGAAGCATTAAATAAAATAGCAAGCAAGTATCATGACCAAATTGTATTTGATCTTAAACGGGGTTTCTTGCAGTTCATAACGTTGATGCTTATTAGCAAAGGGCCTAAATATGCTTATGAAATAAAGGCTGATATTTTACGATATACTCGGGGTGGGTTTGATATTGATAAAAACAATTTGTATAAAAAACTTCGATCTCTTGAGCGTGATGGGATACTTAAAAGTAAAATGGAGCCGTCGTTGCGAGGGGCTCAGAGAAAATATTACATGCTAACCGGTTTAGGGCAAAAACTTTTTTCTGAAACTTACAATTTGTTGTTTCCATTAATGGAATCTTTACGTCAACATATAACAAAAAAGTTAGACTGATACGAAAGCTTTTTTGCAGCCCGCTCTTTTCAGCTATTGATACAGGCGTTACAGTACTGTTGTTTCCCACTTTTTATTGATTTTACTAAACAGAAATTTTCCAATTTTTCCCCACAATCATATTGCTGAAAATGGTATTTTCTGAGAGCATCGTTCCTTCCCACAAGATGCAGTTTTGCAAAACAGAGCCGCTTTTTATAGTACAGTTTTTCCCAATTGACACAAAACCACGAAAGTCAACGTCTTCCCCCAGAACAACATCTTCATCTATAAAAACGCTGTGTTTGGGGATCATTCCATGCGCTATAAGCGGCATTTTATTTATCAAAATATTATGGTGGGTCTGAAAATAATCTTTGATTGTTCCGATATCAGACCACGCATGACCTTGTATCACAGAACCCATAATCAATTCTTTGCCCTCACGTATCCGTGCAATGAGTATGTCAATAATATCTGAAAACCCTTGAGGGACGTACTCTAAGATTCGGCTGTGCATAATCGCAATGCCGGTATAGGCAAGATATTGACCCGGTTGTTTGGTCTGTATCTGATAACGGATATCAATAATCCTTTTATCATGTGCAAGCAGGACATTATTACAACGGGGATGATCATGTAATGCGAGTAAACACAGCGGCTGGTTCTGGTGCCATTCAGCAATAAGCGGCGCAAGTGGTATATCACTCAGGACGTCGCCATTGTGTATAATGAAAAAATCGTCCTGTTCGATGAATTTTTTAAAACCAAGAAGGGCACCGCCACTCCCTAAAATTATTGGTTCAAATGAAAGGATAACCTGCGGGATAAATTTTTCTTGATCAATAAACGCTTCTATTTTATCAGCCTGATAATGGACATTAATACCAATCCAGTTTGCTTTACTTGCAGTAATCTTCGTGATAATATGCCACAGCAGTGGTTTCCCCAAAATAGGCACAAGCGGCTTAGGGGTATAATCAGAAAGTGGCTGGAGGCGAGTTCCATATCCTGCCGATAATATAATAGCTTTCATGGTAAGGTTGCAGAGATAATTTTTTATGAGCTTATACTACCATACTTTTCATGAAAAAGAGGTTTGTAATTTCAATGCGAGCTATGAGTAAAAACGAAATAATGAATTTTATTAAGGAATGGACATGGGGAACCTTGATAGCCATTGAGGGAACCCGTCCCTATGCTGTCGAGCTTTCATATGGAACAGATGGTTCATTTATTTATTGCGGGTCACGGCCCGGCGGCAGAATGGCACAATGCATTCTCAAAAATCCACAGGTGGCTTTCAAGATATGTGATTCTGATCGCACCTATGCCCGGTGGAGAGCCGTTATCATCGAAGCCACGGCAGAACGTCTTACCTCCTATGAAGATATCCTTTATTCAGTCAGGTGTATTGCTCGGCAACGCGGATTACCTGAACAAGCATTTGATGCAGTTGTGGAAAAAGTATTTATGCATCCTGAAAGCAATTCATTGCGCATCCCTCTTAACCGCTTTAGCGGGGTAACAAGCTTCTAAAACAACACAGTGACATCCAACAAGAAACCTATACTATCTATAATTCTGTCCTTTTTATTTTATACTTAAGAAATGCAGTAAGTAATCAGATAAATAATAGCAAAAGAAAAAATGTAACTAGGCAAAAGGCCATGGGTGAAAGCACGTGGACCTCTCTGAAATCTCTCCAATAGAATATGTATGAATACCTTGTTAAGCAAAATAAACCAAATGAAACATGTGGCTCTTTTTTTGTTGGTGCTCACCGGCGCATGTGCAACAGAGTATAAAATTATTGATCAACGCTCCCCGAATCTTACTGATTATCAGCAGGATCAGGTATATGTGCTTGGCTGTGGTGACCGGGTCAGTATTAAAGTCTGGGGTAAAGACAATTTAAATACTGATGCAATTGTGCGACCGGATGGTAATATTTCGTTTCCTTTAATTGGCGATATTCAGGCACGAGGTTTGCGGGTTGAGGATTTGAAGGAAGAACTCAATAAAAGACTTCGCGATTACATTTTTGAACCCAGTGTTTCAGTGACGGTTGTTGATATAAAAAGCCAAAAAATTTATATCCTTGGCGAAGTCTCACGCCCTGGTGAGCACGATCTTATTGGCCCCACGGATGTTTTACGGGCAATTGCAATGGCTGGTGGATTTACCATCTATGCGAAAAAGGACAAGATTCAAATTATCCGAACAGAAGGCAACGAAAAGATAAAAATAAAATTTAACTATGATCAAGTTATTCGAGGGATTAACTTAAACCAAAATATTATGTTGCGTCCCGGCGATGTTATTATCGTTCCATAATCGTGCAGCAGCTTTTTTCTATAACTCAGCATATCAAAATACAACGATTCTTCTCTCGTTATTTCTGGCGATAGGCTTTGCTTTGTTCCCCCCTGTTCTTTGTTATTGCTTACCTGAGACCAGTCAGAATATTTATTCAATACAAATAGGCTCATTTCAAAACAAAAAAAATGCTCAACAATTTTTTAATAGTTTACTTAAAAAAGGATACACCCCTTTTGTTAAAGAGAAAATGCTCGAAGGGAAAAACATTTATCAGGTATATGTCGGCAAATTTGATTCAAAAAAGGCTGCATATGAAGTTGCAGAAAAGCTTAGGGCAAACGAGGGACTGTCACCTGTTCTAATGACATGCTGTGCGGCATCCCAGGCATTGCCTGTCCTCACTGCAGAGAGTACGGGAAAACTTTCTTCTGCGACACATATCTCAAACAGACGGCATGAAAACACTTCCCAACGACAACGAGGAAAATTTTCTTCTATCAAACAATCCTCACTTCTTAGAGTGCACAACTCTCTCTCTGAAAGCATTCCATTGAAACTTTATGCTGAATTTGAACCGTCATTTTCCTGGAGACTTTATTATGAAGATAATGTCTATGGAACTGCTAAAAACCATGTCAGTGACTTCAGCAACAGATATTTGCCGAAGATAAAACTAAACCTTAACTCGGAGCGCTTAAAAATATCGGGCGAGGGGGAACTTGAAATTATTGAATACGTTGATGAACGTGACTACAATACGGTTGATCAGGACTATACCGTCGAAGCGACTTATACACTGACGAAACGCTCTGTAGTAACCTTCTCAGGTAACTATTCAGTTAATACTGACCCCAACCGCTACTTTCAACTTGAGCCTGAAGATGTTGGTTCGCTTGCTCTGGTTGGAACATATGTTGTAAAAAAATATAAAACAAAAACAAAAACAGGAATAGGAAGTTATCAATACATGCTCTCGCCTCGCAGTACGATTACTGGGATGTTGACGTATTCAAATTTTGATACAGGTGTTACTGACAGCAGTGATTTTTATATGGGTTCTCTTATTTATGTTTCTAATCTCAGCTCTCATATAAAGCTTAATATTAATGGATCCTATAATTATATGCGGTTTAAATTCGGCGGCAAAGCTGAAGAAGGCGATACTGATTTTCTTGAAGATCTACTTTCAGGCGGGGATTATGATGTATTTTTTGGCTCGGATTTCAAATCAAAAACATATGTAGCAAATTCAGGGCTATCCTATCTTTTTAATAAAGACTCAAGCATAAATTTTTCTTTTGGATGGAGCAAAAACATACAAAACATAAAAACTGAAGCAACCGATCCAGAAACAGGCGAATTGATAATCACCAAACGACGGCCGGATGGCAATACATTGAATTATAACGTTGTATACACTCGGCGTTTTTCAGGCACCAAGCTCAAGATGGGTATTAAACAGGGAACGGGTGATAATGCGAATACCGGAGCTTCGTTCAGGTCTCGTGAGCTTAGCTATCGGATTGAGCATGAGTTCACGCGACGACTGAACGGAATATTAGATATCAAATATTACCGGTATCATGCTGATAAGAATGATTTTGGTTTTGAAATTAAGCGGAACATACTGTATACTAATGCCAGTATTAAATATCAAACAACTCGCTGGCTCGATGTTATTTTAACATATCAGTACACAAACAACCATAATAAACAGGTTAAAACAAGAACAGAACGCAACAGTATCTTTGCATCCCTTACCATACATCCCTTGAGACCTTTTGTTTTCAGATGATGATAGATCGTACTTTACAGCAGAATATTATTCACTATTTCGATTTGCTAAAACGGGGAAAATATCTATTATTGTGTCCGGTAATTGTTTCCTTAATCATTGGGTGTACGGTTGCTTTTAAACTCCCTCCAGTATATCGTTCTGAAGCAAAAATATTTTATATTGAGGCACAGATCCCCGAGTGGGCAAAACTTGGTTTCATTAACATATATCTTGAAGCGATGCTTCTTTTTATTGAAGCAATGGCTTTTTCAGGCGACCAGGCGGTCACTGCTATTAAAGAACTGGATCTCTATCCTGAATTGATAGACAAAATACCGATGGCTGACATCCTTGCGCATATGAAGGAAAATTATAAATCGAAACCACTCTATACGCAGGTCCCAGGCACTGGGAGCAAACCAACGGAAATTATAACAGGTTTTGAGTTTTATTTTGAGCACAAGGATCCAGCAAAAGCTTTTCAGGTTGCAAATTTGCTTGCTACCAATTTTGTCGAGAACTATAAGAAGTTTAGAGAAAATTTTGCAGCATCAACATCAGGCTTTTTCAACGACGAGCGGGAGCGATTAAAACAAGAAATAGCAGAGATCGATCAAAAAATAGCTGAATTTAAAGAACAAAACGTCAATGAATTGCCAGAACTTTTTTCTTTAAACTATAGTATGGCAGATCGTCTTAACGCAAAGCTTTTCAGTATTGACCAGCAACTTCAGACATTAAACGGTCAAAAACGATCTCTAGAGTTACAGCTTGCAACGATGAATCCATTAGTGGCGATGCAGGGCATATCAGGGGAACGGATTGTGACCCCTGAGGAAAAATATACTGCGCTCAAAGCAGAGTTAGGAGTTTTGCTGGCAAGCTACTCAGAAAAACATCCAGATATTATACGGCTGCGGAGGGAAGTCTCTTTGTTAGAGCAACAGTTAAATGAGAAACAAAAAACTGCTTCATCTGCACAACAATCTGATGACGATCCCCAAAAGAGTTCTTTTTTAGATAATGGCATCATTGGAGCATATAACCCAGCATATATAAATTTAAAATCGCAACTCAACCAAGTAAATCTTGAAATTGAGAAACAAAAAAAGGAACGTGAAGAGGCGTATAATGAATTGCTGAAATACGAGCGCAGGGTTGTTAAAACGCCTATGGTTGAGAAACAGTACCGAATACTAGATCGAGATCTGCAAAGCGCAAAAAAACGCTATGATGATCTTGTCAGTCAAGTTTTGACACTTGAGAGCGCAGCGGCAATGGAACGGAGGGAAATGGGAGGTAAATTGACCATAGGGCAACCGCCAACGCTTCCTTTAAAGCCAGTACGTCCCAACCGACCGCTCATTATTTTAGCATCTTTTGTGGGTGGCTTTGCTGTGGGCGTGCTTTTGCTTCTTGGGTGGGATTTTCTGACCCAGACCATACGAACGCCTGAAGATTTTTCGCTCATTGCATCTAATGTTCCAGTTCTTTCCGTTATTCCTTATATTGCCACTGAAGAAAAGAAAAAAATTCGCTTTTCATTACAGAAAACAGCAGGGCCTATTGCTATTGTTATTGTTATTGTTGTGCTGGTTATTATTGATATTTTTATTATGCCGGTTGATGTGCTTTTTGTAAAAATAGTTTCAGCGCTCCGCACAAAACTGTTGCTTCTTGGATTGTAACTACATGAGTAAGATTAAAGATGCTCTTACCAGAGCAAAGCATGACCGCGACCTTCGCGACGATGTTTCGTTATTTAAAACAACGACCATTGCTGATACAGAAGAACCGCGTGGGCAAACAAAAGTCATCAATTATGCTGAGGCAGCGGTCGTCCGCAATAAGATTATAACCCCTTATTTTGACAACTTTGAATTAAACAGTCAACTCAAGCTGCTGAGAACAAAAATTCTCCAAGAGACTCAGGAGCGTGATGAACGAACTATTTTGGTTACCAGTACACTCCCCGGAGAAGGAAAAACTTTTCTTGCAGTAAATTTAGCAATCACTTTCGCCCGTGAAGTTGACCAGACTGTTCTGCTTGTTGATGTACACCTCCAGCATGCAAGTGTCATTCGTGTTTTTGGCATTGAGCAGGAGCAGGGACTTACCGATTATCTGCTCCACGACGTTCCTCTATCAGAGCTTCTAGTGCGGCCGGGCATTGAAAAGCTGACGCTGCTGCCTGCTGGCTTTCCGGTTGAACATTCCGCAGAGCTGCTGCGGTCTCAAAAGATGCGGCAATTGATACAGGAGATGAAAGGTCGCTATGCAGACCGCTACATTTTCTTTGATGCCCCTCCTGTTTTGACATCGGTTGACACTATTGTCCTTTCTGATTATGTTGATAAAGTACTTTTTGTCATTGGATCTGGTCAGGTTACCCCTGCACAACTATCTGAAGCATTGGGCCGCCTTGACAAAGAAAAATTGCTCGGCACCATCATCAACAAAAAAATAACATAATCCTCAGTGCCCACCTGTCACGTGCGTAATCCTTATGTACGAAGCATATTACGGTTTTAAAGAAAAGCCCTTTACCACACTACCTGATCCAGATTTTTTATATCTGAGCTCAAAACATGAACTTGCCTTTACCTATCTGGAGTACGGGCTGTCATCACAAGCAGGCTTTATTGTGTTGACGGGAGAAATTGGCTCAGGAAAAACCACGCTTTTAAATTATTTAATTGAAAAACTGGATACGAGAACCACCAGCGTTGCCTTTATTTTTAATACCAATGTGAATCCCTATGATTTTCTTGTGGCAGTTGCGCATGAATGGGGAATTGAAGGTCTGCCCACAGAAAAGGCAATGCTCTATGACACGCTTACTAGTTTTTTACTTGCACAGTATGCAAAAAAAATTCGACCTATTCTGATTATTGATGAGGCACAAAATTTACCGTTTGAGACACTTGAAGAAGTCAGGATGCTCTCAAACCTCAATGATGGAAAGAAGCCACTGTTGCATATTATTTTTTCCGGGCAACCTAATCTTATCCACCGGTTGAATAATCCACGACTTGAACAGTTACGGCAACGTGTGGTTGTGCATTACCATATCGAACCACTGGATCTTCAGGAAACACAGCAGTATATTGAACACCGTCTGAAAAAGGCAGCGGCAAAGGATCTTGGGATTTTCACCCAAGACGCAATCGCCCGTATTTATGAATATTCTGGTGGCATACCCCGCATTATCAATCTGCTCTGCGATTTAGCACTCGTCTATGGATATGCTGAACAGACGCGGCCGCTTGGTGCCCCTATTATTGATATGGTCGTGCAGGATAGAAAGCGCATGGGACTGGGTTTTGGCACTGTTTCATCATCGCCCGTGCCTTCCCCGCAGGCGTATGTTGATATTGACGAAGAGAAGGTGGCAGGGCTAAGCAAAAAATACCGGGAGCTCTGTGATAATGTCTATGAGCTTGCCCGACTGGTCAAAAAAATGATTGACGTCCGTGATGATGTTTCTCGACAGCAGCAAGAGCTGCAGCAACTGTATCGAAAGATTCGAAAACTTGAAGCACGATGCTTAGCTGCATGTGCTGGAAACGCTGACCGTTCTCATACCTATGATCAACCAGTGCCGGATAGAAACAATTTTACCCCAGATGACCAAACCATTTCAGACAATGTTCTGAAAGGGTTCTAAAATCTCCGCTTCAGTGTTGCTCCCTGAAGGCTAACCAGTTGGTACAGTGCGTGAGTCAGGATACAGCACGCAGACGGCGCTGTGATTCTCGTGCGAGATCCCGTGTGCGTATGTCTTCGCGTTTATCAAAAAGCTTCTTGCCCTGTGCAAGCGCCATCTCTACTTTAATTCTGCCTTTTTCGTTAAAATACATGCTGAGCGGAATAAAGGTCTGCCCTTTTTCCCTGATTTTGCCATAAAACTTTTTGATCTGTTGCTTGTGAAAGAGTAGCTTTCGCTTCCGGCGCGGTTGGTGATTAAACCTGTTTGCATGAGTATAGGGGCTGATGTGTGCATCAACAAGAAAAATTTCACCACCCTCAATGATTGCATGGCTGTCACTGAGATTGACCGCTCCCCGTCTGCATGATTTTACCTCGCTGCCAAGCAGCACAATTCCTGCCTCAAACGTTTCAAGAATCGTATAGTTGTGGCGTGCTTTTTTATTGTAGCAGATAACCCTGTGCGGCAAATCGTTTTTTTTCTTGTGAGGCATGTAGTGCTAAATCAGAGATAAATTGCTTTTTAGGTGTGCTGTAAAAAAAAGAAAAAGGATTTGCTGCTTTTATGCAAATCCTTTTTCTAAAAACAATGCAATTACCCACGCAAATGTTTAGCAAGATCCTCAACGAGCGGTTTTGACCCGACATATAATGTTGTACGTTGATGATGACTTTGGGGCTTAATATCCAGAATCGGTGTCCCTGTTTCATCAATTGCGTCGCCGCCTGCTTCTTTGCACATAAAAGCCACTACATTGGCTTCATACAAAAGGCGGAGTTTGCCCTGCGGACGGTTTTCTTTTGGGTTGGGATGATTGACGATTGCTGGATACATAAACAGCCCGCCATTAGAAAGGAGACGATGGAAATCGCCGGCGAGAGCACCGATGTATCTGAAATTATACTGCTGTATTTTCCCCTGAATCCATGTCTGAATTTTATCGCTAAAGGTGTTGATATTCCCGGCATTGAATGAAAGCTCCCACTTTTTCGTGCTTTCAGGAAGGACCATCCGCACCGGTTTGACATAGGTATTGGTTTCATCGGAATGGAATCGCCAGCAGCCTGCTTCACGGAACGCGATGGTGAACATGCCGGTGGGAATGACAAACATGCCTGCTGCAATGTATTCTCTGCCTGCCCGGAGATGAAAGTCTTCGGGCCCTTGGATGTTACCATCCAGATTGCGTTTTGAGATCCCGAACATAAAACCCACAGGAAGCCCATGAGCAACATTTGATGAGCCATCGAGCGGATCAAAATACACGAAATATCTACCGCCATTTTTATTAAGGTCAATGATGGTTTCTGATTCTTCGCTGACGACCTGAATCACTCGCTCAGTCTGGGTTAGATAGTGGAGGACAATTTCATGGGCAAAATCATCCATTTGCATAACGGTTTCACCATGGACGTTGATACTGCCAGCTGCACCCAAATGACCTTTGAGGGCGCCGGTCCGGTAATACAGCTCAATGCGTTTTGCCGCTGTTAGAATAGCGTCCATGAGGATAAGAAAGTGGTAGGTCCGGTTATGTTTTTCCTGATGTCTGAGTAGGAAGTTTCTGAAGGTTTGTTCAAATTGTAACATGGCGGCCTCCTGAATTTAATAATAACATATTTTGTTAAAAAATACTCGGCGCATCTATAAAAACAGTCGGCAATAAGAACATGTCCTCCACATGACGTGCGAGCGCGCGCAAACCGATTGTTTCTGTCTGATAATGGCCTCCATAGAAAACATTGATGCCGAATTCTTGGGCAAGATGGTATGCACCATGTCGTGGCTCGCCAGTGATGAAAAGGTCAATACCAAGCATTTTTAATTCCTTGAAAAGAGCAGCATCGTTTGCCGCTCCTGCAACAATACCGACATTTCTGATGGCATCACCGCCAAAAGCAATGATATGACGGCAGGAACCAAGGGCATTGGTTACTTTGTCTATAGCATCCTGGAGTCGGAGTGTGTGGGGAAATTTGCCCTGAATGCCGATCATCTTCCCCCGGTACTGTGCACAAGGCTCTGTGTTGATGAGGCCTATTTTTTTGGCAATTTGTATATTGTGGCCAACCTCAGGATGAGCATCAAGGGGAAGGTGTACTGCATACAACGCCATGTCTGCCATGATCAGCGAGCGGATCCGCTGAAAATGGTGGTCAACAATAAGCTCCTGTTTTCCCCAGAACAGACCATGGTGGACAATCAACAAATTGCACTTTTCTTCTGCGGCTCTGAGGATGGCTTCATGACACGCGTCAACGGCAAAACCTATCTTTTCAACACTCTCACTGTTTTCTACTTGCAGACCGTTTGCTGCATCGTCATGAAATTCGCTGATATGAAAATAGGTATCAAGATAGCTGACGAGTCGTTTGAGTTCCATTCTGAGGGATTTTTCTTTTTAGAATAGAAAGAAATAAAAAGAATGTCAAGCTGTTTTCAATAGTTTTTTCCGGCTTGGCACCACACTGCCCCAGCTCGCTTTCGTCTTCCCGGCCCTGAAAAATATTCTCAGAAAAAGCATTGACAGGGCAGACCAGTCTATATAAAATATATTCTACTTACCGGTAAGTAAGTTATGCCACAGCCAATGAATAGTAAGAAAAAAATAACGCGCGCCGCCATTGACGTATTTTTTGATAAAGGCTTTGATGCTGCATCAATGCGAGAAATTGCAGAGAAAGCCGGTGTCACCAAACCCATGATATATTACCACTTCAAAAACAAACAGACGCTCTACCAAGAACTTTTGGAAGAGCATCTCAATGAGTTTTGTGAACGGCTTGAAAATATTCTTGCACGGGATGACCAGTATCAGACAATTTTTTCTGCTGTTATTGATTTGTACGAAACAACCTTTTCAAAAGGTGCAAAAATCTATCATATCATTCAACGGGAGATAAGCGGCAACGGACGTTTCGTCGGGTTGTTAACAAAAAAGTATTTTTCTCGCATTGTTTTCCAGCTTTCCTCCCTGTTACACGAGGGGATGCGGCAGGGAAAAGTGAAACCACTGGGTGACAGTCATCTCGCCGGGCTTAGTTTTTCTGCAATCCTTCTTTTCTATTTTTCACAAGGTACGGTTATACAACAACTGTCTCACACTGTATCGCCCGGAACGTTTTCCGGAAAGGCTTTTCGGGCGCATATTGCAAAACTATTTTTACATCAGTGACAAGCAACGAGCGGGAGCTGGTGCTATGGATGTGCTACAAAAATGGCGAGAGGCTGATCTAAAAAGCAAAATAGTCAATGCAAGTTGTGCGCTCCTTTTGCTGATTGGCATACCGTGGGGTGTGCACTGGTTGTATTACCGTTTTTCCCATGCCATTACTGATGACGCTTTTGTTGAATCAGATCTCATTAATGTAACGCCGCGTGTGCCGGGTCATATCCGTGCATTGCTGGTTGATGAATCCCACATCATACAAAAAGACCAGCTTCTTGCAGAGCTTGATCCGGTTGACTATCAGGCACAGCTTGAGCTGGCACAGGCAAAAATGGAACGGGCGCATAAAAATGTAGAGGGGCTCAAGGTAACACTTGAAAAAACAAAGCAGGTCGTGGAACGTGAAACGACGATTGCCCAGAGTGGGATTGTCAAAGCGGAAGAGGATCTGAGGAAAGCGCAGGCACATTTTGAACGGGTGGAACGGGATTACCGGCGTATTGCAAATCTCTATGAAACCCGAAGCATTTCAAAACATCAATTCGATGCAAGCGTTGCAGAACATACTGCTGCCCAAGCAACACTCAACGCTGCACGGGTCGGGGTCACGGTAGCACAGCAAACCTACGAACGAGTTCTTGCAGAACGATTGAGTGTGGACGAGATCGCCAAGAAACTCGCTGCTGCTGAAAAAGAGGCGCAGGAAGCTGAGAAGGGCTCTGAAGTAGCACGGCTCAACCTTAAACACACCAGGATTACAAGTCCGGTGAATGGTGTTGTGGCAAAAAAATTTATCCATGCTGGTGACTATGTCTCACCCGGGTTCCCCATTTTCAGTGTGTATGACACAGACAATGTCTTTGTTCGCGCACACCTTGAGGAGACGAAAATGAAGGGGGTGCGTTTGGGACAGGCGGTAGACCTTGAGGTAGATGCATTTCCCCACCGCAGGTATCACGGCAAAGTGATAAAAATCGGCGATGCGACAGGGGCAAAATTTATGCTCATCCCCCGCGACACCACGACCGGCGAATTTACAAAAGTCGTTCAGCGCATTCCCATAAAAATAGAGATTCTTGACGATCCTGACCGCGTTTTAAAGCCCGGCTATTCCGTGACCATAGGGATTCAACTTGATTGAAGGAATGCCCAAGCTCATAACAGCTTGCGGGCGTGGGTAGTAACGGACACTTAACAGAGCACAAGAATATGGGACAGCAGGCGGCACCTCAGCATGGCTCGAAATGGACTGCTGCGGGCATCGTCATGATTGGTATCTTCATTACGCTGCTTGATGGTACGATTGTTGATGTAGTGCTCCCCAAGATGATGTCATCGCTCAACACCGATACCTATGGCGTGCAGTGGGTGATTATTGCTTATTTGATTGCAGCTGCGGTTTCGATGACCAGTGTGGACTGGCTCGGTTCGGTCCTTGGCCATCGGTATACCTATCTGCTCGGTCTTCTGATTTTTACCTTTTTTTCAGCACTCTGCGGTCAGGCACATGACATTGGGTTTATGGTGTTCTCTCGGTTCTGCCAAGGCATTGGGGAGGGGATTGTTGTTCCTATCGGTATGACCATTTTGTGTGAAGCGTTTCCAGAAGAAGAGCGAGGGATGGCTCTCGGAGTATACGGCCTTGGCGCAAGCTGCGCACCAGCGCTGGGTCCGACTCTGGGAGGCATCATTACCGAACATCTAAGCTGGCGGTGGATTTTTTATGTAAATCTTCCGATTGGCCTCTTGGGTATGTTTCTTACCCTTGTGGTGCTCTGGGAAACCGGTGCCCACAACAAAATGAGGGTGCCATTTGATGTGCCGGGGTTTCTGGCGATGACCGTTGCGTTTGGTTCGTTTATCACGTTTTTAAGCAAAGGACAGGAGAAAGGGTGGCTACAGTCGGATTTTATTTTAGGGTTGATTATTGTTTTTTGCATCAGCATGCCGCTGTTTATCTGGATTGAACTGAACACAGAGCATCCACTGTTTGACCTGCGCATTTTTCGGTATCGCAATTTTACGCTGAGCGTGCTGTGCATGTTTGCTATGAGCGCAGCAATTTACGGGATTTTTATGATGATTCCCCTGTACCTTGAGCGGTTCCGTCAGTTTACAACCCTGACGACAGGTCTGACGATGTTGCCCGGGTCAATCATGGCTGGCGTAGGTGTTTTTGTGGCTGGATATCTTTCTGACAAATACGATCCCCAAAAGCTTTTTTTTCTCTCCTCAGCGTTTATGTTTGCAACCGGACTTGCACTCAGCACGATTGATATGGACACAGAGCGAAGCCGTATCATCCTATTGTTTATGCTGTGGAACATTCCCCTTGCCTTTAACTTTCCACCCATTCAGGCAATCGGTTTTAGCGGTGTGCCTGAAGATAAAATCAGCCTGGTTTCGTGTGCTCAAAACGCCTCCCGGTTGCTTGCAGGAAGCGTGGGCACCGCAATTGCGGTTACCATTCTTGAACGCCGCGCTGACCTATTTTTTGAATCGTTCGGAAGACACGTGGCTTATGATAACATTACTGCGGTAACAGCGCTGCGGTCGTTGCAGGGCTATCTCCATTTCCATGGAACGCCTGCACAGCTTCTTGAGACTAAAGCGCTCAAAGTACTTGAGCTGTATACCACGATGAAGGCATATGTTTATGCGGTAAAAAGTGACATTCTCTGGATGACTCTTATCGGGCTTTTTGCTGTTGTTTTTTGTCTGTTTATGAAAAAACAGCCAAGCTCGCACGGGGTGAAACATGTTCCGATTCATTAATGTCGTAATAGCAATAGTTGTGCTCGTGCTTGCAGCAGGTGTGCATGCCGAAGGTATGGCTGAACCGATGACGCTTGAACAGGCAATAACTATTGCGCTTGCGCAGAATCCACAATTTCAAACAGCAACACTTTCAATCGAGCAAGCCGAGCATCGGTACCAAGCTGCAGAAGCTGATTTTTTCCCCAAGGTGGGAACTTCCTATACGTATACCCGTCTCAATGAAGAGCCGCGGATAAAGGCTCCTGCCGGATCATTCTATCCAGAGAGAATAAATGCTGTCATAGGAACCCAGAATATCTACCGATGGGATCTACACCTCGTGCAGCCACTTTTTACCGGCGGGCAGATTTATCAGAGCTACAAACTTGAGGCACTGGGCGTTGATGTGGCAAAACTGCGGCGTGATATAGCACGCAACGAGCTTATCTACAGTGTCAAGTCAGCTTATTTTACGCTCCTCAAAACCCAAAAACTGCGGGATGTTGCACGTCAGGCAGTTGAGCAGATTACTGCACATGAAAAGACTGCGCGCGATTTTTTTGAGCAGGAAATGATTGCTAAAAATGACCTGTTAGAGGCACAGGTGCGCCTTGCCCAAGCACAGCAAGACCTTGTTCGTGCCGAGCAGAGCGTTGCGATTGCACAAGCTGCATTCAATACCGTATTGCATCAGGAGGTTAATCAACCAGTGGTTATTACTGACATTGGCGATGATCACCACCAGGGGCTGAGCCTTGCTGAGAGTCATTCACATGCTCTCCAGCATCAGCCGGTGATCCGGGAAATTGATACAATCATTGAGCAAGCGCACACGGCGGTCAAGCTTGCCCAGAGCACGTATTTCCCCAAGGTCTTTTTAGCGTCATCATACCTGCGGCAGGGTAATCAAGCTGAGGTGCGCGGGACGCAGTATGAAGATGCTGAAGCGTGGAACGTGAGCCTGAATCTGGACTGGACGTTTTGGGAATGGGGCAAAAAACGCCATATTGTTGGAGAACAGAGGGCTAAACTTCTCCAGGCACAGGAAACAAAAAAAGAGATTGTTGACAAGGTACTACTGCAGGTAACCGATGCCTGGCTTCGCTGTGAGGAAAACTGGAAGAATATCGGCGTTTCCCGTACGGCGCTTGCACAGGCTGAGGAAAACTTTCGCATCTATAAAAACCGCTTTGACCAGCAGATGGCTACAACCACCGATGTGCTGGATGCCCAAACCCTCCTTACCAAGGCATATGCAAACTATCATACGGCACGATATGATTATTATATTGCCTGTTCAGCGCTTGAGTTTGCTATCGGCGATGTAAAAAATTTTTGATATTTTTCTTGAAAAAACCTTTTCCTGATTATATAAGCTATCCCCACAAGCTTTTGTTCAGGTGTGTACCATCATAAAAACCCTTATACAGAGGAGAGATATTTATGGCAGCAAAACCTATGACCAAATCGCAGCTCATCGGAGTCCTTGCAGAAACACTGGGCACAACCAAGAAGATAGCCGGAGACTATCTTGACACTCTGTGTAGTATTGCGTATCGGGAAACGAAAAAGACAGGGCAGTTTGTTTTACCGGGTTTTGGGAAATTGGTAAAGGTACAGCGCAAAGCACGGACAGGAAGAAATCCTGCGACTGGAGAACCCATTAAAATCAAGGCAAAGACTGTGGTGAAATTCAGGGTTGCTAAAGCCTGCAAGGATGCAGTGCTCTAAGAAATGTCAGATAATTTAAAAAATTAAAAGGACAGGATTTTTAATCCTGTCCTTTTAATTTGGAGCGGATACGTTATTTCTTTTTGCTTTTGGTTGTTTTCTTTTTTGCCGCACCCTTTTTAGCTGCCGGTGCTTTCTTTTTTGCACAGCTTGCTTTTTTTGCGGGTTTTTTTGCTGTTGCCATCGCGTTTCCCCTTTCCTACGGTTAACGGTTTAGTGGTTGGTACGACTACCCCTTTTGGTTTCAGGGGAATTTTATTTTCACTCACATTATCGGATGGCAAAAAATTAAACTTTATAAAAAATTAAGAATTCTATTAAAAAAATTTATGGTGCATCGCTTGGTGTTACTGTCTGCTCAGCGGCGGTGACGTTCTGTACTACTTTTTCTTTTTGAGCGATTGCTCAACCATGTGTGACAGTCCCTCAATCGAGCGGTCTTTTACTGCTGCACCATTGATAAACAGCGTGGGGACAGCACGAACTCGCAGTTTTTGCGCAAGCTGCTTATCAGCAGCCAGGATACCGGGAATTTCTGCATCGCTTGTGTCTTTGTTGAATTTTGTAAGATCAAGCCCTGCTTCCTGCGCATACTGAGCGATGGTCTGTTCATTAATGGTATTGAAGTGCGCAAAAAGAATTTCAGCCATCTTGTCATACTTTTTCTGTTTGTTCGCAGCAAGCGCAGCTTTTGCTGCCTGTTCAGCAAACCGATGCATAGGAAGTGGATAGTGTTTAATGATAAGGTTGACGTCTTTGGGATATTTTTCAAGAAGCTGTTTGAGCGTCGGATAAACCCGTGCGCAATACGGGCACTGAAAATCCAGGAACGCAACCACACTGACCGGTGCTTTTGGATTGCCGATGATAGGTGACGTGCCGACAGGAATTTCGTAGAGCTGGGATATTTGCAGAAGCACAATCTGCTGAGCGTTTGGTTTGGTAAGATATACGGTAGATTCATCAGCAGACAAAGAGATTCGTTCAAAAGTTTCATTAAGCGGAATTTTTTCAGTGACTTTATTTTCCTGCAGTGAAATAAGCAAAATGCTTCGCTCGGCAAGAACATATGCTGTTGTGCCGTCACGGGACAGTGCGATATCCTTGGGGGTATCATCAAGCTGAATGGTGCCCAGTGTGCTCCATTGAACCTCAGCGCATGCCGGTGCTGCCGGCAGCATGCCAATGAGGCTCAGGGAGCATAGCAGGAGAAGCGTTTGCGTCAGTCGTTTCATACGGATGCTCCTTTTAAAAAGTTTTTGGTATAGGTGCATTATTATTGATTTCTGATACGAAAACAAGTCAAATCATAACAAACCACGATGAAATCCTTTTTTTTAATACCCGCACATTGGCAGTGGAGCACAGCATCTCGGCACATGAAGCGCAGTCGTACCCTAGTGTGCTGTGCTGTTATGATCATTGCTCTGCATGGCTGTTCTGGCTCAGGAGGAACCGGTACCAAACGGTCAAATGCCTCACCGGCACCTGTGCGCATTGATGCGCTGGTTGCTTCGGCTTATTGGCTGGCGCGCGATGCAGCAAAAGCAAAGCAGCCCCTCTGTCCTGAGTACGTACGAGCGCTTCTTGCAGACGGCAGATTGACCATTGGTCTTGGTATCGGCACCGAAGACTTAGGCGAGGTGGTGATTCCTGAGGAGCCTCGTGACAGGGTTTGCAAGCAGAAGTTTATGCTCTGTGGCTGCACAGTTGTCGTTGAGGGGAGGCTGATTACAACTAATGATGAATTTACCGCAGCCCTTGGTGAATGCGAACTTTTATTTATACAATCTCATTCACGGTTTGGAGCAGGCCCTGTTTTTTATTATGAGGGAAAGGCTCGACCATACCGCATGCAAGACCAGCAGCACTATGAAATACGTATGCCTGAGGATGAGGTTAGCGGCTACCATGGCAAGGTAATGCACGCCTATTTTGATACGCGACGGGGAAAGCAGTATACCGTATTTGCACCTGACAGTACCGACCTTGATGCTGCGGTGCCATTGCATGGCTATCAGGTAGTGGTATTGTCAACCTGCACAAGTTTGAAACATTTTCGCGACACCATCTCACGCTTTCGCAGCAGCTACCCCACGACCGCAATTTTTACGACACAGCCCTGCTGCATGGACACCAGCATGGAAGTTTTTATCAGCTTTCTGGCTGCTGTTTTTCAGGGTAAACCGGTTAACGCTGTGGTTCAGGATATGAACCGTACGTACCAAGCTTTTGCAGAACGCCGCGTAAAAATGAAAATACCTCCGTGGAAGGTTGTGGAGCATCTCTATACCGTTGGTATCAATACTTTTCCGGAGTGATACGACATTTCCTCCCGGCGAGCATTGTGCCTTTAGCAAGAAAATATGCAGCTCTGCGAGGGTGCACTGCAGAAACAACCACCACAGGAAAATCGTAGCCGCAGGTAATCAACCTAATCATGACCGAGGTTTTTCTTCGTGGGGCTTGGATATAACAGTGGCTCGGTCAATCCTGTTGTTTCTATCCGCAGCAAAACTGATAAGCTATTTTTTATGCGTTGCAGCAGAGCATCAAAAAATGAGTGTTCACCACCGGTTAGCAGAGGCTGTAGGTCAACAAACAGTTCCACATAACGTGCGGTGCTTTTTTGGTGGGTATGTAAAAAGACCGCATCATAGTGGTTTTTCCCGATGATGCCGGTGTCATAGGGCTTGAGCTTAAGCTGTGTCCGGTGCTGTCTGACTGCTTTTTGTTTGCATGCAATGGCACTGCTAATATCAACTGCCTTCCGGTCAGGGAAACCGTAACCATCGCTCCACACCTGATAGCCCCAGAGGCGCGGCCGAAGGTTTTTGACCTGTTTGATGGCGTGTATGACTGCTAAAGTTACTACACTATGCGTTGCGTGGCGCTCAAGCGGTGAGGGTAGATAAATCTCTCGGGGCATAAAGTAGCACAGAACGTCCCGCAGATTATGGACAAGACGCGCGAGGTTTTGAAGAATCTGCCCGCTTTTGTAGTCAAGGAAAATACCCGCACGAGCGCCGACAACCTTCAGGGCTGCTAATGCCTCGTTCCGGCGTAGGTACTGCAGGTCGGGTTTTTTAAAGATTCGTGAGCTGCCATCAGTCACATAAACCGAAAAGACATTCCATCCTTTGTCAGCACGAAGCCGCATGGTTCCACCCATGCCAATAACATCATCATCAGGATGCGGTGCGATGACGATGCAGGTTCGGGGTTTGCGATAGTAGCTGCCAAGGTCAAACCGCACCGTGACGGGAAGACACCAGGGGGCTATGGTATGTCGCAAAAGCACTTCTTCCCGCATAGCTCTTTCCTCTCGTGCTCCGCTCTTATCGTGAGGTATGCCACCGTGCACAATTCTTTACAGGATGTGTTCAATCCGTGTTCCGGGATAGTAGAACTGCAGTATTTGTCTGTAATCATAGCCACGCTGCGCCAAGGTGTAAGCTCCCCACTGGCTCATGCCAGCGCCGTGGCCATAACCGCTTCCAGAAAAGATAAATAAATCCTTTTTTTTTACAACCGTGAAGCGGGTGCTTTTGATTTTTGTTGGTCCAACAATCAGCCTGAAACTGTTGCCGGTAAGAAAAAAGCTATGCTTCCCGTTGGCTATTTTTATTGTGGTGATGCGGCTGGTTGGGCTGTGCTCAACTGGTAGAATATCACCATCCATGTCCACAGACAGTCCGAATGTCTGCAGCCGCTTTTGAATGTCGTGCCAAGAAAGCGTGCAGGTCCACGTGCCTCCGGGATGGTCTGCAGTCGGAGTATCAGGTGTTCCACCAAGATACGGTTTTTGAAAACCCCAGATGTACTGAGTGTCTTCAGTTGATCCACCGCTGTTTGCATGAAAAAGCGAAAGAATGACCGCTCCGTTATGGGTGAGCACCATGCCGCGGGTTGCAGCCACTGCTGCACGGATGCTGGCTGGTACGTGCTCACAGCCACCGTATGCCTGTGATGACGTTGTACTGTACACGTCAAACAACTCTTGGCGACGTCTCAGCATATGATACAGTGCATAGGTTCTGGCAGCAATTGCCTGTGCCTGTAAGGACTGTTCATGCCATTGGGGAGAAACCTCTCGCAGCAGCACTCCCTCGAGGTACAGCTCAAGCGGCACGATAGTGACCAGTGAGGTTGTCTTTCTGTCAGCGTATACCTGGATCGTGCCACAGTATCGCCGTTCATTCACAAACAGGGACGTTGCAGCGGTAATGGTTATGCTTCGGCACCCTGTAGGCGTGCTGTTGATCAAGAGGGAGCTGTTGTCAGCGGAGATCCGTATTGCACTGCAGGCTGGCAGAGGCAGGGGCGGGTTTTGTGGCGGTACCGTTATCGTGAGATTGTCGGTTGAGTGTACTAAGACCTCGCCATCGGTTTCCTCCAGAAGAACCCTGATGTCAGACGGCACTGGATAGAGTGTGGTGTTATCGCTCAGATAGGTGCTGCGTAGAGCGTTGATTGCTTCAGCAGCAGCAGCCGTGTCCTGAGCATTCCACGTGCCCTGATTCAGAAGTATATCCCGGTAAAAGCTAAGTGCTTCAAGATAGCGACCCCTGCGATGGTACTCTTGTGCCCGCTCAAAAAGAGCATGTCCATCTGAGGGCAAGGCAAGCGTCGCAGGCAGCAGCATACTGCTGCAGGCGCCTACAGCAACACCCATGAGAAATAATGCAAAGCGTAACATAGCATGTCTCTGGGGAAAAGCCATCTGGAACTGACGCGCAGGTAATCGTAGCACATTCTGTCGAACCTTCAAAAGTTTTTATCCTGCAGGCAGGGAACTACGTGCACATTCGCGTGTGGGTACCGAGGTACCTGTCTTCCTCTCATTGACTTTGCCTTTTGCGATCTTATATTTAGAGCACGAAGCATGAAAGCGTGATACCATGCTTTCACCGGAAAGGATGATGAGTGTATGATAAAACTGGATAAGTTTACCATTAAATCGCAGGAAGCACTGGGGCAGAGTCAGCACATAGCTGAGCAGTATGAGCATCAGCAGATAGAACCTGAGCATGTTCTGCTTGCGCTGGTCACCCAGACTGACGGTATTGTTAAAGATATTCTTAAAAAAGTCGGCGTAGACCCGAACATGGTTGCGCGACGGCTTGAGGATGTCCTGAGCACGTTTCCAAAGGTTTCCGGAGCGGTCGAGGTCTATATCGCTCCCCGTACCAAAAAGGTGCTGGACAGCGCTGTTCGGGAAGCCCAGCGGCTTAACGACGAATTTGTCAGTGTCGAGCATCTTTTGATCGCACTGCTTGACGCCCATGAGACGCAGGCGTCTCGGATTCTTGCTTCACTCGGCGTCACTAAGGATGCGCTCTTTAAAGCGCTCACTGAAATCAGGGGCACCCAGCGGGTGACTGACCAAAATCCTGAACAAAAATATCAGGCACTGCAGCAGTATGCCCGCGATTTGACTGAGCAGGCACGCAGTGGCAAACTTGATCCAGTGATCGGTCGCGATTCGGAAATACGGCGTGTCGTGCAGGTGCTCTCCCGGAGAACCAAAAACAATCCGGTGCTGATCGGCGAGCCGGGTGTTGGGAAAACGGCAATTGTCGAAGGTCTTGCCCAGCGAATTGTGAACGGCGATGTGCCTGAAGGGCTTAAAGACAAACAGATCGTGGCGCTTGACATGGGCGCACTGCTTGCCGGTGCTAAATACCGTGGTGAGTTTGAAGATCGGCTGAAAGCGGTGCTCAAGGAGGTCCAGGAGTCAAACGGACGCGTTATCATGTTTATTGATGAGTTGCACACGGTTGTCGGCGCAGGTGCTGCTGAAGGTGCGGTGGATGCATCTAATATGCTCAAACCTGCGCTTGCGCGTGGTGAGCTGCGGTGCATTGGTGCAACGACGCTCAATGAATATCGTAAATACGTTGAAAAGGATGCCGCGCTTGAGCGTAGGTTTCAGCCCGTGCTGGTTAAGGAACCGACGGTTGAGGATACGATTTCAATTTTACGGGGTCTGAAAGAACGCTACGAGGTGCATCATGGCGTGCGCATTCAGGATTCGGCGATTGTTGCTGCAGCGACCTTGTCACACCGGTATATCGCTGACCGGTTTCTGCCGGATAAGGCAGTTGACCTCATTGATGAGGCAGCATCCTCACTGCGGATGGAAATTGACAGCCTGCCTGCAGAGATTGATGAACTGCAGCGCCGCCTGATGCAGATGGAAATCGAGCGTGAAGCGCTGAAAAAAGAGAAAGACCGTGCCTCCCAGGAGCGGCTTGAAAAACTGCTTGCCGACATTGAAGCTCTGAAAGCCGAGTGTGAAGAAAAGAAACAACACTGGCAGCGTGAAAAAGAGGCGATTCAGACCATTCGCAGCCTCAAGGAGAAAATTGAAGAGGCGCGCAATGAAGAGCAGCGAGCTGAACGTCGCGGCGACTATGAAAAGGTTGCCGAGATTCGCTATAGCGTCATTGCCGGACTTGAGCGTCAGCTTGAGCAGGAGAACCGTAAACTTGTTGAACTGCAGAAAAACGATAAGATGCTCAAGGAAGAGGTTGATGCTGAAGATGTGGCGGAAATCGTTGCCAAGTGGACTGGAATCCCGGTTGCTCGTATGATGGAAGGTGAACTGCAGAAGCTGGTGCAGATGGAGCAGAGGATCACGCAGCGCGTGGTCGGGCAAGACCATGCGGTCAGGTTGGTTGCCAATGCGGTGCGCCGGGCACGCTCAGGACTTCAGGATCCGAACCGACCGCTGGGATCATTTATATTCCTCGGTCCGACCGGCGTGGGGAAAACCGAACTGGCACGGGCGCTTGCCGAGTTTCTGTTTGACGATGAGCAGGCGATGGTGCGGATTGACATGTCCGAATTTATGGAAAAACACTCGGTCGCACGGTTGATTGGTGCGCCACCGGGCTATGTGGGGTATGAGGAAGGCGGTTATCTCACTGAGTCGGTCAGGCGCAGACCGTATAGCGTCATCCTGTTTGATGAGTTTGAAAAAGCACATCCGGACATGTTCAATGTGCTGCTCCAGATTCTTGATGACGGCAGATTGACCGATGGTCAGGGCAGAACCGTTGATTTCAAGAACACGCTCATCATCATGACCTCGAACCTGGGGAGCCAGATTATTCAGGAGACAAGCGGCTCAGAACGGGATGAGCGCGTGCTGGAGCTTTTGCGCCGCTCGTTCAAACCAGAGTTTCTGAACCGTATTGATGAGATTATTGTCTTCAACAACCTAAGTCATGAGCATTTGAAAAAAATCGTGCAGATACAGCTTGGGCTTTTGCAGCGAAGACTTGCGGAACGGAAGCTCTCGCTTGAACTGACTGATCGGGCAGTCGAATTTATCGTGAGCCACGGCTTTGATTCGGTATACGGCGCTCGACCACTCAAGCGGGCAATCCAGCGCCACGTGCAAGATCCGCTTGCGCTGAGCATCCTTGAGGGGAAGTTTGCCGAGGGCGACACTATCATGGTTGATGCTGACCGCACTGGCAGCGCCTTGGTGTTTGAAAAGAAGTAACCAGCACCGGAGCTGGTCAGCAGAGCGCAAAAGGCATCACGGGTTCCGGTATCGTTTAACGACCTGGATGGTGTTTGCTACCACAACCGGAGGGTCGGCAATGATCTCGAGCGACACCGTCGCCTGCGGCGCCCACTTTTTTAGTGCTGCAAAAAACGCATCAAAATCAATGATGCCACTGCCGATCGGTAGGTGCTCGTCGGTCTTGCCGTGGTTGTCATGGAGATGCACGTGCAGAAGGCGGGCTTGCATCTGCTCAACCCACGCAGCAGGCGAGAGGGTTGAGCACAGGGTCGCGTGCCCGATATCAAAGCACAGCCCCAGAGACGAGCTGCCCACCGTATCAATCAGTCGTATGAGCAGCTCAGGACTGTGCTCCACCACGTTTTCAAGCACGACGCGCACGCCGATATCTTCATAACGTTTGATTTCTTCTTTCCAAAACGCGGCTGTCTGTTCAAGCCACGTGTCGGTAAGGCTAAACCGTACCATCTGCTCAGCGCAGCCGCTATGTAACACGAGAGTATCGGGCTTGAGTTGCTGCACCATGTCAAACGTCATGTCGAGCCGCCGGCGCACTGCTTCTCGCAACAGATGATCTTTATAGCTATAGTCAAGACCGACAAACGGACCATGCACCGCAAGCCGTCCGGGTAGCAGCGGACGAAGCGCCCGGTGCTCCTTGAGAACCGTGTGCCAGTCTGCTTCTGAGAGGACACCCCTGCGGTCGTAATTTTGGATTTCAACGCCGTCAAGGTACGGAGCGATGTGAGGAATGAACTTTTCTTCACCGGGTTCACCGTATGCACACACCAGAAAGTCCATGGGGCACCTCTTCTCTGGTTACAATACTTCCATGATCGCTTCAGCCATCAGGCGATAACCCTGCTCGGTCGGATGGACCATGTCTGCTTGCACGAGCTCATGCCACGGAGCGCCGTCTGCGATTTTTTGTTTCCAGTACGTATGGACAAGTGCGCAGGGAAGGTTCTTCTGCCGACTTGTCTCGATGATGGCAGTGTAGAACATCTCTGCCTGAATATTGTCGTTGCGGTCAGCAAGCGGAACCGAGGTCATAAGCAGAATATCACTGGTGCACTGCTGCTGGAGACGGCTGAGGATGGAGCACAAGTTTTTTTGAAACTGCGCAAGGGTGTACCCTACAAACAGGTCATTGAGACCAAACTGCACCGAGACCATATCAGGGTTCAGGGACAGGATATGGTCGTCAAGCCGGCGCAGACCTCCCTCTGCGGTATCGCCGGGAATGCCACGGTTGAAGATAGTCAGTTGTGCTGCAGGATATTTTTTGATGAGCAGCTCGTTTAGAAAATCAAGATACCCTTTGTTCACCATCCAGCCGTAGGTGAGCGAATCACCCAGCGCGACCCACCGAACCGGGCTGCCGTGCATGAGCTTTGTAATCGTTGCGCTCGGCTTCATGGTTACCCAGTCCCCTGTACGCGTCCTGCTGCGTAAAAGCTTTTTTTATAGCATGGTTCGTTAAGGCTGCTGATTTTAACACCTTGAGCTGTTGTTACATGTACAAAAAAACTATCTTTCAAATAAATGCCAACATGTGATATTTTTTTGTCAGGTCCTTTGAGAAAGACGAGGTCAGCTTCACGAAGATCATGTTTTTTTATCTTCTGCACATACTGGTACATCTCATGCGAGGATCGTGGCAGACTGATACCGTACACCTCCTTGAACACCGCCTGCACTAGGCAGGAGCAGTCAACACCGCTTTTTGAACACCCACCCAGACGGTACGGCGCACCGAGCCACTGATCAATGACGAGGATGAGTTTTCTGTTTTCCGTTCCTGAAAAACGGATCCCGAATTTTTTCGAATAGGTATCATAAAACGCCTGATCAGGGGAAGGCGCTGGCAGGCGAGCGGTTCGCAGCAGAGCGCATGCACCGATCATGAGACACAGGAGCAGAAGGCTGGTAGTTCTCCACGTACTCGTCATGCAGAAATCAGAATGGCAAAACTGCCGGGCAGGAGCACAAAAAACATGGTCGGGGCGACTGGATTTGAACCAGCGACCACTTGAACCCCATTCAAGTGCGCTACCAGGCTGCGCTACGCCCCGACAGATGTGCATATAACCATCTTTCCGGCTCTCTGTCAAGGAAGAGTTTGTTGCGCCGACCCTGTGTTTTATTTAATACTATGAAAGAGATCCAAGCTGTTTTTTAAACAATAATAATAATAAGGTAGTACCGCACGTGTTGTGACGGTGACGTGCTTTCTTTGCACGCCAATCACTGCAATCTTGTATTTCGGGCAAGAGTACTATAAAATATGTTTTAAGAACTTACGGAAAACCAAGCTATCAATGCTGTTTTTTGGACAGCAATGCTTTAAGAACTATTCGCAGAGAGAAAGGGACAACAATGAAGACACGACACTTGGCACTGGTAACCGCTTGCGTATGTCTGGGTATGGCATTTCCCTGTATGGCTGCTGAAACATCATGGGAAAAGGGCGGACCGAAGTTTTTATATGTGACGCCCACCAAAAAACCGCCACACCATGGTGTGTATGATGAAACTATGAAGTGCATTGACTGCCACAGCTATGATGGCGTTGATGCCTACACCTCGGCGACTATGGCGATGAAGAAAAGCGTCAAGGGCAGGATGCCGCAAGAAGAAATTGCCGAAGCTATTAAAGATGCTCTGAAAGGAAAGGGCGACTACCGGGAAATTTATGTGCTCAGCACGTCATTCAACAACAAACCGCTTGCTACCGTTATTGAGCTGGTGCTTGATCCCAAGACATTTACGTTTTATGCAATGTCAGAGCGCCAGACCGAAAAACTTTTTCATATCGCTTCCAATCCTCAGGTCTCTGCAGCCTATGTGAAACAGCGGGAAAATTATGACTATTTTGCCGGCGCCCTCGGTGTGCAAATCGTTGGCAAGGCAAAACTTCTCCACGACGATGACCCTGAGTTTGTAGAGGCAGCAAAAGTTTATCTGCCAACGCTGCCGCAGCCCGTGCCGACCGGCATTCAGCCGCCACCAATTGATGATATGATCGCGATGATCAAACATACAAAAATCATTACCAAGATAGTGCCAGAGCGGATTGTTATCCTCAACCGTTCGTTTAAGGCAAAAGGCTATCACGCTGTGCAGGTATGGGAGGCTACCAAAAACTAACAGCCTTCGGTATGGACAAAAGTGAGCAGAGAGATATAAAAGTGCTGAGTACTGAGGAAAAAACTAGGTGCTCGATACTAATTTTTACCGTGGGAGGGCTTTCCTGCCCTCACCACACCCCTCGCTCGCAGGAGGGGCTGACATGATCTCCCCCGTACTTCTCCCTCATCCCGCCAGGTCGGAAGCTTTTCCTATATTGCGATATAGCGTCCGATGGGAGAGTGCCCGAGGTGAGGATTGTATTTTTGTTTACTGTGACGCGATGAAATGTGATTCGTGACTCGAGTAGAGTGGTGCGTTTTTAGAGTTTGGCGTTTCACGGACTACGCGGCACGAAACCCGATTCACGAGCCACGCTTTCCTCGCCATGCGTAGGGGAGAAGGTACCTGAAATAAGAAGCAGGGGGCTCCCGAAGAATAAGACCTGCGGCACGAGGGGATTAAGAACACTACCGAGGGGATTTTGCGTATGGCGCGGCAGTCAAAGAGCACGGCTCGCACGCGCAGCCCTGTGAGCCACAAGACTCCTGCCCAGCAAGAAACAGGGCAGGGTGACAGCAGTTCATGGTTCCGCATTATTGCGGAGCTGACGCCTGATGCGGTCATGATTTTTGACCAACATGGCACAGTACATTACTGGAACCATGCTGCTGAACAGATGTTTGGCTACTCCCGTGAGGAAATGAGCGGGTCGTCAGCGTTTGTGATCGTCCCTGAGCGCTACCGGGAAAAGAATCACGCCGGGCTGCAAAAAGTCCTTGCCTCTAACCTTTCCCACCAGCAAACCCTTATGTTTGAAACCCCAAGCCTCAGAAAAGACGGCACCGAGATTTTTGTTCAGTACTCGACTGCGGTATGGAAGCAAGGGGATACGGTTTTTTTCGGGTCAGTAGTTCGTGATATTTCCCGTCAGCACCACGAAGCTGAACTTTCTGCGCTTTCACAGCAAAAGCTTGAGGAGCTTATTCGCGAACGCACGCAGGAGCTTTTGCGCACGAATATTTTGCTTGAGCAGGAGATGCAGGAGCGGCACCGGGCTGTCGAGCTTTTGCGCGAGTCTGAAAAACGCTACCGCGCGGTTTTTGAGAATACGGGCACCGCAATGATTATTTTTGGTGATGACATGATCATCACCATGGCAAATGCCGAGGCTGAAAAACTGAGTGGCTATAGTCGCGCTGAGCTCGAAGGCAAAAAGAGCTGGGCAGAGTTTGTGTATCCTGAAGACCTTACGCAGTTGCAGCAGTTTCATCAGGAGCGCATGAAAGGTCATGACAGTGCTCCGCGGAGCTGCGAATGCCGGATGGTTGACCGGTCTGGTCGGATGAAAAATATCTTTCTGTCAGTAACGCTCATTCCCGGCACACAGCTCAGGGTGGCTTCGCTTGTTGACATTACTGTGCTCAAGCAGGCTGAAGAAAACCTTATGCGGCTTACTGCGATCATCGAATCAACCAATGACCTTGTTGCAACGGCAGACAAAGAGTTCTTTCTTTTATATATGAACCGGGCAGGAAGGCGCATGCTTGGCTGGGATGAAAACGCATCCCTTCAGGGGAAGTCCATTGCTGAGGTGCATCCGAAGTGGGCGATTGAGGTTATTCAGAAACAGGGAGTGCCCACGGCGCTGCGCGAGGGGGTATGGTCTGGTGAAACCGCGGTTGTCGGTCCAGACGGACATGAGATTCCGGTATCGCACGTGATTATGGCACACTTGTCAGCCAGTGGCGAGCTTCAGTATTTTTCCTCGATTATTCGCAATATCGCTGAAATTAAAAACGCACAGATCGCTCTTCAGGAAAGTGAGGAGCGTTACCGCTCAGTTATCGAGACAGCCTCAGATGCGATTATTACGGTTGACGCATGCGGCACCATTGTCTCATGGAACCAGGCTGCAGAAAAACTTTACGGCTACACAAAACAAGAGGCACTTGGCAAACCCTTTACCCTTATTGTTCCTGAGCGGTTCCATGCACTTCAGCAGAAGCTTTTTACTGAGAAACTCAAAACCGCAGAAACCTTTTACCTGCCGCCCTCAGAGGGTATTGGCAGGCGCAGAGACGGCACTGAGTTTCCGGTTGAAACCTCGATTGCTGTGTGGGAGGTCGGCGGTAGCAGGTTTTTCACAGCAATCAACCGTGATATCACCAAGCGCAAGCGCGCTGAGCAGGAACTCAAACGCCTGATGACCGCAATCGAGCAGGCTTCAGAAAATATTGTTATTATGGAGCCTGATGGCACGTTGGTATATGCAAATCCCGCGGTAGAGCGTTTTTCAGGGTACCGGCGAGAGGAAATCATTGGTCATAATTCATTTCACCCAGCAACCAGTACCTATGAGCAGTCATTTTTTGATGCGGTTTCTGAAATGCTCAGGCAGGGAAAGACGTGGAACGGCAGGGTTCAGTTCAGAAAAAAAGACGGGACTTTCGCTGAGATTGAACAGAGCATTGCTCCGATTGTTGACAGCTCCGGCAGGGTCATTAACCTTCTTTCCATTGCTCGGGATATTTCCCGAGAGGTTGCGCTTGAACGGCAGCTTCGGCAGTCGCAGAAGATGGAGGCAATCGGCACGCTGGCAGGCGGCATAGCGCATGACTTTAATAATATCCTTGCGGCGATTATGGGATATACTGAACTGTCGCTCAGCGAGGTACCTGAAGACAGCCCGGTCGGACGCAATCTCGCACTGATTTTAAAATCATCACTTCGTGCTCGGGATCTGGTGCGGCAAATCCTTGCTTTCAGTAGAAAAAGTCAGGAAGAGCGGCACCCGGTATGTTTTCAGGAAATTGTCCACGAGGCGCTCAAACTGCTCCGCGCATCTATCCCCACCACCATTGCAATCAATGAGCAGTGCACTGCACCGGGATGTATGGTGCTTGCCAATCCGACCCAACTTCATCAGATTCTTATTAACCTCTGCACCAATGCAGCACAGGCAATGCAGGAGCATGGCGGCACGATAACCATCAGCCTTACCCAGGTTGAGCTTACGCCTGATGAGGCTGCCCAGTATGCTGATCTTGCTCCAGGTCGGTATGTGCAGCTTGAGGTCTGTGACACTGGGCCGGGGATTGATCCAAAGATTATGGACCGGATTTTTGATCCGTTTTTTACGACCAAGGAAGTTGGCAAGGGAACCGGCATGGGACTTGCTGTTGTGCTCGGCATTGTGAAAAGCTATCAGGGAACGATAACGGCGCACAATATGCCTGATGGCGGTGCCTGCTTCACCGTGCTGCTCCCGTGCCTGCAGGAAGCTGCCCCTCAACCGCGGACAGAACCGGCAGAGCTGCCACGGGGCACGGAACGAATTCTTTTTATTGATGATGAAGCGCTGATTGTAGAAATCGGAACGGAGATGCTCCGCGCACTTGGCTATGCGGTGACCGGTGTGCAGCGCAGCACCGACGGGTGGGAGCTTTTTAGACAAAACCCGCATGCTTTTGATTTGATCATTACGGATCAGACCATGCCGGACATGACCGGCTTTTCTCTTGCCAAACAGTGTTTGCAGCTACGACCTGATATCCCCATTATTCTCTGCACCGGTTACAGTGAAACGGTGTCAGAGGACCAAGCTCGTGCTGCTGGTATCAGAGGGGTCCTGGTAAAACCGGTAAAACTGCAGGAGTTTGCCGAGAGTGTCAGAGCAGCGCTTGCTAGCACGCCACCCCGTTCATAACACAACGTTTATATCCGGTAATCATACCATATCTGTTTCAGCGCGTCCCGCAGCGTGCTCCAGAAAAACCTCACCAGATACGCGATTGCCTCAAAGAACGAGAGTTTGTCGTTTTTGCGAGCGCCGGCAAGGTCAAAGGAGACGCGGATACTAATCTTGTCAACCGTGAGGATGGAGCGTAGCCATGAATCCTCAAGGAGCCGAGCAAGAATGGCGTCAAGGCGGTGCATCAGTTGTTTGATGCCTGCCTGCAGGGTTTTGTCGCGGGTGTTGCTTTTGGCAACGGTCAGCAGTTGGGAGACAAAGGTAATTGTCTGCAGCGTCTGCAGCTTGTCTTCATTGGTCATCTGCGAAATGTCCTGTGCATCCAAATCATTGACAAAAGCCTCGACTGCAGCACGATCCTGCTCGGTGAACGGAAATTCTTCACCAAGAATTGAAGAGATAACAACAAAAATAAAATTTTCACAGACTTCCTGCAGCGTATAGATCTGGTTGAGCCCCTGCAGTATCTCAAGAGCCTTCTGATCCTTAACTGATTTTTTTGCGGTCTGATAGGAACGATAGGTGTTTTGATACATGTCGTCGCCGTGCAAAAACCGGGGTGGAGGATCGTGGCTGTAGTATTTCCAGAATTCAGGCATGGGTCGAGACCCGTCCGTACCGCCGTCTTCCCATGCCTTGCGGTTGGGGTAGAGCGCAAGGATTTTTTCAATGTCAAGGTCTGGGATCAGGAGAATGTGCAGCTTGATGCTGCCTAGTTGCTGCCGCAGGTCTTTGGGGACAGGTCCAAAGCCGTCGGTCATGACAAGGATTTCTGCTTCCTCAAGCTCAGGGTCACTGGTGATGTCCTCAACCGCCTGCAGGATAGCGTCGCCGATATTGGTAATGCGACCGCCGCCGGTTTGGAGCTGCATGATATACTGAATCAGGTTATGGACTGACTCCTGCGAGGATGCCTTGACCAGCGGACCGACTTCGCTGTGAAACGACCTGAAATAGAGCTGCGGTCGCTCTGCCGAGACCCGGCGCAGATATTCAATGGCAATGGCTTTTGCAACAAAGAGTTTTTTGAACCGTTCACCGTTCATCGAGGTCGAGTTGTCAAACAGCAGATAGACCTTCTGACTTCGGGTGAGCTCGGTTTCCTGCTGCTTCAGAAAGGTATCAACCGCCAAGGTCCCCTCAGCAGCTCCCTCGTAATCAATTTTAATGAGTTCGCGGTTTGCAAGCTTTTTGTAAAAGATGGTGTCGGCATAGAGCACGTGCTCCCGCGGCAGCAGCCGTGCAATGTCGTGCAGTGCAGTGATTTTGCTCAGGTTGATAAAGTTGTCCATCGGTGCTTTCTGGTGGGTGGGCGAGTCCGGTGCGCTGGTCACGGGGCGGGCGGTGAAGACAGTCTCACGGTTGAGCAGTGGTGCAGCCTGCGATTTGATGCGGTGCGTGCTTGTTTCGCTGAAGATGACCCGTGCAATGTAGAATATTTTTAGCAGCTCCGGAGGGAACCGAAGGGCTTCGGTGTTGGAGATTCCGCACGGCGGCAAATAAAACTCAAGATGTTTCCGAAAAGCGGCGCCATCCATGGAAGGTTATGCAAGGATTTTTTTCTTTTCATGAAACACGTCATCTCTGAAACTGGCGATGAGTTCGCGGGTTTCGCGGGCTTTGGCGTCTTTCAGTGATGCTTCGGCGATGTTGTCAAGAAGGGTAAAGGTTTCGGGAAGGAAGGTATCGCGCGTGAGCGCCATGAATTTTTGGCGCAGCTTGTTGATAAACTCAAAAAACGAGCCTTCCGCTCGCGTGACCTTTTCAAGTTTTGCCTTAATGTCCAGAAACACGCGATCGCTTTTCAGGCTCTCGTTATCCCGACAGGACTGGATGGTCCCCAAAATGCCGATTGCGTTGAAGATGTTTTCAAGGATGGCTCTGTCCTGCCGGAAATAATTTTTTGTAGCACTCAATATTTTATCAAAGCGAATCTTTTCTTCCTCCCTGCCTAACGTGCAAATGACATAGTAGAGACTTTCCAAGTCCTTTTCCTCGACTTCCTGACGACCTTCGATCAGGGCGTGTGCCCGGAGCGTATCTTGGGTCTTGGCGCTCTTGCGGTCGCTGATCGTGAAGTCTTTTTTATCAGAAATCATGGTGCGGGTCTCTTCGATGTATTTTTTGATGATATAGTTTTTGAGAAACAGCACATACCCGCTGATGGGAATCTGCTTGCTCTGCACCAGCTTTTTGGCAAAGGCAAGCTCTCCAAGGGTTAGGCGCCGCTCGGGGATTGCCACTTTGCCGAAATGCTCCTGATAGATACGGTCAATGGAGTACTGAAAGTACAGGTCTTTGTTTTCGGGGATAAAACTTTTATATAAGAAGCGGTCAAGCACTGCTTCCAGCACTTCGGTAACCCTGATGTAGTTAGCAGCGCCGATGGCGCTGTGCAGTGTTGAATAAACGATTTGCTCACCGTTCACGAGCTGCTTTTCATTCAGGATTGACAGCAGCGCACGCAGGAGCATGTCGTTAGCGTCAAAAATTTCATCAAGAAACGCAAAATGGGAAAGCACCAGTGAGCCTTCGACGTTGTGAATCATTTTGCCCTTTTTCATGGCTTCAATGTCGTAGGCACCAAAGAGGTTTTCAGGCATGGTGTCTTTGGTGAGCTGTTTTTCAAAGACCTGCGCGCCGTCAAAGCAGGCAAAAATCTGGCGTGCAAGCAAAGACTTCGCCATGCCGGTTCTGCTGATAATCAGTTGGTGTTCACCGGTAAGGATTGCAAGAAACGCCTGCTTGACGATTTCACTTCTGCCCAGCACCTGCTTGTTGATAAAGGTCATGCAGGCATTGATGGTCTCAGACAGCGCCTTGATCTTTTCAACAGGAACCATCTCTACCGCAGTAGGTTTTTCCTCAGCCCGCGGCGGTGTTATGACCACTTCTTGAGGCACTTCGGGCGGCTGCTCAATTTTACCGGTAGCAAGTGACAAAACCGATTCTTCAAGTGGGTGTATATATATTTTTTGTCCTGATCCGCTCGACTGATCCATACTCACCTCATGGAGTACCCCATACAAAAATAATAGTATAAAGCTTACTACAAAGGGAGTGATATGTGTAATGATTTCTTCAGTGGCATTAAGAATAATAAGCAAAAAAAGCGCCACACATTTTTCAGTTTAAAAGTACCACAATACAACAGTACCCCCTTAGTCGCGATGAGAAAACTATTTTTTTTCAATGGGTTGTGTTGTTCTTGCCTGTTGCAAGGCTTCACGTGTCCGGGTTGATAAAGAAAAACTTAGTATGTTTTTAAGGCAAAAGGCTTTCATATCTAAAAGATTTGTCAAAATGTCATTTTATTTTTTGTTATCAATTTTAAGTTTAAATTAATTTTATGATTATTTTTTGTTTTGCTGAGTGCATTTAGAAAAATAACCAGATAAAAAATGTCAATGATAGAAGAGGCTCAAAATGATGTTTTTTATTTGACAAAAAAAGGCTCATGAAATAATATACAATATTTCAAAAAATGGGAAGGATGACTTTTCACTATTGGCATATAACTTGATACATTATTTGCCGTTTATGTATGCGCAGCAGCGATTTCTAAAAACAACTGAAGAGCGCTGGATGCACTTCATAGTTTATTAACCACAGTTTTTACCAAACACGTACAGGGAGGAAACACGTAATGGCAGAAAAAACGATTCAAACGTTGGCGCAGATGGGCAAGGTTTTTGACGTCCCCGAAAATCTGCAAAAAATAGCGTACATCAACAGTATGCAGCAGTACGAGCAGATGTACAAAGAGTCCATCGAACAGCCTGAGAAGTTTTGGGCAAAGATGGCAGACGAGCATATCGAGTTTTTCAAAAAATGGGACACGGTGCTCGAGTGGGATTTTAACACGGCAAAAATTAGCTGGTTCAAAGGCGCGAAACTCAATGTTTCCTATAACTGCCTTGACCGCCACCTCAAGACTGCGCGTAAAAACAAGGCTGCCCTCATGTGGCAGGGCGAACCGGTCAATGAAGCGCGCACCTATACCTATGTTGAGCTGTTTTACGAAGTGAACAAGTTCGCCAATGTGCTCAAAAAGAAAGGGGTCAAAAAAGGTGACCGCGTCTCCATTTATCTTCCCATGATCCCCGAACTTCCGATTGCGATGCTGGCATGCGCCCGTATCGGTGCCATCCACAGCGTCGTGTTCGGCGGCTTCAGCGCTGACTCGCTGCGGGATCGCATTCAAGACTGCCAGGCAAAAATCCTCATCACCAGCGACGCATCTTACCGCAGTGGTAAATCCGTTGACCTGAAGGGCAATGCTGACAAAGCACTTGAGAACTGCCCCTCGGTCGAAACCTGCATTGTGGTGAAACGCACGGGCGCTCAAGTAAACATGAAGGATGGGCGCGACGTGTGGTGGCATGATGAGATGAACGCCAAGGATATTAAGCCCTACTGCAAGCCTGAAGAGATGGATGCTGAGGATCCGCTGTTCATCCTCTATACCTCAGGTTCAACCGGCAAGCCCAAGGGTGCGCTGCATACCACGGCTGGTTACCTTTTGTATGTAACGACCACGCTCAAATACGTTTTTGACCTAAAAGAAGAAGACACCTTCTGGTGCACTGCTGATATCGGCTGGGTTACCGGGCACAGCTATATTGTGTACGGTCCGCTGTCAAACGGCGCTGCAAGCGTTATGTTTGAGGGTGTGCCGAGCTGGCCGGATTATTCACGGTTCTGGAAGATCGTGGAAAAATACAAAGTAACGCAGTTTTACACCGCTCCGACCGCTATTCGCGCAATTGCTGCGCAAGGTGATTCCTGGGTTGAGGGCATTGACCTGTCGAGCCTCAAGATTCTGGGAACCGTTGGCGAGCCGATCAATCCTGAAGCTTGGTTGTGGTATTACAATAAAATCGGCGGCGGACGCTGCCCGATCGTTGACACGTACTGGCAGACTGAGACCGGTGGGTTCCTTATCACCCCAATCCCCGGCGCCATGAAAATCAAACCGGGTTCAGCGAACCGACCGTTCTTTGGCGTCAAGCCCGTGATTATGCGCGAAGACGGCAAGAGCGAAGCAGATGTGAATGAAGGTGGCTATCTGTGCATCACCCAGCCTTGGCCGGGCATGATGCGGACCGTGTATGGCGATCATGAGCGGTTCCGTGAAACCTATTTCACCCAGTTTCCGGGCAAATACTATACTGGAGACGGTGCCCGCAAAGATGCTGATGGCGACTTCTTCCTGATGGGTCGTCTTGATGACGTCATCAATGTGTCAGGTCACCGCATGGGCACTGCAGAAATTGAAAGCGCACTGGTGTCGCATCCGAAGGTCGCAGAAGCAGCGGTTGTCGGGTTCCCCCATGAAATCAAAGGTGAGGGCATTTACGCCTACGTTACCCTGAACGCCGGTGTGGAAAAGACCGATGCGCTCAAGAAAGAACTCATTGCCCATGTGCGCAAAGAAATTGGTCCGATTGCAACTCCGGACAAGATTCAGTGGGCCGATGGACTTCCCAAGACCCGCAGCGGTAAGATTATGCGCCGCATCCTGAAAAAGATCGCTGCAGGTCAGACCGACAAGAAAGATATGGGCGATACCACGACCCTTGCTGATCCAGCGGTTGTGGACGAACTGATTAAAAACAGACAGTAACCTCGCGTTGCTGCTCCGTGAGTATTCAAAGCTCGCTGCCGATACCCGGCAGCGAGCTTTTTTTATGCCTCCAGATTAAAGTTGCTTTTTCTGTCAGCTCTTATTATGATGGTTTTGCTGAGACCTGCACATCGTAGCAGCGTCTTTTGTTCCTTTCTGAGCTATCCTGATGGGTGAACCAGTATCACGGCAGATGCAACAGTGCTTCGTCAGCACTGCTGAGCTTTGAGTCGCATGAGTGCAGCCATCATGAACAAGAGCATGTCGCCGTTTGTCAAGATTTGGGTTGTTACCATAGTTATCATTGCAGGGATTCTCATTGTTTCTGCTGTAAGTTTTCGGATGCTCGTCAAGAACACGGCTGAAGCTTTTAACCTGCAGCAACTCTTTCTTGTCCGTGAGTCTTCTCGCGGTATTGGAGAATTTATCCGTAATGTGGAGACCGGATTGCGGGCAACTGCTGACCTGTTCGCCATCTCACCTCAAAAAAAGGTTCTTGAAGCATGCTTCAACCGGTATCAAGACGTGATGCAGGTGCTGTTCCTTGTCGCTGCAGACGGCAGCATATCGCACGTGGTTCCTCCCGATACGCTCGACCAGACGGTTCATCAGTCACTCACCACCGCACGGGAACGAGCACGTTCCTCAGGACAGACTATTTTTTGTACCGACATTATGCCCCTGACGCTGGCAGGGCGTCGTCATATTTCACTGGTCATGGGCGTTGCGGTTCCCCGGAGTGATCAGTGGGTATGCGGTGTCGTGAATTTTGACAACATCAAGCAGCGCCTTATTTATCCGCTCCGCTCAGGCAAAACCGGCTATGCGTGGATGATTGACAAAAACGGCGTGCTGCTTGCCCATCCTAATGTCGCTATGGAGGGTCGCAAAGCAATTGAGGTGCTTCGGGAACTATGGCCTGAATATTCCTCCTTCAATCTTGAAATCATCATTGACCGCGCCATGACCCGTGGCGAAGAGGGCAGCGGCGAATATACCGGATGGCATTTTGGGGAAAAACAACTGACCAAAAAGCTGATTGCTTATAGCCCAATCTCGATGAACGGCTTGCTCTGGTCTATCGGCGTTTCGGCACCGTACCGGGAAGCGTTGGAACCGGTGATGCAGAGCATGGTCGGACCGTTGGTGTTTGTGGGGTGCTTTATCGCTGTGATTTTGCTTGGGGCGTGGCTTCTCAGTGTGCAGGAGCGGCGCAAAGCAATTGTCAATCAGGAACTTGCCTGGAGTAATGAGGTTTTTGACGGCATTGCCGACGGTATTTCTATCATTGACCGCGAGTATCGGGTGCTGATGGTCAACCGCACGGTTGCGCAGTGGCATGGGAAACCGCAGTCCGTTTTCAAAGGGCTTCCCTGCTACAAGGTTTATCAGCAGCAGGATGGTCCCTGTGAAGGATGTCCTGCACGTGAAACGTTTGCAACCGGCAAGCCAGCCTTCCGTGACCGGGTGAGCACAAGCCTTGGTGGCAGGAAGTACTATTTTCAGCTCACCACATTCCCCCTCAAAGATGCTGCCGGAAACACCATCAGGGTTGCCGAATGCGTAAAGGATATTTCCCGGGAAATGGCGCTGCAGCAGGAACTGTTGCAACACGAGCGCAAGGCGATGATTGTCAAGATGTCATCCCAGATTGCTCACGAAATCAGAAATCCGCTTGGGTCTCTGACCCTCAACATTGACTTGCTTGATGAGGAACTAAGCGCAGGCACTTCAGGCGACATGTCCGAGGCACGGCGTCTTATCACAACGATACGTTCAGAAATTGAAGGACTCAATCGGGTGCTCAAAGAATACCTTGAGTGTACGAGGTTTCCTGCCATTCAGCCCGAGCTGCAGGACATCAACGGCATTGTCGGAGACCTTTTTGCACTGCTTGAAGAAGATTTACGGCGTAAAAAAGTCGTTTTTAAAACTTCTCTTGAATATAATCTGCCGCCGGCGCCGGTGGATAAGGATCAGATACGGCGAGCATTCCTCAATATCATTTTAAATGCCATAGAGGCAATGCCCGGCGGTGGTACCATCGAGGTGGTGACGCGGTCAAGCGGAGCCTGGATTGAAATTGTGTTCAGCGACACCGGACCGGGCATCCCTGAAGCCATTCTTGAAAAGATATTCACCCCGTTTTTTACCACAAAGACTGGCGGTACAGGACTGGGGCTGTCGGTTGCACAGCACATCGTGACTGAGCATAAAGGCGATATTATTGCTGAAAGCATTCAGGGACAGGGAGCTCGTTTCACGGTGCGCATTCCACGGGGAGAGTGAGAGGTGAGCAGTGAACAGTGAAAAGTGAAAAGTGCTGAGTACTGAGTGCTGAGTACTGAGTAAAATAAATATTGGGCACTCAGTACTCAGTACTCAGTACTCAGTATTCAGTACTCAGTACTTCTTCCTCGCTTCTAAGTTATCGGTATATATTTTAAGGAATATTTTTAGTGACTATACGCTCTGAGAGCTTGATTCTTGTGGTTGACGACACGCCGGGTATCCGGGAGGCGCTTGAAAGGATTCTCTCAAAGGAGGGGTATCGCGTCCTGACTGCTGCAGACGGCGAAGAAGCGGTAAAACTGTTGCAAAAGCATGACGTGGCATTGGTGCTGACGGATCTTAAAATGCCGGGCATTGACGGCGCTGAGCTTTTGAAAATCGCAAAGACAATATCGCCGGATCTTGAGGTTGTTTTGATTACCGGGCACGGCACTATTGATGTTGCCGTTGAGGTGATGAAGGACGGTGCTTTTGATTTTATACAAAAGCCATTTAACAAGATGACGGTCGTTAAGGTCGTCAAAAAGGCTCTTGAAAAGCGCTTGCTGGTACTTGAAAACAAAAATCTGCAGCAGCGGCTGAAGGGTATTGAAGAGGCTGAACAGGTTATCGGCAAAAGCATGGCTATGCGCAAAGTCATGGATATGGTTGAGCAGGTTGCGCCCAGTACCGCAACGGTGCTGGTTACCGGAGAAAGCGGGGTCGGGAAGGAAGTCATTGCCCGCGCACTGCATATGATGAGCCCCCGACGGGACAAGAAGTTTATTAAAGTCAGTTGTGCCGCACTGCCGGAAACACTGCTTGAAGCAGAGCTGTTTGGGTATGAACGGGGTGCTTTCACCGGAGCCATCAGCCGGCGCGAAGGCAGGTTTGAGCTTGCCCATGGCGGAACACTCTTTCTTGATGAGGTTGGTGATATCAACCCTGCGGTTCAGGTAAAGCTCCTGCGGGTTCTGCAAAGCGGTGAGTTTGAACGACTTGGGGGCGGCACGACGTTTGTTGCAGATGTGCGGCTTATTGCTGCAACCAATGCGTCCCTCAAGAAACTGGTTGAAAAAAAACTGTTCCGTGAAGATCTGTACTACCGGCTCAATGTCATCAATATCACCATCCCGCCACTGCGCGAGCGACGGGAGGATATTCCACTTCTTGCGAACTATTTTTTACATCGGTATGCTGCAAAAAACGGAAAGGACATCACCGGTATCTCAAAAGAGGCGATGGATATCCTCATCCGCTACCACTGGCCCGGCAATGTACGCGAGCTTGAAAACACCATGGAACGGGCTGTGGTTTTGTCACGCGGCACTGCTATAACGCCGTCTGATTTTCCCGAAGACCTACGCCAGGCTGCTGACGAGCACCAGGAGGTAGCCATTGAGCAGCGTATGCTCAATATTCCTATTGGCAAACTGCCGCTCAAGGATATTGAGCGACTGGTTATGGAAGAAACTTTGCGCCAGTCAAAGGGCAATAAAAATATCGCATCAAAAATCCTTGGTATTTCAACGCGTACGCTCTACCGCAAGATTGATTCCTCGGGGGGAGCCTCTGACCTTCACGCAGACTCAGAAGATTGAGTGCGGCAGCGTTGACCCTCTGCCAGAGTATTAGTTCTGCCAAATTGGCTTTCCCAAAACCTGTTTTGCCAAATTGTCATATTCAATGGTTCCCCGGTTTAAAAAACTCACCGAAAGGGTATTGCCGGATAGAAATAAAAGCTTGTTTTTCCATCACGTTTTAAAAGCCAGCCAGCATCGCTATGGATGGCACGTGAATTGCTCAAAGAAAAATCAGAACAACGGCAATTGTTATCGGCAACCTAAAGGACCTTACTCATATCCAACAGACCTGACCGGTACTTAAAGGACTTGGCTTGTATCCCCAAACATGAACTGTGACAGGTTGCCGGTAACTTTTGCTGATAGATTCAGTGGGCTCTCAAGGACTCAGAAACGCACATAACATAACGATTGAAGAAAGTTTGGCAGCCGGGCTCGTCACCCCAAAAGCAAAAAGACCTCAAATATCCCCCTCTTTGTTACCCTTACAATTGACCGGGTTCGGCTGCCTTACCTCCCCCCTTTGATAGTATGAATGCACAACAAAGCCGAGCCGTCTGCGCAGAAGGCTTTGGTAAAAATATCTTGACACATAAAAATTGTCTATGTTAGCAATAATTTCCTTTTAAGGCAGGTTTTTGGTTTTCATAACTATTTATTATTCTTCACTTTGGAGGAGGACACCGTGAACAGCATCGTATGTTTAAAACAGGTTCCTGACACTGAAGCGCAAATACGGGTTAAACCCGACGGCTCTGACGTGGTGCTGGATGGCGTAAAATTTATTATCAATCCTTATGATGAATTTGGGATTGAGGAGGCACTGCGGCTCAAAGAAAAATTCGGATCTGGCAAGGTATCGCTGGTATGTCTTGGTCCGGCACGGTGCGTTGAGGCTATCCGGACAGGCCTTGCTATGGGCGCTGATGATGCGTTCCATCTAGACGACCCGGCGTTTGAAGGCGGTGATGCGCTTGCAACTGCACAGGCACTCGCTGAGCAGATTAAGAAAATGCAGTATGATATTATTTTTTGTGGCAAGCAGGCAATTGACGACGACCAAGGTCAGGTCGGTGTGGCGCTTGCCGAGTTTTTGAACATACCCCATGCCTGTTTGGTGACAAAAGTTGAAGTGGCACCAGACAAAAAGAGCTGCACGGTCAACCGACAGATTGTCGGCGGCGAAGAGGTGGTGGAACTGCCGCTACCCTGTGTTATTACGACCCAGAAAGGTCTCAACGAACCCCGGTATGCCTCGTTGCCCGGTATTATGAAAGCAAAAAAGAAACCACTTGCTTCTGTCAAGGCAGCAGATTTGGGACTTTCTGCCTGTGGTGCTGCAGCAGCAAGGACCAAAGGCGTAAACTTTTCACTGCCGCCTGCACGTACTGCAGCCAAGCTCATTCAGGGTGAAAGTCCTGAAGAAAAGGCAGCAAAGCTTGCCAAAGTGCTGCGCGAAGAGGCAAAAGTTATTTAAGGGTCAAACAAACGACGATACCAGTGTAAACTTCACGAAGGAGATAGATACCATGGGAAAGGGAATTTGGGTTTTTGCAGAACAGGCAGACGGCAGGCTGCGTAAGGTTACCTTTGAAATACTCAGTGCTGCCCGCAAGATAGCTGATGCCAAAAGTGAGCAGCTCTGTGCTGTGTGTTTAGGGAAGGATATTGCATCACTTGCTGACAAGTTTGCGCCGTATGGGGCAGATAAAGTCTATATGGTTTCCCACGACCTGCTCGAGCAGTACACAACCGACGCTTATGCTAAGGCGCTATGCGATTTAATTTCCAAAGAGCAGCCATCGGTTGTTCTGTTTGGCGCCACCGTGCTTGGTCGCGATCTGTCATCAAAAGTTGCAGCACGTGTTGGTGCAGGGCTTGCCTCAGACTGTGTTGACCTCAAGCTCGACGCCAGTGGCACTCTCTGTGTCCGGCGACCGATGTACGCCGGCAAGGTGTATGCTGAAGTTGTGTTCCCGAACGCACCGATTATTGCAGCATCAATCAGACCTAATGTGCTTGTGCCTTCGGCGCCTGATGCGTCACGCACCGCAGAGGTTGTCACCATCACGCCTGAAATCAGTGCCGCGGATATCCGCATTAAAATCAAAGACGTCGTCAAAACAGCGGCAGGGAAAGTTGATTTGACCGAAGCAGAACGGATTGTGTCTGGTGGTCGCGGCATGAAAGCAGCAGAGAACTTCAAAATGCTCGAAGAACTTGCTGATGTTATCGGCGCAACCGTCGGCGCTTCCCGCGCAGCGGTTGATGCTGGCTGGCGACCGCAGTCCGATCAGGTTGGACAGACCGGTAAAGTGGTGTCACCAAATCTCTACATTGCCTGCGGTATTTCCGGATCAATTCAGCACTACGCAGGTATGGGCACCTCAAAGGTGATTGTTGCCATCAACAAGGATTCTGAAGCGCCGATTTTCTCAAAGTGCGATTACGGTGTTGTGGATGATTTGTTTAAGGTTGTGCCCACGTTTACTGCAGAGTTGAAGAAAATGATGGCAGAATAGTACCACAGGGAAAAGCCCTGAGATAAAAGCAGAAGACAGAAAACTCTAAAATGCCCGGATTTGTCCGGGCATTTTTATTGGGGCAAATTTTTTTTGACTTTTCCAAAGCAGCATGAAATAGTTTTCAGCACCTGACAGGTCTTTTTTTAAAAAAGCAATTGGGAAGGTAGTAGGTATCAAGAAAAAAGCAGGAGTCAGGAGTCAGAAGACAGGAGGGTTCGTGGCTCGTGATTCGTGTATCGTGACTTGGGGTGCGGGGAGCGCGGATCGTGAATTGTTGCCTACGAACCACGTTACACGAGCCACGAATTACGCTTCCCTCAACCCAACGAGGGAGAAACTAGGAGGGGCTTAAAAAAACAAGCCTCCCCTGACAGGGGGAGGTTAGGAGGGGGCAAAGAAGCCCTCCTCGCACCTCACCCTGTCCCGCCAAGGCGGGATCTGCGACAGGAGGGGCTGAAAAAATAAAGCCTCCCCTGTCAGGGGGAGGTTAGGAGGGGGCAAAAGGAGTCCTCCCCGCACCCCTCCCTGTCCCGCCAAGGCGGGATCTGCGACAGAGGGGGCTTAAAAAAACAAGCCTCCCCTGTGAGGGGGAGGTTGGGTGGGGGCAAAAAAGCAAGAAATCAGGAGAAAGAAGTCAGGAGACAGGAGACAGGAGATAGGAGATAGGAGATAGGAGATAGGAGGGGTGTTAAGGGATGTTCAAGGTTCAAAGATCAAGGTTCTTTATGAAGCACGAAAATCGAAATACGAAATTCGAAACACGCTTCACAAAGCACAAATAACGAACCACGCATTGGGGTGAAAAACACCTGAAGCAAGAAACACCAATAACCATGCAAAAATATACATTGCGCCAGAGTTTTTATAGAGGAATACAGAAAACAAAACAGGGGTCTCTGTGTCTGGTTTTTTCTGCACGCACCTTATTCCTGTTGTCCGTACTTTTATCAAGTTGTTCCTCAAAAGAGCATCTGCCTGTTGTGTGGGAGTTTGCAACCAATTATGCACTGGTGACGATGCCTTCAGTCGAGGGCAGATTTGCGGTGTTTGGGAGTGACAAACTTTATTGCGTGGACGCGACCAGTGGCACGCTGATATGGACCTTTGAGACATTCGGGCCGATTACCAGTCAACCGGTCATCAGAGACGGAAGGGTTTTTTTTCAATGCGGTGGACTGTACTGCCTTGAACTTGCAACCGGCAAACTGCTGTGGGAATTCTGGACTGAAGCATGGGGTGAAACAACGCCAGCGGTTTCTGATACGATGGTAGCGTGTACGCAGGGGGAAAACCTGTTCTGCATAGATGCAGCAACCGGCAAAAAACTTGTAGCTGTACCAGTCGGAAAACAGGTAAAAGCGCCGCTGCTCATCGGCTCCCAGATGTTGGTCTGTGGTCAAACAGAGCTCCGCTGTATTGATGCTACGGCCGGAACGGTTCAATGGTCGCTTATGCTGCCGGGTGAGAGTGAATGGTTGCATATTGCTGCTGATGAGGAACACGTGTACCTGCCGGTTGAGGGAGGGGTGAAAGCCGTTGACATACTGACCGGAGAGGTTCGGTGGTTTTTTCCAATCCCGGATATCGAGCAGATACCGTCATGTGCGGTCACCAAAGATTTTCTTTATGTTGTATTCGGCACAGTGTACTGCCTTGACAAAAAGACCGGTGCAGTGGTTTGGCACTACAATCCGCCAAAGCCGCTGTTTGTTCCGATTGTTGACGGCGATGTTTTGTATGCTACTAACATTACCGGAAGGCTTTCTTGTATTGACTTAAAAGAGCGGAAGATACTCTGGACTGTCAAAGGCGCACGCAGAGGCACGTTTCAAGGTGGATACTTTTATAGGGGGTCGGCTAAAGCACGGGCATACTGTATGAAATTACCGGTACCATAAAGAGCACTCGACATTCATAACTCAGCGATCATCACTCAGTACTCGGTACTCAGCACTAACTTTATGTCTCTCTCAAACCAACAGTTAAAACAAATAAAAAGACTCTACCCCAAAAAATCACCTATAGAAATCAGCCGTGAGCTCAAGGTGCCTGTACGGGCTGTATATAAAGCTTTGGGCATTGAGCGGGAACTGTACCTGCGGTGGATTGACATGACAGGATATTGGACGGTTGTGCTTTTACTCCTGTGTTCACCGTTTATTTTTATCAGAGGCTTGTATGACTTTGCCGACCTTCCGCAGCGCGTTTTTCTGCAAACCGCTGTCTCACTGCTTGCGGTGCTGTATGGGATTCGTGCAGTGCTGCAGCGGGAGCTTCTTGTAGTGAAAGATACCATTGTAGTGCTCTGCGGGCTTTTTGTTCTCTGGATATGGGCAACTGTCCTCTGGGCGGCAAGTCCGTATGAGGCATTCTTTTCGGTGCTCCACTGGTCATGCGGTCCCCTGCTTTTGTTTTTTATCGTTTGTCTTTTAAGAAGCACAGCACACGTTCCTTCTTTGCTCGGCTGCCTCTCCGCAGCATTGTGTGGCACCGTTTTACTGGGGCTTTTACAGGCTCTTTTTGGTGTTACCTTTGTCCCGCAAGCAGTCAAACCTGCTGCAGGTTTTGCAAACGCTAACGTTGCTGCCGAATATGTGGCAATGGTTCTGCCGGTTGTCATAGGGCTTGCAGTGTACCGAAAAAAGCAGACCGGTTTTGTTTTCTTGACGACCGCTGTTATCTTCTGTTCGGTGGTTTTTCTTCTTTTTACCCGCTGCCGGGCAGCCGGTGTTGCGCTGTTTGTAGCCGGAGTATGGTCAGGGATCCTTGTTATGAAAGTGCGCATGCAGCAGCGGCTTTTTCGTCGAGTCATTGGTATTGGTGCTATGGTCTCTCTTGGTGCAGGTGCTGCGCTGTTTGCAACGGGGCTAGTGACAAAAGCAGCTAACCTTGCCGGCGGTAGTGCCGTGTACCGAATTATGGTCTGGGAGAACAGCCTTGAGATGCTGCGTGACCGTCCGGTGCAGGGATTTGGAGCAGGCGGGTTTAAAATATTCTACCCAGCCTATAAAAACAGAGCGGTTTTAGACAGAGCGTTTGACAAAGAAACACAGATACGGCGCACGCACAACGATTATGTACAAATGGCTGTTGAAGCAGGCATACCGGGTATTCTTTTGCTCACGGGTATGCTGGGGTGTGGTCTTGTCATAGCATGGCGGCTTGTCAGCTCCAGCCACACGCAGGCTCTGACACCTCTGATTATCGGGATGTCGGCAGGGATGGTGTCATTTATGACTACTGCTTTTTTCGGCTTCCCTTTTCAGCGTGCGGTACAGCCAGTTCTTGTCTTTGTTTTTCTGTCGCTGCTCTACCTACTCAAGGAGCCCCGATGCCTTACGGTAAAGACAACAAAAAACCTTGCTCTTGGTGGAGCTGCGATTGTGTGCAGTGCGGCATTGCTGCTCCTACAGTTCAATGTGCGCACGGTTGTCAGCGACAGATATTTTTATAGTGCAATGAGTTTTGAAAAGGCACAGGCAAACAAAAAGGCACTGGAAGCCTCCTTAGAGGCACATGCCGGGAACCCTTACCGCATAGACATCCTTACTACGCTGGGAAGGGCGTATGTTACCACTGGGAAGCTTGAGAAAGGTATTCAGGTGCTTGAAAAGGTTATGACAGCACAACCCTACAATTTAAACGCGCTTTTTATCCTCGCTGTAGCATATGCGAACCAAGGCAACAACGAGCAGGCACTGACGACTTTTAGAAGGGTGCTGCAGATAAAACCGGATTTTGAAGAGGTACGGCAGATTGTTGCGAGCATGAAAACAAATAAGAACGTGAGGGTGAATATTTTATAATGAGTGAAAAGTACTGAGTTAAAAAATACTAGGCACTCAGTACTGGGAACTGATTTTTTCTATTCACTGCTCACCGATCACTTCTCACTTTTTCCACGTACCACACTCCCCAAACCACGGCGCTGTATTAAAACGGCGTCACCAGCATCAGCACGATTACTTTTTTGTTGCCGCCGTTTGAGACTATCGGAATATCAGCCCGGTACAGCCCTGAGATAAGCCCATCCCTATTGATTTCCACGGTCACCACCGATGGATCTGTCTCGGTCGTGCCTGATGTTGGGCTGAGTGTTTTAATCCAGCCATTACCACCTTTATATTCTGGGCTGCTAATGCTCCAGCTTAAAGTGCCAGAGCCTGTGTTGGTGATTGAAAAACCTTTTTTGGTGTCTGTTTTTCTAAGGAAGAACAGAATTGCCGGCTGCACTTTGGCTACCGGACCTTCCTGAATCAGCATCACCACGTTGACGTTCACGGTTCCGGCATTGGTGCGTACTGGTATTGTTGCGCTGTAGAAGCCCTTGCCCTCATTTTCAGGATTCACGGTTACCTTCACGGTATCGGTGTCAGTCCTCGCGTAACCCAACTCAGGTGATACTTTAAGCCATCCTTTGCTTCGGTTATAGACAATGTCGCCGATTTCCCAAGTCAGTGAGCCTGAAGAGATGTTGCGGATGGTGAAGGTTTTTTCCGTTTCGCCAACGTTAAATACCAAAAACTTATTGCTGATGAGTGGCAAGGGTAGCTCTTGCTGAGCAACCGACATGCTGACACTGAGGTTTTTAGTGCCGCCATTTGAAAGAATGGGTAGGCTTGCCGAGTATGAACCAGCACTGATGCCACTTCTGTTCACCAGAACGGTTACCGATTGTGATGAGCTGGTAATGGAGCCAGATTTGGGCGATGCGGTGAAAACCCAGTCTTTGCCTTCGTTGTAGGTTGTTTCATTATCCTTTATCCGCCATGTCAGGGTGCCGGCACCGCTGTTTGCAATGGTAATTTGTTTGGCGGTATCGTTGTCGCCAAAAGAGAGCGAGGAAGGCGAAACGCTCAGCTTCGGGCCTATGGATGTTGTGGTGGATGTTGTCGTCGGTTGTACCGTTGTGGTTGTCGGTTTGACGCTTGTTGTTGATGTTGACGTTGATGAGGTCGAGCTTGATGAAGAGCTTGTTGTTGAAGAACCGCTGCTTGAACCACCGCTCGTGGTGGTTGTAGTTGTGCTGCTCGTTGTTGCACTACTGCCACCAGTGCCCACAAGCGCAAAGAAAGTGCGCGTGGGGGTGTGGATGCTGGTTTGTGTTATTGCCCATAAGGTCGGGGTTATCCTGCCGACATAGTTTTTTGTTGCGGTGATCACATACGTAACCGCGCCGCTGTAACTGTGCGTTACATACGTTTCTGAAACGTCGCTTGTTTTCAGCGTGAAAGATGTCGGCGTGATGTATTTTCTGGCAAAGCTCGAGCAGGCAGCCCATTGGGATCCGTCATAAAAATAAAGATACGGACTTGTCATTGCAGAAGGGGCGTAAAACGTCGCCGTTATGGCACCAATGTTTTCCCCGCCTGATTTTATGCCAAGGTCGTAATATGCTATTGCACCTGAAAGCGTGCCGGTAGTCGTCGGGGGGGATGTGTATTTTGTCGGGATAAAGGTTGCCGCTCCGGTGCTGTTTGTCGTCACCTTCAGCGACAGGTTGCTTTTAAGAATTTCCGTACCGGTGATTTCCTGTATATATGAGCTTGCCGGAACAGAAGCATAGGCGCCGCCGCTTATCTGCCCGCGGGACCATGTCTTGGCATAGCGCACAAAGCTTGAGACATCGGCCCGTGTTGTGTCCGTGCCTGATGCTGAAAACAGTCGCGGGCCGCTGTTGTTTGCAGAGCCCGAGCCCCAGTAATTGGTTGTGGCGGAAATTTGATTTGTATTAGATGCAGAATTTAATGCATCTTGAAATCCAACAATTGGTTTGTTTTGACCATAATCATCCTGTAAGAAATTATTTGAATGAATGGCGAAGTTGCCCTCCCAACTGTTGCCGGCATCACCCGCTTCAACGTTATTTGCAACAAGAACAGCGAATTCTTTCGGCGCACTTCCGGTGCTGTTACTAAATGTGTTGTGTGTTAAGGTTATCCCTTGAATGACATTTGCAACATCATCCGAGGGTTCTTCAATAAGAAAATAGCCATAATAAGGATCGCTAAAATATGAGGCATCCCATGCATTATAAAAATTATTGTTGGAAAGCAGAATGTTTTGGATAGTGTTGTTGAGCTGGAAAACAGCCTTTGAGTTGTTTATATAATTATGTTTTAGAACAACATGATTTGCAGCTCCCCCGCTCCCGTCATCTCCTATAAAAAACCAGTTGCTTGTATTAGTGCTTTGTCCGAGGAATTTACAGAAACTCGCGGAAAGATAATTAACTGCGTTCCCATAATTAATACCAATTCCTTTATCCGTGAGAGACATATCATCTTGATCACCATCCATATTGAACGTGCAGTAGGTAAGGGTTATGCCATTACGACTGCCAGACACTGCTGTTCCAGAAATTGCGCTTCCTAATGTATCTATAAAAAAACCGTACATTTCTATCCTGCTGCCGGCAAACTTGACTACCGGATCGTGTTTCCCGTCATGTTTTATTTTTGGTGCACTGCTATCACAACCAGCTTCACCCTCAGTCCATGCTTTTTCACCTGTGCCAGTCAGACCTATTATTGAAACCGCTCTGGTGACAGTTATTGGATTATAATAAGGGCAGTCCGTATCTGTTGCCGGCTTTACATAAATGGGGTTATAACCGGAGGAAATGGCTTTATCAATTGAGCAGTTATCTTTGTCTTCTTTGCAGTCGCAGCCGTCGTTTTTTAAAACGGTTATTGGTGTTGCCCACACCTGCGGTACTGATGCAAGGCAAAAGATCAAAGAAAACACTACAAAGATAACATGCTTTTTATTGAAATACATGGCTGGCTGTGCCCTCCTTGCGGAAGTTTAGTGTTAGGATAGCGCAACCGTATCAAAAAAGGGGAAAAAGTCAATAAAATTTTAGTTAAAAATAGTGTGCTGTGCAGAGGTAGATTTTTAAAAACGATATTACTTCGTCTCGTTCTGCATGACTCGTGATGACAGACAATTCATTGTCATTGCGAATTCCGGTAAAAAGCAGGATGAAGTAACTCAAGACTTGAGAGCAGCCCTCCCCCCACCCCTCCCTCGCAGGAGGGGCTTGAAAAACATGCCTCCCCCTGGCAGGGGGAGGTTAGGAGGGGGCAGAAAAGGCAGAAAAGCCTTACCCACAACCCTTCTGAGAGCCTGTGTCGAAATCGTTGCCCGTAACAGGAAAGAGGGAACTTCTTCTCCCTTGATGGGAGAGAATTGAGGTGATGGTGATCAGAAATGAGAAGTGAACAGATAAAATTAGTTCCTCGTGCAGAGTACTGAGTGCCTAGAATTTTTTAACTCAGTACTTTTCACTGTTCACTGTTCACTTTCCCCCCTTCCCGAGAAGGCAAAAAATCATGCTCAGACGCATTTTCTCTAAAACAGCCTGTTGCTGTCAAGTAGAAAGGTGACCGGACCGTCGTTGACAAGGCTAATCTTCATTGCAGCTTGAAAGATTCCGGTTGCAACAGGGATGCCCTCTTTTTGAAGCTCTGCCACAAAGGTTTCATAAAGTTGCAGTGCGGTCTCGGGAGGTGCAGCATCGGTAAAGGAAGGACGCCTGCCTTTTCTACAGTCGCCGTACAAAGTAAATTGCGACACCACCAACACTGAACCACCGACCTCCGTAACGGTTTTATTCATTTTGCCTTGCTCATCATCGAATATCCTCAGGCAGGCTATTTTTTTGGCAAGATACGCGGCATCACCTTCGGTATCCTGTATACCAACACCAATAAAAACAAGCAACCCGTGGGTGATGGCACTCACCACATTTCCCGTCACTTCAACCGAAGCATGGATAACCCGCTGAACAACGGCGCGCATGATTTTAAACTCCTTTCGTAGCTGTGTGCGCTATCTGGATTGTTGACAACACTAACAAATAAAGATATACCTTCTCTTACTTACCACAGCTCAACAGAATAAAGGTAGTGGTTATTCTTTTGTTTTCTCATTTGTAGGGGTTGTGGTACGTGGCACGTGAACCCCGAACCACGAGTTACGAATCACGCACTCAATACTCAGTACTTTAGGCAGGTAAAAAGTTATGACTTCAAAAACTATAGCATGTGGTGTTGTCGGCGCCATGGGACGTATGGGGCAGCGCATTTGCCATCTGCTTGCCAGCTCACCGGGGTTTAGAATTGCAGGTGCTATCGAAAGCCCGGAAAGCCCTGCTGTTGGCAAAACATTGCACGACGTGCTGGGTATTGCCGGCTGCCAGACCGTCGTTGTTGACACATTTGGCGTACTTGCTGATGCATGTGACGTTGTCATTGATTTTACATTCCCAGAGGTTTCACTCAGCACCGTTGATTTCTGCCACACCACAAAGACCCCTGCAGTCATCGGCACCACTGGTTTTACCGCAGACCAGCGCAGCACGATAGAAAAACTGAGCACAACGTTCCCCTGCGTCTGCGCTCCCAATATGAGCATCGGCGTCACCATGCTGTTTAAGCTGGTCAGCGATGTTGCCCGTGTCCTGCAGGAGGGTTTTGACGTTGAGGTGCTTGAGCTGCACCACCGTCATAAAAAAGATGCACCAAGTGGCACAGCGCTTCGCATTGCCGAGATTCTTGCACAAACCTACGGCTGGGATCTTGCGCAGGCAGGCGTGTACGAGCGACGCGGGATGATTGGCGCGCGGCGGCATGAGGAAATCGGCATTCAGTCGCTGCGTGCAGGAGATGTGGTTGGCGAACATACCGTACTGTTTGCCGGAACCGGCGAGCGTCTTGAACTGATACACCGAGCCCAGAGTAGGGACTGTTTTGCGCGTGGCGCACTTGTTGCGGCGCGGTGGGTGCTCAACAAGCCTGCTGGTCTGTATGATATGCAGGATGTGCTCGGGATTCGGTAAACCCTTTGTGTGGGCGAATGACGGGAAGCATGCTCAACCCGGCAGCAGCTCTTTCTCTCTACTGACTATGATACGCCTTATTCTCTTTTTTGTTTTGGTTTATCTCTTTGTGCAGCTTCTCAAGAAGTTTTTCTTTGCACAACCTCGTTCGACCCGACGGATGCACGATCCCTTTTCTGGCAGTGGAGCAGCGCCTGCAGTTCGCGAAATGGTACAGGACCCGGTCTGCAAGGTATATGTGCCAAAGAAAGATGCACTGTCCCTTGTGCGCAGGGGTACGACCTACTATTTTTGCTGTGAAGACTGTTTAAAAAAATTCGACAGCACGAACCAGTAACGTGAAAGAAAGAACAAAAAACTGTCAAGTCACTTCGGTGGAGCCCTCAGACAGCCTGAACGATGTTGCTTGGCTGCACGAGGAAGCTGACGAAACGATTCCAGCAGAAAGTGGTGAAGGCAAGGATCCGCTGCGCCTGTACCTGAAGGAAATTCGGAAAATCCCTCTGTTGACCGAAGAAGAAGAGCTGCGCTGGGCAAAAATTCTTGCTCGGGGCACCAGCGATAAGGTCAGGCTGCTGCGCCGCGCTGTTGAGCTGTTGGGTGCGCTCCAGCAGTATAAGCCGCTCAACCGTCTGGTGGTCATTTCACGCGATGCACTGTACAATTATTTTCGTCTGGAACAGGCGGTGACGCTGCATAAGCAGATCCTCAAAAACCAGCGGCAGCTTGCTTCAGCTTGTACCACGCGTGACAAACGCAAGCTTGCAAAGGAAAGCGTCAAGCTCAAACAGGAGCTCACGGAATGCCTCACCCAGATCAATACGCGGGATGTCAAAGACTGGCGGGTACTGCCGCTGGACAGTGAGGCGGCACAGAAGTCTGCTCAGGTGCGCACCGCACTGGAGGAGCTGAGCACTATTTGGCAAAGCCTTGCCCGGATTGAACCTTCGATCCGTGAAGCCCGGCAAAAGATGATCCAGAGCAATCTACGGCTCGTGGTGAGCATCTGTCGCCATTATCGTAACCGCACCGTGTCGTTTCGCGATTTGATTCAGGAAGGGAATTTAGGGCTTATCAAAGCGGTTGAAAAGTTTGATTATCGCAAGGGGTTCCGGCTGAACACCTATGCCTCGTGGTGGATACGGGAAAGCATTAACCGCGCCATTGAGGAAAAGAGCCGGATTATCCGTATCCCGGTGTATATGAACGAACGGTATTACCGCATTAAAAAAGCAGCAAAAGAGCTTTTTCAAGACGAAGGCAAGGATTTTTCTCTTGCTGAAATTGCGCGAAAGACCAAAATGCCGGTTTCTGACGTTGCAAAAATAATCACCGCGTTCAGAGAGCCGGTCTCACTAGAAACTTCGCAGGTTGATGATATTGATCCACTTGAAAATTTTCTTTCTGACAACCGACCGACGCCGGTTGAGTGTATTTGCGAAGAGATTATCAAAAACAACGCTGCCTCTATTATCAATATGCTCCCGCCACGCGAAGCAGAAATTTTACGGCTCCGTTTCGGACTGGGCGATGAGGGCGAAAAAACGTTGGAAGAGGTTGGAGAACGGTTTCATGTATCACGTGAGCGGGTACGGCAGCTTGAAAACAAAGCGCTGCGAAAGCTGAGGCGCAATAAAAACCTTAAAGCCTTGCTCTCCCTGTTTGCAACGACTTGAGCAAGCGGTGATGCCTATGGGTGGGGAGGTTGTTGTGTGGTGTGAAGGTTCACAAAGGATAGCGAAGGGTTGGAAGAGCCGATACAGCAGACGTACTCAATGCATAGGGCGCTGGAGCGGTATGCTGGTCATTGTTGCGGCACTTTTTGGCTGTGCTCCGGTTATGGACAGGGCAGCAGCGCTGTTGGCGCCCACTGAAGAGGTGTTGGAACTTACGCTTGAAACACCCGAAGCGCTGCCGCGCGATGCAGCCATTGCCTTCATCATCAAACGGCTGAATGCGACGCAGTATGGGGTTGTCTTGCATGATGTGTTTAGCAACGCTGCAAAACCATTTGACTATACTGATTTGTTTTTGCGGCTGCAGCAGAAACGGGTGCGGGGACTGTTCTGGCACGACAACACCTATCGGGTAGTCCTGCTCAATACCTGCAAGGCTCCTGAGGCTTCAGGCATGCAGGACTTCTATGAGAAGATCTATAGCTTTTCCTCACTTGAGGATGCCAAGCGGGTGTGTGCTGCATTCATTGCTGCGGGTGTGCGGCTGTGCTGCGATGAAGGGTGCGACGAATAGTGTCAAGCCTCCGGTCGTATTCACGGTGATAAGGAGATTGTGTCGTGATTGTTGCAATTAAAAGAAAAGGGGGGCTTCTTCTCCCTCGATGGGAGAGGATTGAGGTGAGGGTGAATAAAAATGCTCGTATGTCTCATCACGATTCATGCTCTCCGCACCCATCCCCCTCAACCTGTCCTTCTCCCGCGCTGGGGAGAAGGCACCTGAAGCAAAAATATATGGGCAAATATTCTATAAAAACATATTACGACACAGCCTCGAAAGGGAGGTTAAGAGGGGCACAGAAAAGCCCTCCCCTTACCCCTCCCTTGCAGGAGGGGCTAAAGAAGAAAGCCTCCCCTGCGAGGGGGAGGTTTGGTGGGGGCAGAAAAGCCTTCCCTGTCCCCGCTAGGGCGGGATCTGCCACACGGGGGCTAAAAAACCACCCTGATAGGGAGAGTTTTGTATATTCCTTTTGCTGGGAACTATTATGACACCGTCTCGAGGGCGAGGAGCATTAGTAATGAAACTGTCGGTTGTGATGCCAGTCTATAATGAAAAAAATACATTTCACGAAGCACTGCGCCGGGTACAGGCTGTTGACCTTGATAAGGAAATCATTATTGTTGATGACTGCTCAACTGACGGAACCCGTGAGATGGTGAAGGCGCTTGAGGGCAAATATGACAATGTTCGGGTTTTTTTTCATGAAAGGAATCAAGGAAAAGGGGCTGCGCTGCGCACCGGATTTCAAAAGGTGACCGGTGATATTGTCATCATTCAGGATGCAGACCTTGAGTACGACCCGCAGGAGTATCACCACCTCATTGCTCCCATCCTTGACGGCAGAGCTGACGTGGTGTATGGCTCACGGTTTCAGGGCGGGCCGCATCGGGTGTTGCTCTTTTGGCACTATGTGGGCAACAAGATACTGACAGCATTCTCCAATATGTTTACCAACATCAATTTGACTGACATGGAGACCTGCTACAAAGTGTTCAGAGCGTCATTGCTGCCCCGGTTCACGGTGCGCTCGCGTCGCTTTGGTGTTGAGCCTGAGCTGACGGCAAAGTTTGCAAAACTGAAATGCCGCATCTACGAAGTGCCTATTTCCTACAGCGGTCGGGATTATTCAGAGGGAAAGAAAATTAATTGGAAAGACGGGCTTGCGGTTTTTTTCTGGATTGTGTATTTCAACCTCAAAAAAGACCTCCACTGACCCTGCCTTTTATATCCTGCGGGCAGAGCCCATAATAATCTCAAAGGTTGCCGGAATACCCGACGGGCTGCCAAAAGTTTTCTTATAGTGCAGTGTCATGCGGTTCCAGACGGTTCTCACCCCAGCAGTTTTGTTGCGCCGTGCAGATGCATTGCGGGCTCCCATGCCTTTTATTGCCCTGACCAGTTCATTGACGCTGGAATAGAACGAAACCTGCTCAAGCGTTTCTACGTGCACGTCGGAGAATCTACCGCCGGCAAGTGAGGCTTTGACGCTCTCTGCAGTGGTGGAGAGCTTCAGAGCTTCGCCACGGTCATACCCGGTTTCTGCACAGGCAGCTCCGTAGGAGGCGCGCAGTTCATGAAACGTCTGTGCGCCGAAGGCTGAAAACAGAAAGACACCACCCGGGGTGAGCACCCGGTGCACTTCCTGCACCGCGAGCGACCAGTCGTCAAGCCATTGAAAGGTAAAGGCTGTTGCAGCAAGCTCAAACGAGCACGAGGTGAACGGGAGCTGTTCAGCATCCGCAGCGATGGTTGTATGTTCAGCATGTATTTGCTGAAGCCGCGCTCGTGCTTGTTGCAGCATGGCATATGCCAGATCGCAGCCATAGAGTGCTGCGCGTGGAAAGCGCTGGAGAAGCTTTATTGCAAGACTTCCGGTGCCGATGCCGATGTCCAGTATACGGGATGGTTGCACCGTGTCAGGACAGAATCGTTCAATGAGTCGCACGTTCATCTCATGTTGAAGACCAGCGTACTGGTCGTAGGTGCGCGCACCGGCGCTGAATGATTTTTTGACAAAGTATCGGTCAATTGGTGTCATGACAGAGACCGGAGAAAATCAAGTATGGCAGCAACCACGTCAGGTTCTCTGGTGAGAAAGGGCACATGACCGGTCTCAGGCAGCAACAGGAGACGAGCGCCGCGGATGCGACGGTGCAAAAAATCTGCTGCTGCAGCCGGGCAGAGGCGATCAGCGCTGCCATGGACTATCAGAGTCGGGAGTGAGATTGTGTCAATCATCTGACGGAAGTCTGCATCGGCAAGGCTTTGCAGCGACTGATCTGCCGCCTCATATGCTGGTGCATAGCGTGGATGTACCAGCAGGCTGTAGGCAGTGCTCTGTGCAAAGGTTGCCTGTTCATGCTCAGTCAGGAGAAGTTTGTGAAAGGAGGCAAGTGCGTCAGGATAGTGCCTGCTGATCTGCCGCTGCAGACGCTGCACTGCAACGCGTGGCAAGCCGGCAGCATACCCATCACGGCTGACAAAACAGGGAGTGCCGCTGATACACACTAGAGCGTCAAGCCAAGCTTGGGGCTGCTGCATCAGGTGGAACAGAACCGAAACACCCAGTGACCAGCCGATGGCAATGACATGACGAAGGTTGAGCTCTTTTGCAAAGCGCTGCACATCATGTGCAAACGTTGCAATATCATACGGTCCGGGCAGTGAACGGGCTGCACCATGTCCCCGCAGATCAATGGCAATGACCCTACGGTATGCAGCAAGAGCCGTAGCCAGTGAGTCCCACACACCGCGGTGCATTGCCCATCCATGAATCAGCAGGAGCGGTCTGCCGTTGCCGGTGATGGTATAGTGAAAATTAGACTCCATAAAACTTTTGAGCACTTTCCTGAAACAGCGCAAGTGCAGTGTCAAGATGTGCTTGGGTATGCGTTGCAAGCACGGTAAGGCGCAGCCGGGCTGTTCCCTCAGGAACTGCCGGAGGTCTGATCGCAGTAATAAAAAGACCCCGGTCAAACAGATACTGAGCCCATGCCAGAGCGGTTTGCGAGGAGCCAACCATAACCGGAATGATATGGGTTGCACTTGTGCCGATGTTGAGACCGATGCGTTGCAGCCCTGCGCGCATATACGCAGCATTCTGCTGAAGGCGGCGGACCCGGTCAGGCTCCTCGCCAAGCAGGCACAACGCTTCCAGTGCAGCAGCAACTACCGGTGGCGGTACGGCAGTTGTAAAAATAAAGGTGCGCGCCCGGTTGATGAAAAACTCGCGGAGCTGTACCGTGCCGGCAAAAAATGCACCAAAGCAGCCGAGGGCTTTCCCCAGCGTGCCCATCAGGAGGATCTCAGGGCAGGTTGGGATGTTAAAATGCTCGAGCGCCCCTTTGCCGTAGGTGCCGAGGGTTCCGGTGCCGTGTGCATCGTCAATCATAAGCGCTGCATCAAAGCGTCGAACCAGCGCCAAAAGTTCCGGCACCGGTGCAATGTCGCCATCCATGCTGAAGACTCCGTCAGTCACCACAATACGCCGTCGCCCCGGAGTTGTGCTCAAGAGTTTTTCAAGTGCTTCAAGGTCACCATGCGGATACACCATGATCCGGGCGCGGCTGAGGCGGCAGCCGTCAATGATGCTTGCATGGTTAAGCTCATCGCTCAAAATCACATCCTCAGGTCCGGCAAGGGATGCCAGGATGCCAAGATTTGCCATGTAGCCGGTGCTGTAGAGCAGCGCTGCTTCGGTCTGCTTAAACCGGGCAAGGGCATGCTCAAGCTCTTCATGGAGTGGCATCGTGCCGCTGATTAGGCGTGCTGCACCAGCTCCTGCACCCCAGCGCTGTGCTGCACCAGCCGCTGCCTGTTTAAGACGGGGATGGCTAGCAAAACCCAGATAATCGTTTGAGGCAAACATGATTCGTTCCCTTCCCTCCACCAACACCGTCGGACCGGGAGCGGATGCAACGGGTCGCAGTTTCCGAAGTCTGCCCTGCTGCTGAAGAAGTTCCATGTCCTTTTCAATATCAAACATCGCAAGCCTCATTCTGGTTTTTCGTGCAGGATGATTTTCATTAAGTACCGCTCCACACAATAAAGGGGTCTATGATAAAGGTAACCGGTATCATTTTGCTTTCTTGTCTCTGATGATTTTGTTCTTAAGCCCCTCCTGCAAGGGAGGGGTGCGGGGAGGGCTTTTTTGCCCCCTCCAAGCCTCCCCCTGGTCCCGCAGAGCGGGATCTGCGACTGGGGAGGCTTACTGTTTTGTCCTTTGCCCATCTTTTCCTATAATTGCGACACAGCCTCCCAACGAGGGAGAGATTGAGGGGGAATTTTTTATCACCTTTACCTCAATCCTCTCCCATCGGAGGGCGAGGAGGTTGCGCCTTTCCCGTTACCAGCAATGATTTACGAAGCAGGCTAAAACAAAAGAAAAAAAAAGAGATGCCCCTTTATTCTGTGAAGACGTACGAAGCGCTCTGAACAGTTTTACCTGCTCTCGCGGGTAATCAGTATCTGCGATCCCAGCGCGGTCATATCAAATGTCACCATGGTTGTTTGGGAAAGATAGTCATCGGTCACATATCCCTGATGCATTGGCAGCCGATACCGTTGCTTCCAGCCATCGCCAGCAACACTGACACGAGAAAAAAAAGACCTCGCCGTCACTGCAGCAGCAACCGATGCAGGGATAACAAGGTCAGCGTTGCCGCCGAGCATCATTATGGTCATGGTATGATTCCCTTCACTAAGGCTACCGCTGAGGTTGCAGCGCACCTCAGTAGTACTGCAGAGAACCCCAGCAGCATCACAGCGTGCATTACCCAGATGCTGAAGGGTCAGCGATGAAGCGCTTGCAGCAACAATGGCAACCTGTATCATTGCCGGTACGGGTGAACTCCAGTCAAAGGTCAGCGTTGATTTTTGACAGAGCACAACCCAGCTTCGCAGCAGCAGCCCGCCGAAATCAGCAGCTCCAGTCACGGCAGCACAGGACAGCGACAGGTCGGTCGGAACCGCAGAGGGTCCCAGCGCGATGGTCCAGTGCTGCTCAGGGGCATCGGTTTCAGCCGATGCCGGCAAGCCTGAAGAAAAGGTTGCACTGAAGGTTGTGTTGTCTGAACCGGCGGTGAATGTCGGTTCGCGCTGCGTGTCTGAATACACAACCTCAGCACGCACGATCGTCTTCTCGTCCGTGCTCCGCACTATGGTGACCTGTGCTGCGCTGAGGTCAAAATTCAGGGATAGCACAGCAGCGCCACTGCCGGAAACCTCTGCAGCTGTGAGGATAAAGGTCTTTTGTGCAGCAGGAGCGGTGCAGGGGATTGCACTCAACACCACTGTTGCAAGCAGGATGACCCGCTGGTAAAACGTGCTCTTCCTATTTGTTTTGAACATATTCAGTTGTGTTTGTGCGGGACAAGGTAATGCGCGTCTTTTTTTTCGGGGTGACGGTGACGGGGAGCATCCAGTATCCGGCACCGGTGGAATCGTGGTAGCTTGCAAAAAGGATATAGGAACCCGGCTGCAGGTTGGTAAACGTACCGTGTCCTTTCTGGTCAGTAATCATTTCAGCGACACTGGCTTTGGCTGCTCTGCCAGCCATAAACGGCAAATCGCTGAGTAGTGCCTGATACGGGCCACTCTGCTGGGCGATGATACTGCCGGTTTTCCGTACTGAACGAATTTCCTCGATAACTTCCTGCCGGCACACAAAGACCTGCAGATTACGGGCTCTGTTTTTTGCACCGGTTGTACCGTCAAGACGGATAACGACCTCAAGCGAAGCAGCGGCAGGAGGCTTTGCTGGTTTACCCGAAGCGGTAGGCGTGGGGACCGCGGCGCTGCAGAGAACGGGCATGAGGATCGCGACAGCAAGTATTATGAATGCTGAGAAATGTTTCATACAATCTCCTCTCATGAGTGGCACCTTTATCTATCATAGAGTGTAGTGTCTTGCCGGTAAGGAGGCATTATAAAAGCTCACCGGCAATAGTCAATGATATTCTCCTGCGGTGCTGCACGGGGTGGTGCTCATCGCAGCAGGCTTCCTGCAGCAAGCAGACTGAAGGCAAGCAGCATGTAGAGAGAGGCAGCCTTGAACAGCATAAAATCATGGCGCTGATGGGGTCGCAGCCAGCACCAGAGTGCAAGGGCGGTAATCAGAGCGCTGAGGATGACAAGACTGAGCAGTGCAGTATGCTGAAGCCTGAGCAGCATGGCACAGGTCGTGAACACTACCGCATCCAGCAGCGTAGTTCCCGCAATCAGCCGACGGGTTGCGGTCATGCCATAGCGGTTGGGCCATACCGGCACACCGGCAGCCCTGTAATCAGAAGCGTGCGACATAATCAGGGTAAGGATGTGCGAAGGTATCCATAAGATAATTGCACAAGCAAGCAGGACGCCGATGACATCAATTGTTCCGGTGGCAAGAACCCTGCCTGCCATGGCTGGCATCCCGCCAGAAACGCCGCCCCAGAGAATTGAAAAAGGGGTCAGGCGTTTCAGCCACAAGGTATAAATACAAAAATCAATAAGAAACCCGGCAGTAACGACAGTGCCAAATGCAGCCCCCAGTTTCCATGAAAGCCATAGCCCTGCACTGGAAAGCACGCATCCGAATAGACCGGCTTCAAGAAGGCTGAGCCGTCCCTGAGGGAGGGGTCGGGCTGCGGTTCGCACCATTTTTGCATCAATATCGCGATCAAAGACCATATTCAAAGCAGTGCATCCACTGATTGACAGGTAGAGTGCTGCAATGCCCAGCCCCAGCTCATGCCACTGGATATTGCCCAGAGCGCTGAGGAGATACCCGCAGGCACCTGTGGTGAGCAGCAAAGTCGTCTGCCGTGCCTTGGTCAGGCTCCAAAATCCGGAAAGTTTTGCAATGACCGAGTCAGAATACTTCATTGGCTGTTGCCAGTGGTCGTTGTGGAAGGCGATTGGATGCGGCTGAGCATTTTTCGGAAGACATCAAGCGGCTGTGCTCCGACGATGATGACTTTATCGTTGATGATAAAGGTGGGGACGCCGGTAATCTCACGCAGCCGAGCTTCACGCTGCACACGGTCAAGTCGCTCACGGTATCTACCGGCGTCCAGTGCTTCCTGTGCCTTCTCAGGCGCAAGACCAACACGGCAAGCAATATCAAGCAGCACCTGCCGGTCACCGATGTCGCGCAGGTCGGTAAAATAAGCCCTGAAGAGCGCCTCATGGATTTTGTCGTGCAAGCCTTGTTCCCGGGCATATTCGGCAAGTTCAAGGGCTTGCCGGGAATTTGGCAGCAGCCGAACCTCTCCGAATATGATACCAAACTCTTTGCCCGAAGCACGCAGATGACGATAGAGATCATCCCAGTCAATATGCGGCAGGTGTTCACTCAAGAGTGCACCCTCAGGAGGGGTTTCGGGATGGATTTCCATCGGGAGCCACTGTTCGGTAATTGAAAACTCCTGCTTCAAGCGATCAATGATTCCTTTGCCGATATAGCAAAACGGGCAAATGTAATCGGAAAATATTTTGATATGAAGCGTCATCTCAGTTCGTTCTCAGCATGTCTCATGTTGCGGGGCTCTGGGTTCGTGAAAAAGGTGAGAAATGAGCGGTGAGCAGTGAACAAAAAAATACTGAGTGCCGAGTACTGAGTGCTTAGATTTTTTATCTCAGAACTCAGCACTCAGTACTTCTTATTTTCTGACTTCCCACTGTTCCCTTCTCACTCCTCACTTCTCCTCGAGCTCCGACGCAATGGTGTGCAACTGTACGACAACAGGACTTTTTTTGCAAGTGCTTCAGGCGTTCAGGGAGCTGCGGCAATAGCAGGATATGGTAAATTAATTTTTTTTAATGCATTCGTAACACAAGTGTCACACTCTATATGAATAATGTAGGATACTATTTTGAGTCACGGTAATCTATAATGCTGCATTCATAAATGAAAGAGGAACGGTATGAAAAAAAGGCATTTGAAAACACTGGGACTTATTGCCGGTATCTTGTGTGCGGTGATACTTGCACAGCCGACCACTGTCTCCCTTATTGCCGGCTCTTTTTTTGTCTGCATCGGTGAGGCAGTCAGGATGTGGGCAGCCGGACACCTGTTGCGGAAACAGGAACTGACCACATCAGGGCCGTATGCGTATATCCGGGATCCGCTGTATTTGGGCAGACTGTTTCTCATCATCGGATTCTGTGTCATGGGATGGGGGTATTGCCTGCTGCTGCTGCCGGTTGCGCTGGGCATATTTTTTTATAATTATCTGCCGCGCAAATATAAGAAGGAAATGGCATGGCTTGAGGATCTGTTTGGTGATGAATACCGGGCATATGCCGCACAGGTTCGCAGCCTCATTCCGCGGCTGACGCCCTATCCCAGGGCATCGCGGCGACCGTGGAGCTTTGATCTGTTTTGGAACGAAAATCGTGAGCAGTACTTTTTTTTAATCGTTGCTTCTATTGCAGCTGGTATGTTTTTGCGCTATAAGGGTTTGCTATGAGTGGACTTCCCTATCTTTCCATTGTCATTCCTGTGTACAATGAGCAGGACAATATTGCACCGCTCACTGAGGAACTGGTTGGTGTCCTCAACGACCTTGGCAGAAGCTATGAGATTATTTTTGTTGATGACGGATCCTGTGACCAGACTCCGGAACAACTTGACCTGATGCGAAAACGCTTCCCCTCAGTGCAGATTATTCGTTTTAAAAAAAATTGTGGTCAGACCGCCGCGTTTGATGCAGGGTTCAAGGCTGCCCGGGGTGACGTTATTATTACCATGGATGCGGATATGCAGAATGATCCGCATGACATTCCTCTGCTGCTTGCTGATATCGGGCAGTATGATCTGGTGTGCGGCTGGCGACAGCGCCGGCATGACACGGTTATTCGCAGGATATCCTCAGTCATCGCAAACAGTGTGCGCAACTGGCTGAGCAATGAAGACATCAAGGATGTGGGGTGTTCCCTGAAGGCATTTCGGCGTGAGTACGCGCAGCGGCTGAAACTATTCACCGGTATGCACCGGTTCTTCCCAACTCTGGTGAAGCTTGAGGGCGGACGGGTAAAGGAAGTCCCCGTGAACCACCGCAGCCGGCGATTCGGTACCGCTAAATATAATATCCGCAACAGGATTCTCCGTTCGTTTATTGATTTGCTCGCGGTGTGTTGGATGAAAAAGCGGTACTTGCGTTATGAAATCGAGGAGCACAAGCGATGACACTACATGGATGGGAGCTGTTTTGGGTAGGGTTTGGGTTTTTGGGACAAGCAGCGTTTTCCGCCCGGTTTCTTGTGCAGTGGATTGTTTCCGAAAAAAAGGGGGAGAGCGTGGTGCCGGTTGCCTTTTGGTATCTGAGCCTTATTGGCGGACTGATATTGACCATCTATGCCATTTACAAACGCGATCCGGTATTTATTGTGGGTCAGGGGTCGGGGGTCATTGTTTATCTCAGAAATATTGTTTTGATCCAGCGTAAAAAACAGAATCAGGCTGCAGCAGCCTGACCATAGCCTGATACAAGCTGCCCTGATGCGCATGCTTCTTGTCTGATCATCCCGGTGTGCCAATCGTTATGAAAAATGTTCTGATCCTTACCTGTCTGCTCTGCTACGTTGGGTTTTTTGTTCTGTTTAAACTCGGCGACCCGGCGCTGTTTGACCCGGATGAGCCGCGGTATGCGCAGTCCAGCCGTGAAATGATCGAGCGTGGATCGCTGCTCATACCGTATTTCAATCACGAGCCCCGCCTCAACAAGCCGGTTGTTTACTATTGGATTATTGCCGGATCGTATCGGCTCCTTGGTGTTTCAGAGCTGAGTGCGCGCATTGGATCAGCGCTTGCTGGCATAGTGGTGGTTGCGGCGACTTTTTTCTTTGCCCGGTACACCAGCACGCTCCAGACTGCCATTCTCTCGAGCGTCATGCTCGGTTCCATGCCACTTTTTTTTGTGCCGGCACGGCTTGCCATGCCGGACATGGTGTTTAGCCTGTGGATGATTCTGTCGCTGTACTGCTTTTATGTGGGATGGGAAGCCGGCGCATCACGGCGACGCACCACATGGTTTACAGCGTTTTATGCTTTTCAGGTTATTGCGGCGTGGACAAAAGGACCGGTCGGTATACTGGTGCCGCTGGCGGTTGCAGTGTTCTGTCTTGTCCGCGCCAAGGACTGGGAAACGCTGCGCAGCCTGAAACTCCACTGGGGTATCCCGGCGGTGCTGGCTGCGTCCCTGCCGTGGTACCTCTATATCTTTTTCACGGTTGACCGGAACCTGATGCTTGGACTTGCCGGGCAGGAGACGGCTGGTCGTCTGTTTGGCATCGGGCGTGGCTATGAACCGCTCTATTATTATCTGCCGGCACTTATTGGAGGATTGTTCCCGTGGGTGTTTCTGCTTCCCTGGGCATGGTACCGGCGTTGCCGGGTGCTGCCGTCTAGCAGACTCAGGCAGTTTTGTGAAACATGGTTTCTGTTTGTGTTTCTCTTTTTTTCTGTGTGCGCGGCAAAGAAGTTTCAGTACATCGCGATGCTTGCAAGCGTCAGCGCACTGTGGCTGGGGAGCGTTGTGAGTGAAACGGCACGCGAGCAGCGCAGGGATGTGAGCTTTATTGTGGCGGTGCTTGTAGGATTTTGTCTTATGCTCGTGGCTGGTTTTGAGGGTGTTGCATGGATCTCAACGCATGAGCCGTCACTGCTGAAGGTCGGTGCCCTTGGGTGTACCGCACTGCTCGTGCTGTGGGGCGCCGGGCTGCTATGCGCTGCGCGTGGTTTGATGAAAGCAACGGTCGGCTGTCTCAGTTCTGCAATGCTTCTGGCATTGATTGCTTTTATCATGTATGGAGCTCCCTGTCTTGGCGAACGGCGCTCAACGCGGGAACTGGTCAGGGAGCATGCTGCGCTGTTTGAGAAAGCCAAAGCTGTCTACTGCGCATCGAAGGTCTTTAATAGTCTTGTGTTTTATGCCAACCGACCAGTGCTTCTCAATGTCGAGGAGGATTATATTGTCGAAAAGCTGAAAAGTACGGAGCCGTGTGTCGGGCTTATCAGCCGGCGCCGAGCGCGGGAGTACGCTGAAGAACTTGCCCCCTTTTTTTTGGTTGAGAAATATGGTAGGATGCTCCTGACAAACATAACGCCACATCATCCGCCATAACATCATGACGTTCCCGTGCTCTTGGAAAAAGGTGCTGCTGGCACTGGTGGTCGCGGTAGGGGTTGCTCGTGCAGCCGCGGACAAGACCGTTCTCGTTAAAAAAATATACAGCGGAAATTCAATAAAAATACAGGAAGGTGATACGCAGCAGCGAGTGCGCTACATCGGCACTGATGCTCCCAATAGGGGAAAGCCGTTTTATGACCTGTGCTCCCAAGCAAACAAAGCACTGGTTGAGAAAAAAAAGGTAACGCTGGTGACCGATGTTGAGCTGGTTTCCCCTGACGACAAAAAGCTCTACTATGTGTATGAAGGCTCAGTGTTTGTGAATGCTGAGCTCATTCGGACAGGGTATGCACTTGCCCATATCATACCGCCCAATGTGCGCTACCGCGACCTTTTTATCTCGCTCCAGCAGGAGGCTCGCACCCATCAGCGCGGGTTATGGGCATATGAAGACCACAATGATGAGCCCTATTATGTGGGGTCGCAGAGCTTGCGGGTTTTTCACCGACCATCGTGTTCGCACGTGAGGAGCATCCCTTTTCATGACCGTATCATTTTCAGGACACGTGACGATGCACTCCGCGAGGGCTATACCCAGGACTGGCGGTGCTCTCCTCTGTTTGTCAAACCCACCGAATCTGCGCCTTAAACGTCAGAAGCCGTCCTACCACTCCATGACCTTGCTTTGCCAATGCGTTCCCCTGCTGCAGAATAATCTCATAGTTGCACACTGTCTATGCGAGTCCGTTCTTTCACTGTGATTGTTCTTGTTACCCTGCTCTGTCTGTGGGTGCTCTTATACCGGCTGGGCGATCCAAACTTTTATCATGTGCGCAACGAATCGCGCCGGGCACAGATTGTACGGGAGATGATTCAGCGAAGTGAGTGGCTCATCCCCCATCTTCAAGAAGAACCGATTCTGACAAAGCCTCCGTTTTTTTACTGGGCGGCTGCTCTCTTCTCTCGAGCGTCCGGTGTTACTGAACGCACGGTACGTATGCCCTCAGTCATTGCAGGCTTTGGCATCATGCTTTTAACCATGCTGCTCGGCAGGATGCTGTTCAGTAACCGTGCGGCAGTGTTGGCTGCTTTTGTTTTGCTCAGCACAAACTTTTTTATACATCAGTCGCGCTACGCTGAGCTTGATGCACTCCTTGCCCTGTTTACCACTGCGGCAGTTTATTTTTTCTGGAAAGGTTACCGGTCATCATCCCGGGCAGGTGTCTGGTACAGTCTTTTTTATCTGATGCTCGGCTGCGGTATGATGACCAAAGGACCGTTTGCCCTGACCTTTCCGCTGATTCCGATTCTTGGCTTTTTGTTTATCGCCAAAGAACATAAGATTCTGGCACAGCGACGATTTTTGATACCTTCAGTTTTCTTTTTTATGGTCGTGCTGCCGTGGCCACTTGCAGTGATGGTGCAGTATCCTGAGTTTTATAAGCTGGTGTTATGGGAAACTGTTATCCGTGCGGCGACTGGCTACGTGCATCAGGAACCTTTTTACTATTACTTTGCCCAGTTGCCACGGGAGTTTTTCCCTTGGATTTTTCTGCTGCCCTGTGCTGCGGGAGTTGCACTGAGCAGCCGGTGCAGACCGCTGCGACGGGAGCTTCTGTTTGTGCTGCTATGGTTTTTGGGCAATCTTGTCTTTCTGTCGCTGCTCAAATCAAAGCGTGATTATTACCTTTTTTCAGTAACCCCTGCTGCTGCACTTCTTATCGGTGCGACCTGGGAGCCTCTGTGGGCGTGGGTGCAGGAGAGAATAGCACACTGGATGCCGATATTCAGAAACCTTATCGTGGGAGGTGGGATGATCTGCCTTGTGGCTTCAGCGCTCGCAGGCAATCCGATAGCGGTCAATTTCCCGGCAATTCATTTTCCCGAGGCGCCGTCACTTCTTTTTTTTGTTGGGCTGGTCATTCTGCTTCCGTGGTGCTGCCGTGTATTGCTGCCCCGGAGAGCACTTAACCAGCTTGTGCTCGGCACGGTCGTTCTGTATATGCTCGGGGCTCACTATGTTTATTTTACCCTGACCGTGCCTATCCTGAATGCTGAGGATTCGGGCAAGACGTTTTACCGCACGGTGGCTCTGCTTGTTGAACCCGGGGCACCCGTTGCCTTTTTGAAGGGCTATGAAAATTATACGTTTTCTTTTTATGCCAACCGGACGGTAGTCACGCTTAAAGATGCTGCGGAGTTGCCTGACTATATGAACGCTCCTGAGAAGCGTTATCTGGTTGTGACTGGAAAGACATACAAACAAATGGAGCCACTCTCGTATCGGCTTGTGTTTTCCAGCCCTTTTGCTGAACACGGGTCATGGCGCGGGTATGTGCTGTTGTGCAATCAGTAAAAGGACTGAGTGCTGAGAAAATATACTGAGAAGTTAGAAGACAGAAGTCAGGAGATAGGAGACAGAAAAGTGAGAAGTGCAGAGAAACTACTGGGAACTCAGCACATTTCAATGTTCACTCTTTGGTCGTGATTCGGGTGGCGTGACTCGTGAATACGTGAAAGGCTAAAAACAAAACCTGAACCACATATTTTATGTGGCACTATGTAGTGAACCGTGAGTTTGGATTTGTTAACGATGTCAACACCACGTGAGACACTGCATCAGCCGCGCAATGTCAGCAAAGCGCATCTGCGCTTTGAGCAGCAGGACGGGCGTAGCGTTGTGGTCAAAGATTACCGTAAAAGAAAAAGTCTATTCAAACTGTATGGACGGCTGACGTTGCACAATGAAGCGCGGGCATATGAGCGGCTCTCCGGCATTCCCGGCATCCCTGCTTGTTTTGGTTTCAGGTCTCTGGATGTTCTTGCGATTGAATACATACCAGCAATCCCCTTAAGCAGACAGAAACCGGGTTCTGTTCCAAAAGTCGTTTTTGACCGGCTTGACCAACTTGTGGCAGCAATGCATGAGCGCGGAGTTGCCAATGCTGACATCCACCGATCCAATGTTCTTGTCAGTGAAAACAATGAGGTTTATCTCGTGGACTTTGCTCATGCAGTTATTGCGCAAAATCCGCGACAGCCGGGGATGGTGACCCGATGGTGTATGGAGCTTGACCGCTATGCCTGTGCACGGATGAGAGCACGGTATTTACACTTACCGCAACCTTCACCTCCCGGCGTATTCGGCGTTGTGTACCGTGTTGCGACACGATGCAAAAAGGCTCTCAAGCGGATGAAAAAGATTTTTTTGAAAGGCAATTGACAGGTGGTCATGATCAGGGTACGGTTGCGTTGAGTTCTGATTGCAGAGGCGTGGCGCAGTAAGAGCACGCAGGAGAAAGCTATGCGCATTTTGGTAGTGGAAGACGATAAGAGCGCAGCTCGTTTCATAAAAAAAGGGCTGGCTGAAAAAGGCTATACCGTTGAGACCGTATATGACGGTGAGGAAGGGCTGTATCAGGCGACAACCGGTTCCTATGACTTGATTATTCTGGATGTCATGCTTCCGGAGCTGAATGGATTTGAGGTGTTGAAAGACATTCGTAAGCATGGTATCGTCACCCCCGTTATTTTCCTCACGGCGCGGGACGAAACGACTGATGTTGTGCACGGACTTGAGCTCGGTGCTGATGATTATCTGGTGAAGCCGTTTTCCTTCTCAGAGCTTCTTGCACGGATAAAAGCAGTACTGCGACGCGGCGAGAAAGACGCTGCGAGCACCCGTCTTGTTGTTGCAGATTTGGTACTGAATCTTTTGACCCGAACCGCAGAGCGCGGCGGACGGGTCATTGAACTGTCAGCCAAAGAATTCACCTTGCTGGAATACCTGATGCGTAATGCTGGTCAGGTGCTGACGCGGACGATGATTCTGGAACGGGTCTGGGGGTATGATTTTGATACGACAAGCAACATTATTGAGGTTCACATGAATCGGCTCCGTGCCAAAATTGACAAGGACTATCCGGTAAAGCTCATCAAAACTATCAAAGGCGTCGGCTATGTTCTCAAAGCTGATACAGAAATATAAGGACTCCGCAGGCAGGCTTGATGTCAGACTGACGACCTACTACACGATTATTCTGGTGACGCTGTCAGTTTTGGTGTGTTTATTTTGTTTTATTCGGCTGCAGCATCTTTTGCTGAAGCAGGTTGATAAAATCCTTATTGATGAAGCACATGAACTGACGGATGATATTGCTGCGAGCAGCGATTACCGGGCGGGATGCGCACGTTTTGAGCAGGACATCAATCGTCGCAAATATTACCAGATAGAGTTTCGCCTCCTCACCACCGACCTCCAGACGCTGTATGCAACGCCCTATGCCTCGCGACTACCGCTTCCTGATTTGGGAGTGTCGCGCAGTTTTGAAACAGTGCGTCTTGAAGGCAAACGGACACGCTACCGCGTGTACCAGCGGACGTTTTCCCCAGGTTCACAGGACATGGTTGTGCAAATTGCCACCACCATGCGGACTAACCAAGAACTGCTCGAGCGGTTTTATGAAAACGTGCTCTGGGCTTTGCCGCTTATTTTTGTGGTGAGCATTGGATGCGGTATGCTTGCGGCACGAAAGCCCTGTCGTATCATTCGCAACATCGCTGCGGTTACGGCGACCATCACCTCGGAGAGTTTGCACGAGCGCCTGCCCGTGCCCTCAGCCCGTGATGATGTTCGTGCACTGACCGAGACGATCAACGGGATGATCGAGCGGCTCGAAGCCTCGTTTGCCCAGATGCGCCAGTTCACTGCTGATGTTTCCCATGAGCTGCGCACGCCGTTGTTTGCGGTGCGCGGGAATATGGAGGTGGCTTTGTCGCGGCAGCGTGATGCCGCAGAATATCGGGAGGTTCTCAGTGAGTGTCTGGAAAAGATAGATTTCCTGATCAAAATGGTCAATGATATGTTTCTTATTTCCCGCTTTGAAGCTGGCAAGATCAACCTCGATGCGCAGGTAGTAAACCTTGCCAGTATTCTGCAGGATATATGTGATTTTTATACCCCCATGGCGCAGGATCGCTCTATAGATTTGCAGCTTGAAGCGTGTGAAACCGCGGTAACGCTTGCTGATAGGGGACGGGTGCTGCAGCTTCTGAGCAACCTTCTGGACAATGCGCTGAAATTTACCCCCCAAGGCGGCCGGGTAACCTTGTCGCTTGTCCGGCAACAGGCTGCGATTATCCTTGAGGTGACTGATACGGGCATTGGCATTCCCGAGCACGAACTGCAGCGAGTTTTTGACCGCTTTTATCAGAGCGACCGGTCGCGTTCATCGCCTCAACGTGGTGCAGGGCTTGGGCTACAGATTTGTAAGCGTATTGCTGAAGCCCATGGATGGACAATTGGCGTGCGTCCCAACGCAGGTCAGGGCGTTACCTTTTTTGTAACGATTCCGGTCAAACAATGAAATCTCAGCACGATATGACCACACCAGGAGGAACTCCATGATTGAACGATACACACGTGACTGTATGCGGCGAATCTGGTCTGATGAGAACCGCTATGGAACATGGCTTACGATTGAGCTTTCTACATGCGAAGCGCTGTGCGAGCTTGGGCTGATTCCACCCGATGCGCTTGCGCGTATCAAGCAGCGGGCGCGGTTTGATGTGCGCAGGATTCTGGAGATCGAAGAGATAACCAAGCATGACGTGATCGCCTTTACGACCTGTATTGCTGAATATGTGGGCGAAGATGCCCGCTATATCCACTGGGGACTCACCTCCTCAGACGTGCTTGACACCAGTTTCAGCATGCTGCTGCGACAGGCTGCTGATCAGATATTGCAGGACATTGATGCGGTGCTTGCAGTCATCAAGGAAAAGGCATTTCAGTACCGCACCACCGTCATGATTGGGCGCAGCCATGGGATTCACGCTGAACCCATAACCTTTGGTCTCAAAATGGCACTGTGGTATGATGAGCTGCTGCGGCAACGCCGTCGGATGGAGCAGGCTCGGGACACGGTGAGTGTTGGCAAGCTTTCTGGCGCAGTCGGGACATTTGCCTATAACCCGCCGTTTGTTGAAGAATACGTATGCCGCAAGTGCGGACTGCGTCCGGCACCGGTATCTTCGCAAATCATTCAGCGCGATGTGTATGCTGAATTTTTCAGTGCGATCGCACAGGTGGGATGCTCGCTTGAAAAATTTGCCGTTGAAATTCGACACCTGCAGCGAACCGAGGTTGCCGAGGTTTCAGAATGTTTTGCGCCGGGACAAAAGGGCTCATCAGCTATGCCCCACAAGAGAAATCCGGTGCTGTCGGAAAACATTTCGGGACTTGCTCGACTGCTCCGTTCCTATGCACTTGCCGCGCTGGAAAACGTAGCGCTCTGGCATGAGCGTGACATCAGCCATTCATCAGTCGAACGGGTTATCGGACCTGACAGCACCATTGTGCTTGATTTTATGCTCGCTCGGTTTGCTGGGCTGGTGAAAAATCTGATTGTCTATCCTGAGGCAATGCAGGAGAACCTTGAGAAGACCCGAGGACTCTTTTATTCCCAGCGCATTCTTCTTGAGTTGACCAAGCGCGGTATATCACGAGAAGACGGATACCGGATGGTGCAACGCAATGCTCATGCTGCATGGGACCAGAAAAAACATTTTCTTGATATGATCACCGCTGATGCTGAGGTCACAGCAATTATCCCTGCTGAAGAAATTCGGAGTTTATGCACCCCCGATTTTTTCACCCGTCATGTGGATGAGATTTTCAGAAGAGTATTTGGGGAAGAGGGGGAAGAAAATAAGTACTGAGTGGTGAATTTTTTTAACTTAGTGCTCAGCACTCAAAACTCAGTATTCAGTGCCTTTGTCTTCCGACCACTCACCGCTTTTTTTGACTTTTTTCTGTTTGTCCCATGAACATCCTTATTGTCCGACTCAGTTCTCTCGGCGACATCATTCATGCGCTGCCTGCTGTACCACTGCTCAAAGAGCATTTCCCTGAATGCACGGTTGACTGGGTGGTTGAACCTGCTGGCGCTGAGCTGCTCACGGGCTATCCGGGCATTGATCGCGTCATTATCCTGAAAAAAAAGGATATTATCAGCTCTCTGCGAACCGGGCGCATAATCAGTGCAGCACGGTGCGCTGCTCAATTTGTGCAGAAACTTCGACAGCGGTGCTACGATGTGGTTCTTGATTTTCAGGGGCTATTCAAGAGCGGTCTTGTTGTCAGTGCAGCGCGCGGTAGGCGAAAAATCGGGTTTGCCAATGCACGCGAAGGTGCTGTGTGGTGCTACACTGAGCGGGTTTGTGCACCTGCAAAAAACGAGCATGCACTCAAAAGACAGCTTGCATTGCTCGAAGGGCTGGGGATTGCAGCGCAGCGCATCACGTACTCACGGTTCTTTACCGCTTCTGAAGAAGCTGAGCTCATGACGCTCCTCAAACGCCACGGCATTGACAGCACAAAGCCGATCGTGTGCGTGCACCCGTGCAGCAGGTGGCGTACTAAGCAGTGGGAATTGCACAAGATAGCCGCGTTGTGCGACAAACTCCATACTACCTGCGGAGCTAACGTGGTGCTCATCGGTGGGAAGGATGAACAATGCGCTGTTGAGGCAGTGGCACAACAGTGCAGGATGCAGGTTTACTGCACCGCCGGGATACTGTCGCTGCACATGGTTGCGGCACTGCTTGCACGCTCAGCCCTGCTGGTATCGCCTGATTCCGGACCGCTCCACCTTGCCGGTGCTCTCGGAATACCGGTTGTCGGACTGTTTGGACCAACAGCGCCATGGCGAACGGGGCCGTTTGGCAAGCATGTTGCTGTGGTGAGAAAAGAGCTTCCCTGCAGTCCGTGTTTTCAACGCTCGTCCTGCCCGGAAGGTCATCATCGATGCATGCGTGATATAACCGTTGCAGAGGTGGTGGAAGTGTGCTGTAATCTTATCAGGAAAAGTACGGAGAGCTGAGGATTAAAAGAGAAAGGAGCAAAAGAATGGCGATCAGCAAAGAGCTTCTTGATATTCTGGCATGCCCCAAATGCAAAGGCGAAATTTATCTCAATGATGCGGGTGATGGTCTTATCTGCGATGCCTGTAAGCTGTTGTATCACATCAAGGACGATATTCCGATCATGCTGATTGATGAGGCAACAAAACTTGCGTGAGGTCAGATATCATCGAGTGATTCTAAAAAAGTTTTTATTCATCACGATCCGCACGACGCTATTTTTTGCTTATACGTTATAAAAATCCCGGTACCAGGCGACAAATTTTTTGATTCCCTCGCGCACCGGCGTGTTTGGCTGATAGCCCATATCTTCAATGAGATCTGACACGTCAGCCCAGGTTGCCGGTACATCACCTGCCTGCATCGGCAAAAAGTTTTTCTTTGCTTTTTTCCCCAGCGCTTCTTCGATTGCCTCGACAAAGTCAAGGAGTTTGACCGGGCTGTTGTTGCCGATGTTGTAGATTTTATACGGTGCTCTGCTTGAGGAAGGATCAGGCGAGCGCCCCGACCATGCCTGGTTGCCAGTTGGTGGACGGTCAATGACCCGCACCAGCCCTTCAATGATATCATCAATATAGGTAAAATCGCGCTGCATATTGCCGTGATTGTAAACCTCGATCGGGGTCCCTGCGAGAATTGCCTGTGTGAAAATAAACAGTGCCATATCAGGTCTGCCCCACGGACCATACACCGTAAAAAAACGCAATCCTGTTGTCGGTATGCCGTACAAATGGCTGTAGGTATGTGCCATGAGCTCATTGCTTTTTTTGCTCGCCGCATAGAGGCTGACCGGATGGTCAACATTATGATGGGTTGAGAACGGCATGAGTTCATTGAGCCCGTACACACTGGAGCTGCTCGCATAACACAGATGCCGTACCGGATGGTGGCGACATGCTTCAAGGATATTCATAAACCCTACAATGTTGCTGTCAATGTAGGCATGGGGATTGGTAAGCGAGTAGCGAACGCCAGCCTGTGCTGCAAGATGGCACACACTGTCAAAGCGCTCATGGGAAAAGAGCCGGGCAATGTTCTCCCGATCCTCAAGTTTAAGCTGTATAAAACGGTAGGTGGGGTACCGTGTGCTCTGGACGGGGGTTCCATAGGCAAGCTGGTCGTGTGCGATGCCGGTTTCTGCAAGCCTGCCGTATTTGAGCCGCACATCATAATAGTCATTGATGCTGTCAATTCCGACAACCTCATCGCCGCGCGCAAGCAGCCGCTGTGCCAGATGGAAGCCAATAAACCCTGCAGTGCCGGTTACCAGTATTTTTTGCGCCATGGAAAAGAAACCTCCTTTGTGTTGTTATGAACAGCTCTCCCCGTTCTCATGAGCATGATGACGGACAAGTTCTAAAAGTGTAGTAAATTTGCAAGCAGCAAGCAACTGGCGGAGTTTTTCCCTGTGTCGGTTGCCTCGGTTGATGCTTTGCAGCGCATTATGCAGCTTGAGTCTGAAAGGAAGATCATCACGGTAGGGGAACGCTGAGGGCGGTGTCTGTTCAAATTCATAGGGATGCATATAGATAACAGCAGGACGCCCGGCTTGTTCAATGCGGCGCAGGGCATATCGGGTCCAAAAAAAAGGGAAATATCTCAAATAGCCTCCACCGGCGACAGGTAGTGACTGACCACATACCTCTATGCATGACAGCGGAACCTCATATAGACCATTCTGCCATCGGTACAGGTGCTTGGGAGCATCTGGAATGCCATAGCGCTTCCCCTTGATGGGATAGACGCTTGAGTCATAGACAAAGTGCAGTTCCCGGAGAACATCAATTGCCCAGAATGAGTCTTTGGTGATGGAAAACGCCGGCGCCCGATGCCCCCGGACGGCCAGTCCGGTGATGTCTTCGATTTCGTCTTTAGCCCTTCGCATGTCTTCCCGAAACCTGTCAGGCGTCATGGCATATATCAGGGAGTGCTCATAGCCGTGCACCCCGATTTCATGGCCTTCCCGTGCCATGCGTTTGATGAGCCCGGGATAATGACGGGCGACATTGGCAAGCACGAAAAAAGTTGCCTTGACGCCTGACCGTCCGAAGGTATCAAGCAGAAAGGAGGTATTGCGCTCCACCTCCGGCGACGGCTCGATCTGTTTTTTCAGATAGTTTTTGTGCACTATCTGGTGATAGTCCTCAACATCAATGGACAGGCCGTGAATCATGCGCCCACCGGTTTTTTATCGGGCGGTTGCTCCCAATTCAATGCGTGTGCAGTCCCTGCGCATACAAGGCGGCATTATTTGTTTGACTTAAAGCTATATTATAATTTATGTTAAAAAACAATTGCTAAAGGCGATACAGCAAATCATGTCGTAACTTCACTTTTATTCAGGAGTCACTGTTATGGCACAATTTTCAGTAGGACCCGACAACAGGAAATACGAACTGCCGACTGAAGCAGACCATAAAAAGGAGTTTGAGCGGCTGCAGAAAATTGTCGCGGAGCAGAAAAAGCAGGGCAGGGAAATTGTTGTGGTGATGGGGCTTGGGTTTGTCGGCTCGGTCATGGCAGCTGTTATTGCTGACAGCACCAGAGCTGACGGTACGTCGGGGAAGTTCGTTATTGGCATGCAGCGTCCAAGTCCTCGTAGTTTTTGGAAAATAGCCTATATCAATCGGGGTGAGCCACCGGTCAAGTCTGAAGATCCTGAGGTTGATAAAATCATTCGGCGCACGGTCAACGAAAAAAAGACCTTTATCGCTACGTATACCTATGATGCAATCTCGCTTGCTGACGTAATTGTTGTTGATGTTCAGTGCGATTACATAAAACACTGCCTTGGGAATGTGCGGGAAGGCTATGCGGAGATTAAGGCTCTGGAAGAATCCCTCAGTATCATTGCAGAAAAAATGCAGCCAGAGGCACTGGTGCTCATTGAGACCACCGTGCCTCCCGGTACCACTGAGCAGATTGCCTATCCGGCAATGAAAAAGATTTTTAAAAAACGGGGCATTGCCTCAGATCCGCTGCTTGCCCACAGTTATGAACGGGTTATGCCAGGTAGGCAATATGTTGATAGTATCAGAAATTTTTGGCGCGTGTGCAGTGGCATTAATGAGACTGCACGGGAGCGGGTGGTAACGTTCCTGAGTGACGTGCTCAATACCAAAGACTATCCGCTCACTGTTATGGAAAAGCCGATTGAATCTGAAACTGCAAAGATTGTTGAAAACAGTTTCAGAGCCACGATCCTTGCGTTTCTTGATGAATGGAGCGTGTTTGCCGAGCGCAACGGCGTAGATCTGGTAAAAGTCATCAATGCGATCAAGGTGCGTCCCACGCATAACAATATCATTTTCCCGGGTCCCGGCATTGGCGGCTACTGTCTTCCCAAGGATGGAGGGCTGGGGATGTGGGCATACCGTCATCTGATGGGGTTTGAAGATGATATTTTCAAAATGACGGAAACAGCCATTAATATCAATGATACACGGGCACTGCGGGTGGCGCAGATGACGCGGGATGCTCTGCGCAACATGAATAAACCGATTGCTGCTGCAAACGTGCTGCTTCTTGGTGCAGCGTATCGTCCGGATGTAGGCGACACGCGCTATAGCGGTTCAGAACTGATTGTGCGGCGGCTTACAGAAATGGGCGCTGAACTGAAGGTTCATGATCCTTTTGTCGAGCATTGGTGGGAGTTTGAAAGCCAAGACACGTATCCGGCAACAGGACAGAGCTGGGCTCGGTTTTTCCGAAACCAAGAGAAACTAAAGCAACTCCGCATTGAACCGAGCCTTGAAGACGCTCTGCCTGATTCAGATGTCGTTATCTTTGCCGTACCGCATAAACCATACCTTGAGATTGAACCCGACTGGCTGGTAAAAAAGATTCGCGAACCTGCGGCAATCATTGACTGTTACGGCATTCTGACTGATGACAAAATCCGTCGCTATTTTGAGCTTGGGTGCGAGGTGAAAGGACTGGGTCGGGGGCATATTAACAGAATAAAAAAGGCTGTTTTAAAAACATAAATTCACGCTTATAGCATAAAGGGGTCTCTTATCTTTGCCCCTGAGACGGGAGAGAAGTATGAATGAGTGGTAATGGTTGGTATTTTGTATGAATAATAATATAAATCAATTATACCCTATCATAGAATTTTTCCAAGAAGATGATCCCCGTATTTGTGAGCTGCAACGGATTGTGTATCCTGAAAGTCCTGTGTATGCTGACCCGGTTCTTGCACAACGGTTTTGGCACTGGTGGTTTTGGGATATGCCGTGGAAAAAGAGTCGTATTTTTGGTGTAGCTGCCCATGGAGCGATTCTTGGGGTGCGACCGCTTTCTTTTTTGCCAGTGGTTGTTGACGGGCAGGAGATACTGTGTGGTGTTTTGAATGCAACGGTAACCCATCCCGGGTACCGCAAGCTCGGTATTTTTTCACGAACACTTACCCATACCCTTCAGGTTGCAGAGCAGGAAGAACAGGTGGGTTTTGCTATCAGCTTTCCCAATGACAATTCCTACCCCCTGCATCTCAAAAATCCGAAAATGTCGGCACTCTGCGACCTGCCACTCTATGTCAAGCTCTATAATCCGCAGATAGTACAAAAAAAAATACCCGTGCCCATACCTCTGGTGCGCATAGGTTTGGCGTGTTTGCAGAAGACAAAACGATATGCTTGTCCTGAAGGAATCCGGGTCAGTGAGATAAGCTATTTTGATAGCCGCTTTGACGACCTGTGGGAACGGGTCAAACACTACCATCGTGTGTGGATTGCACGAACCAGCCGCTATTTAAACTGGCGCTATACAAAGTCACCACTGGGCGGATACCAGATTTTTGCAGCAGTTCACGGAGAGGAAAAAATTGTCGGATATACTGTTGTCAAAATTGAAAGTCATTTTGGGATGCGCACCGGGCTTTTTCTTGATCTGGTAACAGAACAAGGGTATGCAAACCTTCCCGAAGGTCTTGTTGCAGCGGGACTTACGTGGTGCAAAGAGCAGGGAGCGGATGCATCCGGCTGCCTTATGTTGCCACACCACCGGTATGTATCTGCACTCCGTGCACATGGCATGGTGAGAGTCTTTGACAAACTTGCGCCAAGAAAATTTCATGTAACCATTGCCCGACTCGGCAGAGAACAGAGATTACATGAGCATGTCTGCGATCCCCGCAACTGGTATCTTACGTGGGGCGATACCGACAATGTATAGCCTTGCTCCGTCACTGCAGAGCTATTGTCTCAATATGCCGAGCCATGTCAGCATACACTGTTTCTGCAGCAAACCTTGTACGAAAAAGCTCAGCAGCATTGTGAGATAAGGTTTTTCTGAGCATGGGATTATCATAGAGCGCGACAAGATGTTTGATAAGTTGTTCACCATCTCCCGGAGGATAGGTCAGACCGCACCGATAGTGGGTGAGTAACTGTTTAAGCTCCCCTTCGAGGCTTGAGACAACCGGAAGTCCTGCGGAAAAATACTCGATCGGTTTGTTGGGGATGTTTTTAGACAGAGTCGCACTGGTGCGATAGGGACAGAGACCAACCGAGCTTTTTTGCAAAAGCGTCCAAATATCAGCTTCGCCAACCCATCCGGGAAAGAGGATAGCATCGCACCCTGCCGCCAGCTTTTTATAGTGTTCAAGTTTTTCACCTGTGCCACAGAGTACGAACCTGCAGTGCCTTCCACTCTGGCGAATTCTGCGGGCAGCATCAATCACCAGTTCTATTTCGTAGTGCCGTCCAAACAGCCCGAAAAAACAGGCAAGAAACTCATCGCGGTGCAGTGCCAGTCCGCACTCAGCCCATCTCTTTTCTGCAGCTTCACAGGATGTCCGGTCGGGAGTTTTTGACTGGTAAGCAAGTGGAAACGATTTATCAAAGGGATTTTCGCTGCGTCGCCCGTAGGAGCGTGCCCAGCTCACAAACGCGTCGGTGGTGCCGGTTATTGCCGTTGCATTTCTGCAGGCATAGGTAACTATACGAAACCACGGCGTAAGAAAGAGCTTCCAAACAGACCGCAAGAAGGACGGAGCAAACGCAAGAAACGCATCTGGCCACAAATCCTGCACATCAAGAATAACAGGAATATTCTTGTGCATGCCGTAGCGGATTGCTTCGCGACATAATTCAAGGGGTGGTAGACAGCAGACAATTATATCAGGAGGAGCGATTTTTGTTGCCTTTAAGCGAAATTCGCGGGCGGTGAGTGCCTGATTTAACACTCGTCGGAAACTAACGCTGCGGGTATAGCGCGGAGCATGTAAAAAGATAATGGTATAGCGTTGGGAAACAGCAACGGTTGTGGTCGTTTCATAGCGCTGAATTTTTTTTTGATGATGAACAGTGGAATGCCACCACGTAACCTCATGCCCTGCCTGCACGAGGTGGTTTGCCAACATGCCATAGCGGAAAAGGCGTACATCCTGACCATCAAGAGGAGTCGGTTCTGCTACTTTAATAAGCCAAATTTTTAAAGAACCCGAGGGCGGCATAGGCATATGGTAACGTGGTTCAACTCCGGTAAGATTTTTTAAGGCTTACGCTTCCCCCCTAAGAGCCTTTGATAGAGTGCAATGGTTGCGTCGAGCACAACCTTTTTGTCAAACCGCTGCTGCACCTGCTTCCGTGCATTGTGAGCAAGTTCTTTTGCAAATGTTTTGTTGGTAAGAAGACGCACCACTGCATCGGAAAAATCTTTTTCGTTCCCTGCGGCGATGATTCCGGTGCGTTGGTGCTCAACGATATTTCTGTTTTGTGGAATATCCGAGCAGACAACCGGAACGCCGGCAACTGCTGCTTCAAGGAGCACCAGGGGTAAGACCTCCGAAGCGGTTGGAAAAAGAAATGCCTCGCTTATGGCAAGAAATTGGAATACGTCGCTCTGGTATCCGAGGAAATGAAAGTCCGCCCATCCGGATTGGCGTTGTGCCTGCTGCTCAAGTTCCTGTCGCAAGGGGCCATCGCCGACGATGAGTCCGCACAGCCGCTGCTTGAGCTGCTGTGCAGCCAGTGCAACCGCATTAATAAAAATATTACATCGCTTGCCGGGTATGAGCCTCCCAACAATGGTAATAATTGGCTTGGTGTCGGGAATGCTTAAGGATGCTCGGATGCTGAGTCGGTCAAGAGATGCAAGATGTGAAGTAATTGCATCAACGTCAATAAAATTAGGAATAACCGATATCTGGTGCTCGCTGAAAAAAGGATTCTGAAATTGTTGCCGGGCAAGAGGACTCAAAACAATGACATGGTCACAGTACCTGCTGAGCAGCATGCAGGCAAAAAGCGGCGGGAGCCGCGAAAAGGGGTTGTGCCGGGTCAGTATATTTGGAATCGTTGCGCGAATGCTCCGGATTGCTCTGCCCGCAAGCAGTGACAGGGTGCTGCCGTGCGAATGCACAATGTCGGGCCGCACATCGTCAATCACGCGGCGCAGCGCGACCGCGACATCGCGGATTGCCACAAGAGAGTATTCCGGTATTGGCAGAAAGCAGACGCTGTCAGAAAGCCGGTTTCGCAGAGGACCGTCAGCCGCTGCGCACCAGACCCGAATCCCGCGATCGGCAAGCGCGTTAGCAAGGTTAATTGCAACGGTTTCACCGCCGCCGAGCTTGAGCACTTCGGTGAGCATGAGGATCTTCATGCAGGATACCTCCGCACGCGATTATATGCAGCCCCTGTATATGCACCTGCCGCCGGCGCGCGGGCCATCTCGTCGGCAGCGAGCTTTTCGAGAATAAAAGGAAAGGCGAGCGCGAGCCAGAATATTGCGTGCAGGTAAGAATGGGCGAACAGGAAGAAAACCATCCACGATAGAATGATAATACGGAAGCATAGTGCCATGTCCCTATAAAAAGGATCTGTGCCGGTGATTTTTTGTAATCCCGTAAAAAAAGTTCTTAAAATATAAAGAAAAGCCATGAAGCCGATGACCCCCATTTCCGCCAATATTTGCAAATAAGCATTATGAGCATTGTGGGTTACTCTTCTTCCATCAATAATTGCGGTCTCAAAATTTCCCATGCCGATTCCCCATATCGGATTGTCGGCCCATATTTTCAAGGCTGTTTCAACCAGATCCATCCTTTTTACCGTGCTTCCATCAAACCGTATCTTTCCGGCCATTGTTGTGGTAACGGTTTCACGGGCAAGGTACAGATCCTTTGCGAAAAAAAGGAAGCCGGCGACAAGCACAGCGATCAATCCCATGGCAATGATATTTTTAATATTATGGCGGTAAATCAAGACAAGGGAAAATACCATGGTAATAAGTCCGCCGCGCGAAACCGTGCCGAAAACTCCGAAGATGATGCAGAAAAAACAGATACCATAGAACAGTCTTATCAATGGATTTTTTTCATTTTTGAAAAGATAATAGGCGAGCGCAAACGATGTCGCCATAAGACCTGCGGCATCATTCTGATCATTCATGAATCCCCGACTCCTGCCGGATTCGTCGAGACCTGTTTTTGTCATGATTTGATAAAATGCAAATGCGCCGTTTGCTGCTATATAGAGAAGCACCCATCTTCCAAACCAGATGAATTCATGCCGTTTTTTGATTGTCCAGAGGCAGACAAGCGAAAGGCAGACTGCTTTTAAAAGATCGGAAAAACATTTCCAGCTGTTTTCCGTGGCTTCTGCTGAAAAAATTATGGAGAGGAAAGCTGCCACAATGAACAGGCAGGCACAGAGAATATATTTTTGTTTAACCTTTACCCCCCGAATAATTGACGAGAGCAGGAGTATAACGGCGGTTATCAGCGCGAGTCGATAGTTGCCTAAATCTTCAAACCACTGGTCCGGCCGGATGAAAATAAAAAAGGGATAGAGGTACATTCCGTAGACGGGTTTTATAAGCTGAAAATACCACAGCGCACAGATGGATGCAATAAAGAGCTTCTCAGGCATTACGGGACAACAGGAACAAGTTTTTCAGTTGTATTTAAAAATAGAAAATATTATGCTGAAGCATACTTATATATGCTAACTGATCGAACACGATGTCTCAAGGCTTTCCATCCATGCATACCCAAGCACATGCGGCTGAAAATGCCTTTTTGCTGCTTTGCTGCCGCAGCATGTTGACCGATGCTGACGCATGCGGGGAAACAACCGCCGCCGGCGCGCATGAACGCCTTGACTGGGACTATCTGTTCCGCAGGGCGCAGCAGCATGGTATCGGTCCGTTTGTCTATCATTTTTTGAAAACTTTTCGGGACGATGCCGTGCTTCCATTAGCTGTTCTGGAAAAGCTCAAAAAAAATTGCATGACAACGCTGATTGTCAACCGGAAGCTTCTTGATGTGTACGAGGACATATGTGCCGCCTTTGAGTCCGAGCAGATATGTCTTATCCCGTACAAGGGCATTTCGTTTCTCAGCGGCCTGTACGGCGCCATCGATTTGCGGCCAATGTCTGACATCGATATCCTGGTAAAAAAGAACGATGTGCCCAATGCGGCAGCCGTCCTGGAGCGCATGGGTTTTCACAGCATTCCCCATAACATTTTGTTCCGGGATCGGCACTTTCATCTTACCTTCATTCGGCATATCAAGCAGTGCCCCCTTGTGGTAGAGATCCATTGGCATGTCGATTTTTCAGGGTCGCCGTTTGCGCTCCGGATCGAGGATGTGTGGAACCGCGCGCAACAGGCCGGCCCCCGCCAAAACGTGTATGCCATGGATATCCATGATAACCTTCTCCTTAATCTATATCATTTGCTACGCGACCCTGATCAGGACAAGGTGGTGCCGCTGAAAAACTGTGTCGATATAGCCCTGCTGCTACAGCGCCACCGGGCAGCCATAGACTGGTGCATCCTGCGGCAGCGCGCGGCTGACTATTCGCTCCAACGGGTGGCGGACTTCGGGCTCGCGCTGCTTGAGCACCTGTCGCTTGTTGCCTCCGATATGCTGCGTGGCGGTTCCCGGGGTGCTGATGTGCCCCGTGAGCTCATAGAGGCTTTTGTCTGCGAGAAAATTTTTCCCGACATGGAGCAGAAGGCTTTTTTGCCCGAAGGCCTGCTGGTGCATACGCCGTCGGGCGTTGCCGTCGGGCTGAACCCGCGGGCTGTATTCAAAACAATCTTCTATCATCTCGTCAACGAGTATATCCACCAGGGCTCTTTTGCCGCATATCTGCGCAAAATTATGACCGATTTCCGGCGTGCGGTAAAGAACTATGTTGTCGTTACGCGGGCGCTGCTGTTCAACCCGCGGCTTTTCAGCGCCGTCAAGGAAATAGAAATAAAAAGGATAGACTCTCTGCACAAGATTGAATCCTGGCTGCAAGGCAAAGGTTAGCCTCTCTGCCGGGGGCTGAGCTTGACGAAACCAGTCAGCAGCAGCAACACCCCATAGGCAACAAGCGCCACGACAAACAGTCCCGCCAGATTCAGTCCCAGCATAAAAACTCCCGCATGGGCGTCAAGGCTGAACAGCGTACCTGCACAGAGCGAGCTTGCACCAGTTGCGGCAAACGAGATGGCCAGCAGCGCGGCGAGCCGGGGCCAGGGGAAAAAGGTGCGCACCCTGACCCCCAGCAGTTTTTTGTACGCGTGGAGCACATAGGTGCTTGAGGCAACAGCGGCGATGAGCAGCGACAGCGCGATGCCCAATCCCTTGAGGAGCCAGCCCAGCGGGAATATCAGCGCTATCAGGACGCACGCGTTGACAAAGGAAAGCCGCATGATGAAGTCGGTTCTGCCGAGCGCTTTGGCGATGCTTGAATATTCAATCACCCGCATAAAGGTAAACGCCGCGAACACCCGGAACGGCACACTGCTTTCGGTGTAGGTAGCGGAAAACAGAAACTGGATGACCGGCACCGCGTGCCAGCAGCAGAATGCCGCGATCGGATAGGTCACCAACGCCGTGCGCTCGCAGGCCTTGCTCCAGCGGGCAAATGCCTGCTGAAAGCGCTGCTGTTTGATGTCGTCGACAAGGTAGGGCATCAGAACGTTTGACACGGAAAAGCCAATGTAGCCGATGAAGGGTATTTCGCGCGCGCCCATGCTGTACACCGCAAATTCCGTTGTGGTGAAAAAAAGCGACGTCACCACCTTGTCAAGATAGCTGGTAATGTAGCCCGGCAGGCGCCCGACCTGAATCGGCCAGATGTATTCCCACACTTCGCGCACTATCTGCCTGTCCCACCAGGCCCCCGGAGCCCGCAGGGAGGATCTCAGGATGACGGGAAAAACAGCAAGCCTGAGCAGGGAAACGGCAATCCAGATGCTCAGCGCGGTTGTCAACGGTGCCCCGAGCAGCAGCGGCGTGAGAATGGACAGAATGCTGAACAGAGAAAAAACAGTTTCAAGAAGCGTCGCTTTCAGTGAATAGCCCTGGGAGAGCAGAACCGGCCGCAGCAGCATCAGGGGGATGGTTGACAGCGGGTACGCGGCGGTTATCAAAAGCGCGTTTTTGAGATCAGGGTTGTTGAACCAAACCGACAGCAGCGGGGCGATGAGCGCGAGCCCCGCGGAGGCCGCCAGCCCGAGGGAGAACGCAACGATCGTCAGTATCCGGGCGTACTGGGCCCGCTGCCGCTCGTTGTAAAAATTCCAGAAGCGGTAGACCGTGCTGCTGATGCCGAGCTCAGTGATGGATACCGCCATCGGCGTCAGGTACATGATCTGCCGGTAGGTGCCCATCATGTCGACCGGAATCAGCCGGGCAAGAATCATCGACGAGATGATGCCGGTGGAAAAATTAATCGCATCGCCGATGACGACCAGGGATGCCTGCCGGCCGATTCTGCCCGGCTTCAGCAATACTGCAAGTGACCGTATTTCTTCGATCATGAATTATATCTGTTCATTTTGAATAAGGGCCGTGTCGCAATTATATTTTTTGCTCCATCGCCCGCAATCGGGGACGAGGAGATGTGTGGGTGATCATTTTTATCATTATAGATTCATTTCTGCAACAGCCGCTACTAACAGATTACAAATCAAATCGTTACGGGGCCGCGAGCTCGGCGGTGTTCGGGCTTGCCCTGATGCACAGCGCGACGAGCAGCAGGGGAAAATTGCTGAAATCATCCGACCCGCAACGCAGTGCTAATGGGATGCTGGTAAAGCGCGATAATGCTTCAAACCCCCGGTCATAGAACCGTTGCTCGCGGGTTACCAAATGAAAAAATCGCGCTGAACACAAAGTTGGCGCGGTGATGCTGACCGTCGAACGCGGAGCCGGTGAAGGCGTCAAAAAAGGGTGCCGTCATGGCGCTGCGGCGCGCACAGGGACCGGAAAATCGACGTGGCGGTTTCATACTGCGGGGGCGCAGCAATGTCCGCAGCATTATGGTGCATGCTCTCCTCAGGAACAATATTCTGCACAAGCATCCATGGTCTATCAGTATGCATAGGGATACAGTCCGGGTGTGTGTATCGGCGCGGCATGCCGTGGCCGGAATGTGTATGGTGCAGCAGCCGAGGATCACCGCCTTGACGCAGTTTTTCAGTGCTGTGCGCAGAAACCAATTGCAAACACAGTGACAATATTATATAAGAATAAAAACATATGCAACACATATCATCGTTATTCCTGAAATAAACACATCACCGCTTCCTCACGGAAGCGCCGCATTGATGCATGCAGTGGCGCTATGAACGAACGAAGAAAAAACATTCTCGTCATATCATATTATTTCCCTCCCCATATGGCGATCGGGGGAAAGCGGTTCTACTTTCTGGGCTCTCTGCTGCAACAGCGCTACAATGTGCATGTGGTCACGCTTGACGAGCGCTGCTATCTGCAAAGAGACTTTTCTCTGCCGGTTGCGGTATCCGTCCACGCGGCGCCCGCTCTTCCGGTGTATCCGCCGAAAAAAAACCCGCGTTCTTTTTTCGGCATTGCGTTCTCGTATCTGTGGATTCGCTGTTTTTGTATTTTTGATCCGTTTATCGGATGGCTGCTGCCGGGCTTTCTGCGGGGTCTGGCGGTTATAAAAAAACACAATATCGACATGATCATCGCGACGGGGCCGCCGTTCTGCACGATGGTCATCGCGTGGCTGCTGAGCGCTGTCACGAAAAAGCCGTTTATTCTGGACTATCGCGATCCCTGGGCCGGGTATGCAAAGGGCCTTGACGTGAAGCCGTTCGGGAAGCATATCAACACCCGGCTGGAGCGGAGAGCCGTCCGCGATGCCGCCGCGATTGTTGTGGTGACGCCGGCGATGCGGGAACTGCTGATGCGAGCCTTCCCCCGCGAGGCGGCCGGGAAATGCGAAGTTATCACCAACGGCTTTTCCGTGTCTGAGGAGACCGCGCCGCTGCCGCTTGAGGACGGCAGGAAAGTCATTCTGTATGCCGGCACGTTTTACGGGCAGCGCAGGATAGGCTTGCTGCTTGAACCGCTGACGCATCTCATCCAGCGGGGAGAACTCGCGTGCGATGCGTTCAGATTTCATGTGTTCGGCGATCTTGTGCCCGAGGATCGCGCAGCCATTGCCGCCGCGGGACTGACCCGGCAGGTCGTCGAGCACCGCTTTGTCGAGTACGCGGCGCTGGTGCGCTACATGAAGGGTGCCGACCTTTTGTTTCTGCCCTCCGGCACGGATGTGCCCTTCGCGATTCCCGGCAAGTTTTATGACTATCTGAGCGCGCAACGGCCTGTTCTCGCGGTCGGCCTGCCAGGCTCCGCCCTGGAAAACATAGTCCGCGAAACAGACTGCGGCGAATTCGCGGCGATCGAAGATCCTGGCGCGATAGCCGAAGGCATCAAGAAAATTCTTTCCGGCAGCGCCTGCTACTCCTTCGCGGGGGCTGCGAACTATACTTGGGACAACATCGCCGCGCAGTATGACCGACTCATACAAGCCGTGCTCACACACCGGCAAGATCTGCCGGCATGTCACCGGGGAAAGGAATCTCACCAATGAATATCATGCATGTCGTCGGAGCGCGGCCCAACTTCATGAAAGTCGCGCCGGTCATGGCGGCGCTCGCGTCGCTAAAAAATTGCTCACAGATTCTGGTGCATACCGGACAGCATTATGACAAAAACATGTCCGATGTTTTTTTTGAAGAGCTTTCGCTGCCCCGGCCGGACATCAACCTCGGCGTGGGCTCCGGCTCTCACGCGGCGCAGACGGCGGCCATCATGGTCAAGCTTGAGCGGGTGCTGCATGAACGCAGGCCCGATCTCGTGCTGGTGTACGGCGATGTCAACTCAACCGTCGCAACGGCCCTGGTCTGCGCCAAGGCGGGCATCCGCCTCGGCCATGTGGAGGCAGGGCTCCGCTCGTTTGACCGGGCCATGCCCGAGGAAATAAACCGGATCATCACCGATCAGCTTGCGGACATGCTCTTTACGCCGTCAACCGACGGCAACGACCACCTGCTGCGCGAGGGCGTTTCAAAGGATAAAATATATTTTGTCGGCAATGTCATGATCGACACCCTGCTCCGCCTGCTGCCGAAAGCCGAAATGCGCTGGCAGCAGGGAGTGACCGGCCTTGATTTAAAAAACAAACCGTATTGCCTGGTGACCCTGCACCGGCCGTCGAATGTCGATGATCCACCCATGCTTGCCGGCATCTTCCATGCGTTGCTGGACATCAGCGCGCGCATCACCGTGGTGTTCCCGGTACATCCCCGCACTCGGGAACGGCTCAAGGGGAGCGTCGTTGAGACGCCCGAATCCATGCGCCTCATCGAACCGGTGGGGTATCTTGATTTTCTGGCGCTGCAGCGGCATGCCGCGCTGGTGATTACTGATTCCGGAGGGATTCAGGAGGAAACCACGTTCCTACAGGTGCCGTGCCTGACCGTGCGGAACAATACCGAGCGCCCGGTCACGGTAACCTGCGGCACCAATATCATCGTCGGGCAGGACATGGAGCGCCTCAGGAAGGAGACAGCGCTGATACTTGACGGCAGCGTCAAGCGGGGCTCGATACCCCCGCTGTGGGACGGTGCGGCGGGAAGGCGCATCGCTGAGGTCATCGACCGGCACCGGCCCGCATAGACGACGTCCTGTGCCGCGATACGCGCGTATGCTTCTTTTTAAACGGCTGCTGTACTGCTTTATTGCCCTGTGCGCCGCGTGCTGCCTGTACGCCTTTCTGATTGAGCCCTACGCAATAGCCGTGCGGCATGTCTCCGTTGAAGACCCTGCGTTGCGCCGCGTGCTTGGCGGGTACACATTAGTACATCTGTCCGATCTGCACATCAGCCGCATCGGCACGCGGGAGCGGAAGGCTCTGCGCATGATCGAGGAGCTGCAGCCTGATATTATCCTCCTGACCGGTGATTATGTATCATGGCAAGGCGATTATACGCCAGCGTTTGATTTTCTGAGCCGCCTCAAGGCAACGATTGGAATCTGGGCAGTGATGGGAGACTATGATTACAGCGCGACCAGAAAAAGCTGCCTTTTCTGCCATGAGCAGGGCTCTGCCGCGCCCTCGACCCGCCACGGGGTGCGCTTTTTGAAAAATCATGCCGAGCGCGTCAGCCTCCCCGGGGGTGAGCTGTGGATCGCGGGGATTGACGGCGAACTGGGCACCGGTTCATCCCCGGAGAACGTCCAGCTTCTGACAGAGCATTCCGGAACATTGCTTCTGTCTCATGAGCCGCTGGTGTTTGAAGCGGTAGATGACAACAGCTCAGTGCTTATTCTTGCCGGCGACACGCACGGAGGGCAAATCCCCCTGCCGCAGTGGGCATGGAAAAAGCTCGGCTACAGGCAACATAAATACATGCGCGGGTTGTACTGCAAAGCGCGGAAAAAGATGTACGTCACCACCGGCATCGGCACCAGCACCCTGCCGGTGCGTTTTCTTCGGCCGCCTGAAATTGTGGTGTTTCATTTTGTATGAAAGTGCGGGCGTTGTATATCGCGGTTTGTTTGTACGCGCTGACCTGCGCCTGCGGCTCCGCACCGGATGCGCCGCCGCTCTGTTTTGATTTTGAAAGCGACGCCGACCTTGACCGGCTGCGGTGGCACTGTAAAACAATGTATACCCGGTCGCGGGAGCATGCAACGCAGGGCCTGTTTTCTCTCAAGATTGATTTCTATCCTTCAGAATATCCCCGGTTTGAGCCTTTGTTTGATGAGCAAGACTGGAGTAAGTATAAAAAGCTTTGTTTTGATGTATACAATCCTCAAAACAGCGTGGTGACTTTGACGCTAAGAATTGATGATGACATTACCCGACCGGATTTTTATGATTGTTATATAGAACAGGTAAGACTGCAGCCGGGCCATACTTCGGTTGTTGTTGAGCTAAAAAATTTTATTGGATGCAAAACAAAAAGGCATTTGCGCCGAAATGCGATTTGCAAAGTGCTGCTGTTCATGTCACATCCACGACAACAGTACACCTTTTTTCTGGATCATTTTTATCTTGCGTGATCATGAAAATGTGCGTCTAAAAGCATGCCTATGAAAATAGCACTTGTAACCGGGTCTTTTCTCCCGACGATTGGAGGAGCTGAGTTTGTCGTTCACCACCTTGCTGTTCAATGGATGCGGCAGGGACATAAGGTCGTCGTTATTAATTTTACCGCTGATCAGCCTGCTCATCCTGATGCATCATATAGAGTAAGGAAATACACCCTCCTTCCTGGTGCAACACGTTTTGGGTACCACCGATTTCCGTTTCAGTGGCATGCGGTGCGCACCTTAAAAAAATTGCTTCGAGAGTATAAACCTGATTTTATTTCAGCCCACTTCGGGTACCCTGTTGGCCTGTGGATGGCACGCATCAGGCCTGTGCCGCGATATCTCATCACCTGCCACGGTCAGGACCTCACAAAACTCGAGCAGGGATATCGGCACGAACACGCAATTGACACACACCTGCGGGACGCCCTCAACAGTTCCGGCGGCGCTGTCGCCATCAGCACGTATGCGCGCAAACTCATGGAAGATATGGGGGTACGGCCGTCAGTCATTCTTGACATCCCCAACGGCGTTGACGTCGAGCGTTTTCAAAAAAAGGTTCCTCGCAACCTACGCGAACAGCTATCCCTGCCTGAAGACGCTCTGATTATTCTGAGTGTGGGCCGTAACAATCCTGCCAAGGATTATGCAACCGGCATTCAGGCATTTGCGGCAATCAGCGCAACCTTTCCATCGGCATACTATGTAATCATCGGCGCCGGGACGAGCACGCTCATGCCGCTAAGCCAGGAGCTTGGCATTGCCGGCAAACTGGTTTGTTCCGAAGGCCTTTTTGGGGAAGATCTCATCGCAGCCTATCAGCAGGCTGATATTCTTTTTTCGCCCTCAATCCGCGAGCTGTGCCCGCTGGTGGTGCTTGAGGGGATGGCAGCCGGTCTGCCAGCGGTGGTGACCAATGTCAGCGGCAGCCAGGATTTGATCCGCACGGGCTACAATGGCATTGTTGTCGAACCGCGGCAACCTGCAATGATGGCGGAGGCTCTGCGGCAGATGATTGAGGACAAGGGGCTGCGAAGGGCCTGCTGCGCCGCAAACAGAGACATGGCGGCGGACTACGACTGGAGCATCATAAGCAAAAAGTATCTTGAACATGCATGACTCTTCGAAACCGTACTTTTTAATAACCATTGACACCGAGGGCGATAATTTATGGGAGGGCCGGGCAAATATCGGTGTTGACAACGCACGGTTTTTGCCGCGCTTCCAGGAGCTTTGTGAAAAACACGGTTTGAAGCCGGTATACCTTACCGATTACGAAATGGCATGCTGTGGGGTTTTCCAAGACTTCGCCAAAGATGTTTTAAAACGCGGCGCTGCTGAAATCGGCATGCATCTTCATGCCTGGAACAGCCCCCCTGAATACCGACTGACAGATGATGATGCTTTGGCACGGCCGTACCTCATAGAATATCCGTTGCACATTATGCGTAAAAAAATTGATTATATGACAAAGCTGCTTCAGGATATCTTTCAGATGCCGATTCGCAGCCATCGTGCAGGGAGGTGGGCATTCAACAATTTTTATGCCCGATGTCTTGTGGAACATCAATATACAGTTGACTGTTCGGTTACTCCGCTTGTATCATGGACGTTGCACAAGGGAGATCCTGCACAAAAAGGCGGTTCTGATTATAGCCGATTTCCGCAGGATGCCTACCGGCTGAACATCGACGATATCAGCAAGCCAGGCAATGCTCCGCTTCTGGAGGTTCCGGTGACGGTTGTATGTCCACGGCGATGGATGAGAAGACTTGCGCCCTCGTGGCTGTATAAAAATCGCATTGTGGCAATGCTTATAAATTATTGCTGCCCTGTAAAGTGGCTGCGGCCTACGGGTACAAATCTGGAATCCATGCTTGAGGTTCTTGATGCGGCACTGGCGGAAAGGCGCGACTATGTGGAATTCATGCTCCATTCCTCCGAACTCATGCCCGGCGGAAGTCCGACGTTCAGGACGCCGGCGCATATAGAAAAGCTTTATGATGATCTTGAAATACTTTTTGCGGCAGCACAAGAAAAATTTCGCGGGGGAACATTGCAGGATTTCAACGGGTGGTTTCTGCAACAGAAGGCATAATGTGCGGCGGACAGCCGTCTGTTCCACATGGATCGGTCATCGTTTTAAAAGTTTGCCGGCGATAGTTACAATGCGTGCTTTTAGCGTCATGCATTGTTCACAATTATATTCTTTCACCACCGTGCCTCCAAACTCTTCCTTGAACTTGTTTATGCTGATTTTCTCTTTGTCGGCATTCCCCGCATACCAGCCGCCAAAATCATATACCATGACACCTTCTGATTTAAAAAACAACATATCCTGCCAGTGCAAAAATCTGTTGGCACGGCCTATCATGCTTCGGTAAGCACTGTTTGTGGTGTCACGATAAAGCGATGCAGAATACAGAAGACGGACACGGGTTGGGGATGTGTAATAAACATGCCAGACAAGTTCCTCACCTTCTTGACTCCGGCAGCAGGAAAAGGCAATGGCCCGGGCCGTGGCGAATGCTTTCAGCTCGCGCTCATTGGCTGCGGGGAGTCCCTTTTGCTGTGCGAATTTACCATAAAAACGTAAAAAGTCCTGGAGAACACCCTGCTCGTTTTTTTGCCAGTGACTGAAGGAAAAAAGATCTTTTGATTCCCCACGGCGAATTTCATAGCGCGTGTCTTTAGAAAAAGAAGATAGTATCTCTTCTGGTTTTCTCCTCAGGTCTGTGACAATGGTATGGAAAGGGACGCATCGAATACTGGTGATCGGTGAGCTCCGCTGCCTGAAAAGCAGCACGTCAACTTTTTCGCCGGTGGGCTCATCATCAAACCAGACTTGCCCGGTCGTCAAAAATCGTGATTTTACGAGTATCATGCCGTAAATCCTCCCGTTGCTTTTCGCAGTGTTTGCAACAGCATGAACAGGCGACAGAGAACCATGTTGCTCCCGCCGCACTCAATTCAAAGCGGTTTTTTATCCAGTGCACGGGCTATAAACCCGGCTACTATGTCGGAAAATAGTCGCGCGCCATGAGCGTTTAGATGCGCAGGGTCCGAAAAAAGAGCCGGGTTTTGGAATTGCGGGTGGCTTTCTATGGTAACGGAAAAATACGGAACCCGCTCCTCGTCCGCCAATCGCTGCAAGAAAAGAAGTAGGGGTTTTTGCTCATGGGCGACTCTATTGTCCTGCCGCCAGCGGGGCCCATTTACTATAAACACTTTGACGCCTGATTGTTGCGTTGCGCGGATGGTTTCCCGCAGCAAAAGAACCGAGCCTGCATAAGGTGACAACTTGTCTGTGGGCATCCGGTCTGGGGTTGCCCTGAAAAGTGAGGCATCCATTGTGCGTTGCAGTCCCGAAAAGCCGCTTGTATCCATTTCAGGAGCATAGAGATTTTTTAGTATGGCAAAGGGCTTGCTGTTATAGCGGAATGACTTTGAAAGATATTTCACCGGTTCAAAAATGTCTTGCCCGTAGAGAATCCTTTTCAGTGCGTCCGAGCGGTCAATAAACGGCGCGAGATTTTTAATGTTCTCGTTTTCTTCCCTCGCATAGATGATGTTTGACGCGTCGACATTGAGGATGATTATTTTGGGCGTATATGTTTTTAATACAAGATCAGTAAGCGCCCGGATATAAGGAATGCCCTGTCCGTTTGCTCCGGCGTTGTATACCCGCATATGAAGAGCCTTTTCAAAAATTTCCGGGTCATAATGATGCTTTGCCCGCGAACTGCCGATGATCAGGGCGTCCGGCCTGACGTTGAGTATTCTATTAATGAACCCTCCGGTTTCCCCGGTCTCTGTTTTGAAAAAAGCCGCGGACAACATCGCGTATATCCCCCGGTCGCACACAAACAGGAGGGCAAGAAAAAGCGCCAGTTTCGCAAAAAAAAAGTTTTTCACAGGGTGCGGCCCTTTTCTCAAAAGCCGGGTTAAAACTGAAAGTAGATGAATTGCGACCCACCGTCAACGCCGAAAAGGACAATGGAAAAAAAAGCAGCAAGGTAGATCGCCCAGCGCACCGGCAGCGGGGAGCGGCACACGCTTTCGCGAATGGATCCCCCCACCCGCTGTATACATTCAACGATACACAGCACAACGATTCCCAGGATGCCGTGCAGCATGGTCATGGCATCAACAAAGAGCACCGGCCAACCGGTTCCCATGCGGCTTATTATTGTCAGGGCGTCGGATATCGTGTTGGCCCGAAAAAAAATCCAGAGAAAACAAACGATATTGAATGTTATCGCTGTTCTTAAAACAATAACCGCTCTGTTCGGCATGCGCAAGAAAGCATATGTTTTGTCGCGGAGCGAAAGCGTTGCCCGCGACGCGCAGAGCATCAACCCGTGCAGCACTCCCCACAGGATGAATGTCCACGAGGCCCCGTGCCAGAGCCCGCACACGGCCATGGTGAGCAGCAGGTTGCAATAGGTCCGCAGGGTGCCTTTGCGGTTGCCGCCGAGGGGAATATACAGATAATCCCGAAACCATGTTGAGAGCGTTATGTGCCAGCGGCGCCAGAAATCGGTAATCGTTGTCGCAAAATAGGGCAGATTGAAATTCTGCATCAGGTTAAACCCGAATAATGCTGCCACGCCGCGAGCCATATCCGTATACCCTGAAAAATCGCAATATATCTGGATGGTGTAAAAATATGCGGCAACAAGGAAGCTCGGGCCGGTATGATGGGCGACATTGTTGAAAACGCTGTCTGCGTAGATGGCAAGACGGTCGGCGATAACCACCTTCTTGAAAAGCCCCCAGAAGATAAGCTGTGCTCCCATGGCCATTGAATGAATGCTTAAGCGGCGATTTTCGCGAAGCTGGGGCAGCAGTCTGGATGCTCGGTCTATCGGGCCTGCCAGAAGGGAAGGGAAGAAAGAAACATAGAGTGCGAAGACGATGAAGTCTTTTTCCGGATTAACACTCTTTCTGTAGACGTCAATGATATAGCTTATGGTTTTAAAAGTATAAAAAGATATGCCGACCGGCAAAAGAATATGTACTGCAGGAAATTCGTATGCTATGCCGGCAAAACCGACGAGGCTTTTTATGATTTCATAAAAAAAGAATGAATACTTAAACGCGAAAAGAAGAGCTATATTAAAACACAAACAGAGCACCACAATAAATTTTTTTCGCGAGGGGCTTTTGGCTGCGGCCAGAAGCAATGCGGCGCCATAGCCAGATAATGTCGAGCACAAAAGCAAACCGGCATACGGGAGGCTCAAGACAGCATAAAAGATATAGCTCGCCAGAAGCAAAACAGCCGGACGGAGTTTTTGAGGTGCAGAAACATAAAAGCCGAATACACCGGCAAGGAAAATAAAAAAACTTATGGAATTAAAGAGCATTCAAAAAGTCTTTTTAGAAAAATTGATGCATGTAGAGCAGCGGTATATTGTTCGTTGCTGTGTCGATGCTTTCTTGACTTTCAAGCTATTTCGTACTACGGTTGCACAACACAACGACATTTTTATTATTTATGTCCTGACGTGAAAAAGCAACAGGAAATTTCAGAGCAGATCAGACGGCATTACGCAATAGAAAAACAAATTGCGCAGCGCCTGCGCACTGCCACAAAACAGGATCGGCGAGGATTATATGCCACTGCATACGATGAGCTTTTTAAGAGCCTTCCCGATCATCCACAACTGCTCCGCAAGGGAGACGACAAGGCGACTGCCTTGCGGATTGCTGGTGCACTGAGGGTTTTGCAGCCTTTTCTCAACCCCAAGATTACTTTTCTTGAAGTTGGGGCTGGTGATTGTGCAGTGTCGAAAGCTGTTGCACGTATGGTCAAAAAGGTCTATGCCGTTGATGTGTCACTAGAAATTACCGGCACTGCACTCATGCCTTCAAATTTTCAGCTCGTTTTGTCTGATGGAACAAGTATACCGGTTCCTGAAAACAGTGTTGATGTGGTGTACAGCAATCAGCTGATGGAGCATCTGCATCCTGACGATGCGTTGGAGCAGCTTCAGAATATCTATCGTGTATTACGACAAGGAGGAATTTATATTTGCAGCACACCCCATAGACTGAGGGGACCGCATGATATTTCAAAATATTTTGATGACATTGCACAAGGCTTACACCTCAAAGAATATACAATTTCAGAACTCTATCATCTATTTAAGACAGCAGGTTTTATAAAGCAGCGATATTATCTTTTAATTAAAAAAATTAGACTGATATTGCCCATAGCTCCATTTAGAATATTTGAGCAAATAGTGGAAATACTGCCGACATCGTTTACCAAGCCGTTCATGTCTTCATCCTTGATGTCTGTGATCCTTGGGATACGAATGGTGGCAACAAAGTAATTGAGTTGCGCAAATCGTGTTTCGTAACGAACTCAACGTGTCACAGAGCACATTATTTGATTCCTCACGACTTCTTTTCATTCAGTACCCAACAGGTTACACTGAATATCCGCAAGCGGCATGGTTTGCATTTCGCAGCTATCGAGCATGTCCCTGATGCTACATCCTCCGAAACGCCGGACAAGCGATACAAAGCGCGCCTTAAAAAAACGGCGTCCCAGCCCCTGATGCAGCCTTGTTTTGAACGGTATGTTTATCTGCAGGGCGCTGAACTCTCCCGGATTGAACTCATACGGGTGGCAGTAAAATACAAAGGGACGATTTTTGAGCGTTGCGCCGATAAGGTATCGTGAAACAGAGCCGGGCAGCAGCCTGAAATACCCTCCGCCGCCGGCAGGAAAGTTTTTATTCCCAAGCGTCCAGGTTCCGACGGGAATTTCAACAATTCTGTTTCCTGACGGCAGCAGGAGCTCGACCGGCGAGGCCGGAAACTCAGGAATGCCGTACCTTGCGCCCCGTATCGGAAAAATCGAGGCGTCATAGCAAAAACCAAGTTCTGCAAGAAAATCAAGCGCCCAAAGCGTCGAAACAACAATTGAGAAGTCAGGCGCCCGGTACCCCAATATCTTTTCAGCGGTGATATCTTCAAGCAGGCGCTGCGCTTTGAGCACATCCTGCCTGAAATCATCACGGCTTTGCCTGAATATTTCAAGATGGTCGTAGCCGTGGCACGCGATTTCATGGCCTGCGGCGTGAATTTTTTTCACGATATCGGGGAATGCGGCGGCGAAATTCCCCTGAATGAACATCGTTGTCCGAACCGCGAGCTCTTCAAGCAGGTCAAGCAAACGAAGGGTGTTGTCGGCGGCATTGCGGGAAACTGGCAATGAGCGGTCCCAGGTTGACTGCTGCCAGTCTTCAACGTCGATGGTGATGATCAGGGGAGGCATAAGAAAAGTTCAAGGTTCAAAAATTGGCAGCAAAGTTATCACAGCCGAAAAATTTGTTTACCGCAACCGTGTTCCTATGGTATCATAAAAACAGAATATAACGAAATGAAATTATACAGACTGTATATAAAAAACATATTCGATTTTGTTGCCGCCTTTGCCGGCCTTGTTTTTTTCGCGCCCATCCTTGCGGCCATAGCAGCTATCATTAGGATTTTCGACGGCAGCCCTGTTTTTTTTGCCCAGGAACGCGTGGGCAGGAATTTCAAGCTCTTCAAGCTGATCAAGTTCAGAACCATGGTTGTCGGCGCTGAGGCAAAAGGCGCGGCCGTCACTAAGGGAGAAGATCCGCGCATAACCCCAATCGGGAAGTTTTTGCGACGCTATAAACTCGATGAGTTACCGCAACTTATCAACGTACTTAAAGGAGACATGAGCATTGTTGGTCCCCGGCCTGAGGTGCGGTGCTATGTGGATGCGTACCCGGAGGACTACCGCTGCGTGCTTTCAATCAAGCCGGGCATCACCGACTACGCGACGCTGGAGTACCGCGACGAGGAGAAAATCCTCAATGCCTATGACGACGTGCAGGAAGGGTATCTGCGGGAGGTTCTGCCAGCAAAAATAGCGCTCTACAAGCGCTATCTGCGGGACATGGGCTTTGTCACCGATGTGAAAATAATTTTCAAAACGCTCTGGAAAATAGTCGCGTAAAAAGGTTAATGCGGTCCGGGCGGCCGACCGAAATAGAAGCCTGCTTGCGCGACCCGAAGCAATTGACCGTTCAGCGATGACGAAAAAAATAAAGCTTCTGCATATCATCGGATCCCTTGGCGTCGGCGGCTGCGAAAAACAGCTTCTCGGGCTGTGCCGGAGAATGGACAGGAATCTGTTTGACACCGGCCTGCTCTGGTATGCCGCGACTCCCGACAGCATGATCGGAGAATTCAACAAAACCGGGATAGCGACTTTTTTTATTGATAAATACGCCATGCCCAAAGCGCGTTTTTTCCTGAACATGCGCAGGGCCATTCAGCGCTTTGCGCCTGATATTGTGCACACGTGGCAGCCGTCCGCCGGATTCTGGGGAAGGACGGCTGCGCTGTCCTGCGGCATCAGAAATATCGTGATGAGTTACCGGGTGGAAATGCGCAGCGGCATTCTTGAAACCACACCGGCGGCGCGTCTTGCCGAGAAGCTCCTTGCGCGCAGGAGCCTGATTCTGGCAAACAGCAGGGCAATCGCAGAGTCGCTCGAGCGGTATTTTAGCATCCCGCAAAGCCGGGTTCGCATTATCTACAACGCGGTCGAGCTTCCGGCCGCCGATCCTGCCGCGGCCCGCAGGGAAATCAGGCAGGAGCTTGGCCTGCCGCCTTACCAGAGAATCGTGCTTATGGTGGCCCGACAACACAAACAGAAAAATTACCCTCTTTTTATAAAAACGGCGGCTGAGGTGTGCAGACGGCGGTCTGATGTCACGTTTGTCAGTGTAGGCAGGGGCGATATGATGGACGAGCTGACCGGCCTTACCGAAGCGCTGGGGGTCAGGGATAGTGTTCGGTTTGTCGGAATCCGGCACGACGTGCACCGGTGGCTCGCGGCAGCCGATGTGTTTTGCTTTACCTCCGATTATGAAGGCTTCCCGAACGCCGTGCTCGAGGCGATGCTCGCGGGCGTGCCGGTCGCGACCACGGCGTTTCCCGGCGTTGAAGAGGTTGTCACGGACCGGATAACCGGGTGTATTGTCCCCCGTAATGACGAAAAAGCAATGGCGCACACGGTCGAGACGTTGCTCGATGATCAGGCGTTTGCGCAACTTCTGGCGAAAGCTGCGCGTGATATTACCAAAGAGCGATACGGCTGGGAGACATTGCTCAACGCGATGCATGAGGTGTATGTTTCGCTCGTGCAGGGGCGGCACGGCATAGAACAGGCGGGGAGCGGAACATGATATATATTCTGCTTGGTATCGGCTGCGGCATCGGTCTGTATATCCTGCGGCTCTGGCGACTTGAGAATCGTCCTGACCGTATACCGGTGTTGAACTATCACCGGATCGTGCCGGACAAAGACATCGCGCTGTGCAAAAAGGAGTCCTATGTGGTTTCCGAATCGGCTTTCCGGGATCAGATGCGCTTTGTGCACGAGAATGGGTTCATGACTATTGACCTTGATGATTTTCTCTACTACAAAGCTAACCGGGCAGAACTCCCGCAACGACCTCTCATTATTACCTTTGATGACGGGTATGAAAACAACTATCAGTATGCCTATCCTGTTTTAAAGGAATATGGATTTAAAGCAGTAATCTATTCAGTTGCTGATCCTACCGCGCCGTTTTTTAAAGAATTTGAAATCCCAGAACGCCTCCTATCTCCTGAGCAGATGAAAGAGATGAGCGAGCATGGTATCTCGATTCAGGGGCACACCACTACCCATCCACATCTCAAAGAACTTTCCGATGACGAAATACGAAGGGAACTTCAAGAATGTAAAGAACGACTCGAAGCGATTACGGGCAAGCCCGTTGTGCATATGGCAATTCCTTATGGCTCCTATGATAACCGTTTGTTTACCATTGCACGACAGGTTGGCTACAAAACCCTTGAGATTCCGGGCAGAGGCACGGTTAATCTTGACTCTGACCCTTATCACTTGGGCAGGATGGCGGTGCACAGCGGTACCAGCATGGATGAATTTGAAAAAATGCTTTTCTCGCCCACCTACTCTGTCATTGGCAGATTGTATGCTATGGCGCACCTTGCGGTGCGGCGCTTCATGGGAAAGGCAGTCGAGGACCGGATCAAGAAACTGTGCGCCGTGTTCGGGCTTGACAATCCGGTGCGGCTGGTGCAGGCCGGGGCAGGTGCTGTCGTCGTGGGCACGGGTTTGCTTATCTATATTTTCTTTTTTTAAGCGCTGCGGGAAGTTCGATTTTTCAGCGGTGTGTTGTGTGAGACTGTTATGGCGGCATATATACTCTTCTGGCTAAGCCTCGCGACCCTCAGCTATGTGTGGTTCGGGTTCATGCTGATCCTGCTTGTGATGTCTTTGTTGAGCCGGAAAAAGGTCAGACAGACATACTACGAGCCGACGGTTTCGATTATTGTCTGCGCGTACAATGAAGCGAAAAGCATCCTGCATAAAATCGAAAACTGCCTCGCGCTTGATTATCCGCATGATAAAATCGAAATCATCGTCGTTTCCGACGGCTCGACCGACGGCACTAATGACATCCTGAATGCGTACCGGCATCCGCTGGTGCGGATAATTATTATG
>Ga0209162_1000069_pt1 | contig 96621 bp, 78 predicted proteins | sample YNPNPMetaG_FD_187121 | JGI IMG/M metagenome (GOLD analysis project Ga0209162, IMG submission 187121) | Anoxygenic and chlorotrophic microbial mat microbial communities from Yellowstone National Park, USA - YNP NP MetaG (SPAdes) (version 2) ...
GAGGAGTCTTCTCATGTTTTCGTTGTCGTCCACGACCAGGATCGTTTTGGCTTCCCCCTCCCGGTTCCGGGCGGATGACGGGCCTCTGCCCTGCACCGCGGCAGCGCCCCTTGCCGCCATCTGGGTTCCCGGCAGCGTGAAATAGAAGTTCGCGCCCTTGCCTTTCTCGCTTTCGACCCAGATGTTGCCGCCGTAATGGGACACGATCTCCCGGCAGATGGGCAGCCCCAGGCCGGTGCCTTTGGGCCGGTCCGAGAGAGTGTCTCCGGCGATCTGGCTGAACTTGTCGAAAATGAACTCGTGGTCCTTGGGATCGATCCCCACGCCCTGGTCGCTTACGCAGACCTTGACCCAGGGCGTGTTTTCCCCGAAACGCTTGCTCATGAAGCTCTCGGCCCGGATCGTGATGCGGCCGCCCGGAGGCGAGAACTTGATGGCGTTGCTCAGCAGATTGGTCAGAACCTGCTGGATCCGGTCCTTGTCCACGAACACGTACGGCAGATCCGGCGCGATCTCGAGGGAGAGGGCGAGGGATTTTTCGGCGAGCAGCCCCTGGTGCACCCGGGCCACGTCTTCGGCGATCTCCCGCACCGACATGAGATCGTCGTGCCAGACCATGCGGCGAGCCTCAATGCGGGAGAGATCGAGAACGTCGTTGATCAGGCGCGTCAGGCGCTCGCTCTCGGTGTTGATGATTCCGATGAACTCTCTCTGGGTCTTGGGATCCGTATCCTCGTACTGAAGCAGGATCTCGGAAAAGGAGCGGATGGACGTCAGAGGCGTGCGCAGCTCGTGGGAGACCGACGAGAGAAAGGAGTCTTTCATCCGATCCAGTTCTTTCAGGTCGAGATAGGCCTTCTCGAGGTTCTCCTTGGCCCGCTGCAGCTCGGCGGTGCGCTCGTCCACCTTGGCCTCGAGTTCCTTCTGGTGCTCCCGGATCTTCTCGTAAGCGGCCTGGAGGCGTGCGGTCATTTGGTTGAAGGACGCCGCAAGTTCCCCGACCTCGTCCCGGCTCCGGATGTCCACTCTGCAGTCGAAGCTGCCCTCGCCCACCTTTCGGGTCGCCCGCACCAGGCTCCGGATGGGCTTTACGACCGTGCGGACGAAAATCAGGGCGTAGAAGGCGAACAGAACCGCAAGACCTCCGCTGCCTAGGAGCAGGTTCCGGCGGAAGTCCGTCCACTGCTTGTCCGTCCACTCGGTCGTGAACCCGATCTGGACCCAGCCGGCCTTCCCGGCAAAGGCACCCATGTCCCTGGACCATTCGGAGTCAAGCCCCGGGTCGGAGTCGAGCCTGAGGGAGACGATGCTTTCGATAAAAGGCGTCCCCTGGTCGCTCACGTAGGCTCTCAGAGACCGCTCAAGGCCCGAGGCCAGGGGCCGGAAGGTTGCCATGCCGGCTTCTTCCTGCCATTGGTCTTTTGCCTGGTAGGAGAGGATTTTCCCGTCTCCGCGGCGGGTGATCACGTAGACGATTTCAGGGTCCCGAAGCTGGCTCTGGAGGATCTGCTGGATTTCCCTTTTGTCCTCGACAAAGACCGGATAGGCCAGGATCCTGGCCAGAACCTCCATGCGGTGCTCGATGCCCTGCTGCAAGGTCTTCTGGATGACGTCACGGCCCCGCTGGTAGGCCATGCCGCCCACGAACACGAGCACGGCCAGCAGGTTGAGCAGCAGGAAAGCATAGAGCTTCTGGCCCAGGGTAAACCCTCGCCTTAGGCCGGACTTGGCATTGGAATTGTTATAGTCCTTCATCGCCTCATCGTCTCTGAAGGCGCCCGTGGGAGCAGCCTACCCCTTGCCTTTGGGCGGTTCAGAACAGCTCCAGCACGACACCCGGTCCCAGACCCTCTTGATCCGGCTCCGGAATCCCCAGCCGGCCTGCGACCTTCCTGTTCCATCCCAATCGGACTTTTTGCGGAAATTCTAAAGGGATGGAGCCTGGGGCCGCTCCGGCGAGGATCCGGTTCACCATGGCCCCCCACTGGCGGCCCACGTCCTTGGGATCCGCGTACAGGCCCATGAGAGCCCCGCCCTTGACGTAGGCCTCGGAAAAGCCGACAAGGGGGATGCGGCGCTCAAGGGAAAACTGGAGCACATACCTGGCTGACACCCCGCTATAGACAACCGGGTCTGGCAAGGCGAACAGAACGTCTACGGCCTTTGAAAGAGATTCAAAGGACGCGGCCAGCTCCCGCGGTTCGGCCACCCTTGAGCTTTCGCAGAGCAGTCCGCGCGCCTCGCACAGATCTCGGAGCCTTGCAACTTCTTCCTGGTTTACGTTGCTGAAGACAACCCCTAAGCGCCTCGCCCCGGGCAGAACCTTTCGGATCAGATCGATCTGTTTTTCGAAAGGAATCTGAAGGAGGACACCCGTAAACCTTGCCGGCAAGTCTCTCCCGACCCCGTTCAATCCAAGAGAAGCCCGAGAGGGCACCATGGCGAAACAGACAGGCCACAAGAGATCCCCGGCCGACGCCCGCTCCACAGCCCAACGGGTCGCCTGGGTGCCCAGGGTTGCGACTACGGAAGGATTTCGCGCCTGAAGTTCTCTATCGATCTTCAGGCTCTCCCCGGAATCCCCATCTTGCGGAAGGACCCAGAACGTGGCCTCCTCCTCAAGAGTTTCTTTCAGGCCTTCCTGGCAGGCCTGGTAGTACTCCTTTCCCTGGCCAGCCAGCACCACGACCCCTCCGGCCTGGGCAAGGGCCGTCCCGCACAGGATCCGGCCGAGCAAAAGAAGAACACAAAGGTGGGGCTTCACGTCTGGTCGACCTCGGAGCGGCTCTCAGAACTCGTAAGCAAGACGCAGCCAGAAAGCCCGTCCGTCCTGGCGCATCCTTAGGACGCTGTTCTCCTGGTTTACCGGGTCATCATAACGGATGTCGTACAGGTTATACACGGAAAAAGACGCAGACAAACCCTTCCAAAGTTTTTGCGCCGAGAGCGTGAGGTCCGCCCTCAGGTAGTCCGAGACCTTTTGGGACCGATCGACCGTGTAGCGGCTGTCCACGAAATGGATGAGGGGGGAGAAGAAAACCTTCTGCCTCCAGAGGGGCACCGAGAGACCCGCGTTGGCCAGAAGCTTCGGAGAATTCGCGAGCCTGTCCTTTCCGGACCCGTCTCTCGCGTCCTGGTAGCTCAGGTTCGCAAAGCCCCTGAGCCCCCACACCGTTTGCCCTTCCAGGCCGATCTGCACGCCGTCGGTCTCGATGTCGAGTGCGTTCTGATACTGAAACCGGTCCAGACCGCCGTTGTAGACCTGCACGATCAGGTCTTCGAGTCGGTTATGAACGTACGTCGCAGACGCGGTAACCCCTGGAAAGACTTCCTGCTCCACGGTGAAGGTCACCGAACGGACCCGCTCAGGCTCGATGGCCGGGTTGGCTGCGAAATCCGTGCCGTCGTCGAAAAACCGCTCGTAGATGCTGGGCGAGCGGAACGCTTCCGAATACAGGAGTTTGAGGGTCGTCCCGGGCCGCGGGAAGACCAACACCCCGGCCCGCGGGGAGAACTGGCCTTCGTAGAGGGAATTCTTGTCGTAGCGGAAGCCTGCGATCGCCCGGAGCTTTTCGAAAACCTGCCACGCATCTTCCAGATAAAACGAGTAGACGTGAAAGGAGTAATCGGCAGAATTCGGCCCTTCGGCGATGTAAAAGGAAGCGTCTTCCAGATCGTGGTCGCTGTACTCGAATCCGGCGACAAGCTCGTTGCCTCCGAACAGGCGAGCCTGGACCATGAGCTCACCGCCCCACCACAGGTCTTCACCCAGGTCTTTCCAGGTCCCTTCGCCGCTGTACTTGAGATTGTCCTCGAACCGGTAAAAGTCGAAGAACATTCGGCCCCGAAGGGAGAGATTCTCCCAGGGTGACACCGACTGGGAGACATCGACAAAAGCCCTGCGGTCGAGCGTGTAGTTCTCGTCGTCTCCGAAGTCTGCGTCGTAGGGCGCTGTGGGCAGGCCCTTTTTACGGGTCCCGTACTGGCCAAAAACTGAGAATCCCTTGTACCGCAGGCTGGAAAAAGCCTGGTAGGCCCGTTCATAATCCACGCCGTCCACGGGCACCCCGTTTCGCGCGGGGTCGTCCGGGAAGGTGAAAGAAAGGCGGTCATCCCCGTCCGACTGAAAGACCGAGGCTGCGCCGACCCACTGCCAGCCGCCCGCGAGCTCGTAGCCGCTCGTCACGGTCGCCCCGCGAGAATCGAAGCTCCCAAGCTCTCCGGTGACCTCGGTCCCTTCGAGCAGGCTCTCCTGCCGGGTCACGATGTTCACCACGGCCAGAAAGGCGTCTGTGCCGTACATCGTCGAGGCCGGCCCGCGAACCACCTCGATGCGGTGGACAAGCTCGATGGGGATGCCAAGGCTTCGGTCCACGCCCGAGGAACCGCTCCACTGCTCGTTCACCGCATGCCCGTCCACCAGGATGAGAATCCGGGTGTTGTAGTCGCCTGGGATCCAGACTCCGCCCACACCGACCTTGTCGTAGTTGCGGTCCCACGAAACATGGAAGCCCGCTAAACTCCGCAAGGCGTCACCAACGGTGCGGTACCCGAACCGGCGGATATCCTCCTCGGTCACGACCGACACCGAGGCCGGCGCTTCCCGGGCCGACTGAATCCGTTTGGATGCTGCGTAAACCACAGGAATCTCTTCGAAGAAAAGATCCTCGGTCACGGCGGGCGGCTCGCTCCCGGCGCCAGGCGCGGCACAGCAGTTGCGGCCCGGCCAGGGGGAGAACCAGAGCGAACCGGTCAAAAGAAAAGCGATCACGCCGATTCTGCAGGACCGTTTCACAGGGGTCTTCTCGTGTGCCCGAAGAGAGGATTCGAACCAGCTTCGGCAGAACTCTTTTCGGAGAAAGATCGACAAAGGGCGGGAAAGACTTTAGGTTGAAAGCCCCGCTCAGGCCCCTGCCGCTTAGCACCGCGGACGGGTCAAGGCAGAGGCCGGCAGCGCCCCCATTGGGGAATCAAATCCAGGCGGCTTCCCTTGCCTCCAGGCGTCTTCTGTAGCGCCCGTATTCCATGAGCCGTGCCATGACCCTCACCGCGCGCTCAGGGGTGGGATACAGATTGAGCCCTTCTTTCTCGATCAGGGTTTCAAAGGCCCCAGAGGTTGGATACATGCCCACCAGGACCACGGGCTTGCCCAGGGTGCGCATGAGGTGGACGATCCCTTCCAGAACCTCGCGGCCCGCCTTTTCAGCCGAAGCCTCGTAAGCGCGCACCCGGGCATCGTCCAGGCCGAGTCTTTCCTTGAGGGCCGGCCTGCTCAAGAAGGACATGACCCTGCCGGGCAAGGCGCTTAAGGCGATCACGCCGTCCACGGAAGGGTCTTTCATGAGAATTTCCATGCAGTCCAGGTAAATCCGGATGTCTGTCGCGGCCACGAGATCCACGGGGTTTCCACGGCTCCAGTAGGGGGGCAGGATCCGATCCAGGGCCTCCAGGGTCTTGGGCTGGAGGGCCGGGACCTCCAGGCCCATCTCTTCGCAGGCGTCGGTCGTGACCACGCCCCAGCCTCCGCCCCGGGTGATGATGCCCACTCGGTTCCCGGACGGCAGGGGCAGCCTCGAAAGAGAACGGGCACAATCAATAAACGCCTCGGTGGTCCGGGCTTGAATCAGTCCTGCCTGGCGGAAGGACGCGTCGAAGATCGGCACCACACCGGCCAGGGCCCCACTGTGTGAGCGGGCGGCCTTCTGACCCGCCTCGGTCTTGCCGCCCTTGAAGACCACCACGGGTTTTCTGCGCGCGACTTCCCGCGCGGTTTCCATCCACCCGTCCGGGTGCTTGAGGCTCTCGAGGTAAATCATGACCGCTCGGCACCGGTCGTCCCGGCCGAAATACTCCACATAATCCCGGCAGCTCAGGTCGGCCTCGTTTCCGCTCGACACGAAGTGCCGAAAGCCGGCTTTGAGCCTCTTGCCCCACTCGAGCATCTGCCCGCCGATGTTTCCGCTCTGGGAGACAAAAGAAATGTCCCCCTTGAGAGGCTCGACAAGAGCCATAAGGAGCACCAGGGACCGGGTGGAGCTGAAAATGCCCATGGAGTTGGGGCCCACGAGCCTCACCCCCGCGTCCCGGGCCACGGAAAGAAGCGCATCCTGCCTCTTTTGCCCTTCAGGGCCGGTCTCCGCGAAATTCGAGCTGATCACCAAAACCGTCCGGATCTGCTTTCGGGCGCAGTCGAGCACGAGAGCCGGCACGGTCTCGGCCGGGGTCACGATGCAAGCCAGATCCACAGGATCGGGGATTTCGGTGACCTTTCGGTACGCCCTGATCCCCATGATCTGCTCGTCCCTGGAATTCACCGGAAACAGTTTCCCCTTGAACCCGTTTCCGATCGCGTTGGCCATGATGATGCCACCCCATTTGCCCAGGTTGTTCGTGGCGCCGATGAGGGCGATCGACCTGGGATGGAAGAGCGCGTCCAGGGTCTGCCGTGTGTCCTCTGATTTGGCCATTCGGGGTTTCCTCCCATCCCGCGCACTCGCTGGCAGGTTCTGGAACGGGCGCTGCGCCCGGGCTGCCGTGAGCCGCCTGCCGGTTTTTCAGTCTTTCGGATCCTGGCGCCCCCCTGGAATCACCCGCAGAGCAGGCCTCGCGCCAGGCCTCGAGCCTCGGCCGCCCCGTGAGCTCGCAGGGGGTTTGCTGCCTCGCGCTTTGGTTCCGGCCGAACCTCGCTCCGCGCCAGCGCCGCTGCCGCCCGGGCTCGAGGAGCCGGCTTCTGGGCCCGGCAGGTTCAGGGTCTTTCTGACCTCGTCCGGCACGCGGTCGGACCAAAGATACCCTTCGCCCGTGTTCGGATTGTAGACGGCCCACAGACTTTCGTAAGGCACCCAGCAGACGTGGTAAAATCCTCCGAACGAAAGCTCGGCCCGGATCCCTTCCGGCCCGACATCGATGGGGCGCCGAAAGTTCAAGTTGAGAATGAGCCTGAGGTCGGGCCTGCCCAGGTGCGGTTCAGGAACCCGAACTCCCGGGTGCCGGCTGTCCACGCAGAGCATGGTGTCGCCCTTGGCCAGCATCCTTTCGACGAGGACCCTTTTGTCTTCCATGGGGCAGCTCCGGCGACGCTAAAGAGGTTTCAAGTGTCGCGGCTCGGGTGTCAGACCCCCGGCCCGACCCTCTCCTCTTCGTGGGCTTCGAAGGCGCCAGGTCAGTCTTGTACCCAACCCCTGACAGCTTTCTCAGGTATTCGATCGTATGGGAACGGACCGAAGAATCCTGCAGGAGGTCCGCCGGCGCTCCCCGGGCCATGACGCGGCCTCCCTGGTCTCCGCCTTCGGGCCCGAGGTCGAGCAGATAGTCGGCCTGCCGGATGACCTCCGGGTTGTGTTCGATCACGACGACCGTGTTCCCTTGGTCGACCAGCCTGTGAATGACGCTCATGAGGGACGAAACGTCTGCGAGATGCAAGCCCGTCGTCGGCTCGTCCAAGACGTACAGAGTATGGAGCGTCGATCCCCGGCAGAGCTCCTCGGCCAGCTTGAGCCTCTGGGTCTCTCCTCCGGAAAGGGTGTTGGTGGGCTGCCCGAGGGTAAGATAGCCCAGGCCGATCTCCTCCAGAACGCGCAGCGCCCCTTCGATCCGCGGATGGTCGGCGAACAGAATCCGGGCCTCGGAAACGGTGAGGTCCAGGATTTCGGCGATATTCCTCCCCCTGTAAAGAACCGACAGCGTATCGTCGTTGTACCGCCTGCCGTCGCATCCGTCGCACCGGACGAAAACGTCCGGCAGGAAACTCATCTCCATTCGGATCCGGCCCTGGCCCGCGCATTTCGCGCACCGGCCCTCCTTCAGATTGAAAGAAAACCTGCCCGCGCCGTACCCTCTGGCCCGCGCCTCTGGCAGCAGAGCGAACAGCCTTCGGATGTCGTCGAAAACCCCCACGTAGGTCGCCGGCACGGAACGGGGCGTCTTGCCGATCGGCGCCGAATCGACCTCCACCACCCGTTTCACCAGCGACCAACCCGTAAGCGCCCGATGGCGGCCCGGACTGCTCTTGGCGCCGTGGATCTTCCGGCGCAGGCCTTTGTAGAGCACCTGCCGAACCAGGGTGCTCTTTCCCGATCCGGAGACGCCGGTCACCACGGTGAGGCGCTCCAAGGGGATCTCGACGTCGATGTCGGCCAGGTTGTTCTCCCGGGCTCCCAGGATTCGGCCGTACCGCACGCCGACCAGAGACCTCCTGGCCGACACCTCGAGCCTGGGCCCTTGTCCGTTGAGAAACCGGGCGGTGAGAGACCGGGGGGAGGCCAGAACGGCCGAAAGGGGCCCTTCGGCCACGACCTCGCCGCCCTGGCGGCCAGCGCCGGGCCCGAGGTCGATCACCCAGTCGGCCTTTCGAATGGTTTCCTCATCGTGCTCCACGACCACGATGGAATTGCCTCGGTCCCGCAAGAGCCTCAGGATCTCCAGAAGGCGCTCGTTGTCCCTCGGGTGAAGCCCGATCGTGGGCTCGTCCAGGATGTAGCAAAGGCCCCGCATGTTCGCCGCGAGCTGGGAAACCAGGCGGACTCTTCGGGCCTCGCCCTGGCTCAAGGTGTCGGCGCTGCGGCCCATGCCGAGATAGCTCAGGCCGATTCTCTCCATGAGCTCGAGCCGCTCGTCGAGCTCCTTGCACACGGCCTGGGCGATCTTTCTCTCCCGGGGGCCGAAGGGAACGCTTTTCAAAAAGTCCCGGAGTTCGGCGGGCCTCAGGGCCACGCACTCGGCAATGTTGCGGCCGCCGATGCGGACCGCCAAGGCCCTGGGTTGAAGTCGGGCGCCCGCGCATTCGGGACAGGTCTGCCATTCCGAGCCGTCGACGAACTCCTGCGCCTCTTCTGAGACCTCGCCACGGGGCGCACCGTCTGCCACCACACCCAGACCGTCGCAGCGGGGGCAGGCGCCGTACCGGCTGTTGAACGAAAAAAACCGAGGGTCCGGCTCGGGCAGACCGATCCCGCACCGGTCGCAGAAAAGGCGTCTGCTGTAATACCGGCCGTCGCTGCCGTCCCGGACGACCACCTGCATGTCCCCGCGGCCCACGCGAAGGGCCTCCTCGACTTTTTCCTGGAGGTACTGATCCGATCCGTGCCGGGCGTCGATCTCGGCCACGACCGCTTCGATGTCGTGCTCCTTGTACCGGTCCACGGCGAAGATGTTCCGGATGGCCAAAATCTCGCCGTCCAGCCGCACGTGGGTATAACCCATCCGGGCCAGCCTGCGGAACACGTCCCGGTGATGGCCCTTCTTGCCTTTGATCACAGGAGCCAGCAGGCAGATCGGTCTGCTGCGGAAACGGGAGCGGATGTCGTCGAAGATCGTCTCGCCGGTCTGCGCCTCCAGCCGCCTGCCGCAGCCCGGACAATGGGGGACGCCCACCTTGGCGAAAAGCAGCCGGAGGTAATGGTAGGTCTCGGTTAGGGTGGCCACGGTCGAGCGCCTGCCCCCCCTGGAAAGCCTCTGCTCTACCGCAACCGTGGGCGGCACCCCGTGGATCCGCTCCACGTCGGGCTTGGCCAGCGGCTGAATGTACTGGCGGGCGTAAGCGGAAAGGCTCTCCAGGAAACGCCTCTGGCCTTCGGCGAACAAAATGTCGAAGGCCAGGGTCGACTTGCCGGACCCGCTGGGCCCGGTGACCACCACGATTTTCTCCCGGGGGATCTCCACGCGGATCCCCTTGAGGTTGTGCTCCCGGGCTCCTTCGATGACGATCCGGTCCGGCTCGCCGGCCCGGGGCTCGCTTTGGGGCTGGGGCGCCGCCGCCCCCCCAAGCAGAGGGGCTCCCATCTTGCGCAGCCTTTCGCCAGGGCTTAGGGAAAGATAATCGGCCAGGGCACGGCCCGTGTGGGACCGAGGCTCCCGCAGGATTTCTTCCGGTGTCCCTTCCGCGACCTTTTCGCCTCCCTCGTCACCCCCCTCGGGACCCAGGTCCAGGATGAAGTCCGCGTGCCGCAGGACCTCGAGGTTGTGCTCGATCACCACCACCGAGTGTCCCTGCTCGATCAGGGCGTCCAGGGTCTTGAGCAGGAACCGGATGTCGTACAGGTGCAGACCCGTGGTGGGCTCATCGAACAGAAACAGAGTATGGGCTTTTCTGGAACGGGCGATGTGAGCTGACAGGCGAAGGCGCTGGGCCTCGCCCGCGCTCAGGGTGTTCAAGGGCTGACCGAGCCGCAGATAGCCGAGGCCAATCGACCGGAGGACTTCAAGCGGGCGGGCCACCCTGGGGGCTTTTTGAAAGAACGAGGCTCCCTCCTCAACGGTCATCTCCAGAACGTCCTGAATGGTCTTGCCCCGCCAGGTGACCTCGAGTACTTCCTTCCGATACCGGGAGCCCGAGCACTCGGGGCATACCACGAACACGTCGGCCAGGAACTGCATCTCGACCTTTTCGAATCCTTCGCCCAGGCAGGCCGGACACCGACCCCTGCCCGCGTTGAACGAGAAGGTGCCGGCCGTGTAGCCGCGAAGCCGCGCCAAGGGCGCTGCGGCGAACAGGGAACGGATCCCGTCAAAGGCCCGGATGTACGTGACCGGGTTCGCCCGGGGCGTGTTGCCCAAAGGCGAGGAGTCCACCAAGATGACGTCCTCGATCTTTTCGTAGCCCTCGATAGATTCGTGGCGTCCCGGCCGTTCCGACGTCCTGCCCAAGAGACGAAGAAGTCCTTTGTGCAGGATTTCCTTCATGAGGGTGGACTTGCCCGACCCGCTGACGCCCGATATGCAGACGAGCCTCTCGAGAGGGATGCGGACCGTGATGCCTTTGAGGTTGTGCTCCGAAGCTCCCCGGATCACGAGCCAGGGAGTGCGCGGGCCCACAGGCCTGGACCGGATCGTGACGCCGGTCTCCCTTGAACCCTGGACCGAGCGGGCCGTGAGGGTCGTTGCTCCTTCCAGCAGGCCCTGGGGAGGCCCTGCGTAGACGATCTCCCCTCCCCGCTCGCCGGCCATAGGGCCCAGATCCACGAGATGGTCCGCGGCCAGAATCACCTCAGGGTCATGCTCGACGCACACGACCGTGTTCTTCCGGTCCCGGATCTCGCCGAGGATTTCGAGCAGCCGCTTCGTGTCGCGGGCATGAAGACCGATCGAGGGTTCGTCCAGGATGTAAAGGGTGTTGACCAGGGACGAGCCAAGTGCCGTGGTGAGATGGGCTCTTTCAACCTCGCCGCCGGACAGCGTGCGGGTCTGTCGGTCCAGGGTCAGGTAGCCGAGTCCGATCTTGCTCAGGCACCTGAGGCGGGAGCGGACCTCTTCGAGCAGGCGGGACGCGACCTCCCGCTGGAATGGCGCCAGTTCCAGGCCCTCGAAAAAGGCCAGGGCTTCGCTCACGCTCATCGCGTAGATTTCCGCGATGTTCTTGCCGCCCACCCTGAACCGGAGCACTTCTTGCCGAAACCGGCTTCCGCCACATTCGGCGCAGGTGTTGTAACTGCGGTACCGGGAAAGAAGCACCCGGATGTGCATCTTGTAGGTCTTGGTTTCGAGCCACTGGAAAAATCCCCGGACGCCGTAGAACTCGGCACAGCCGTCCACGATCCGGCTGCGGTCCCGGGCTGGAAGCTCCTCGAAGGGCACGTCGACCGGAATCCGTTCCCTTCGGCAGAAATCCATGAGTTCGTCGTAGGCTTCCCGGTAGGCGCCGCTGTTCCAGGGCTTTATGGCTCCCTGGCGCAAAGTGAGCCGTTTGTCCGGAATCACGAGGTCGAGGTCCACGCCTATGGTTCGGCCGAATCCGTGGCACCCTTCGCAGGCCCCCAAGGGCGTGTTGAAAGAGAACAAGTTCGGAACCGGGTCCCGGTATGTGAGATCGCACCAGGGGCAGTGGAAGGCCGTGCTGGCCGGATACCGAGACTCGCCCGGCTCTCCGGGCCTGACCACGACCGCCAGCTGGCCTTTGCCGGCCTGGAAGGCGGCTTCAAGGGAGTTGACGAGACGAGACAGGTTCTTGGGCTCCAAGGAAACTCGGTCCGAGACGACCTGGAGGGTGCCCGGCAGGAGCGAGGCCAGCAGGGTTTCCGACACCTCATGCACCGCTCCGTCGTGCCAGAGACGGAAATAGCCCGCGCCCCGGAGGCCCGCCTCGATTTCGGCAGGAGGAAGGGTGCCCGAGTACCGCAGCGGAAACGTCACGACCGCCCGCGCTCCAGGCTCTCTTTCGAGAAGTTCCCTGGCGAACTGCTGGGGGTTCTCCCTTCTGACCTCGCGGCCGCACTGGCCGCAAAAGAGCGTGGCGATCTTGGAGAAAAGCAGTTTGACATACTCGGACAGTTCCGTAAGGGTGGCCACCGTGGACCGAGCCGTCTTGATGGGATTTACAGGTTGAATGGCAATGGCCGGTGGAATGCCTTCGATCCGATCCACCTGGGGCCGGTCCAGCCGCTCCAGGAACTGGCGGGCGTAAGCCGAAAAGCTCTCCGCGTACCTGCGGTGACCTTCGGCGTAGAGGGTGTCGAAGGCCAGGCTCGACTTGCCCGAGCCGCTCAGCCCGGTGATCACCGTGAGGGCGTAAAGCGGGATATCCAGGTCGATGTTTTTCAGGTTGTTCTGCCGGGCGCCCCGAACCCGGATTGCAGGCTTGTCTTCCGGCACGCTGGATTCCCTCTGGCAGGCCGAATCTGTGCTTAAGCATGCTTACGGGCGCGATGCGGCGGCACGGCCCGCTTTGCAAGGCGCTCTTCCCAAAAGAGCATATTTTAGCACAGGACCGGCCAAAGGGCGACCTGCGACCCAGGACGGATGCGCTCCGTCGCGTCCGCGGGAACACGTTCTGGAGGGACGCGCTCCGTCGCGTCCGCGTTCGGGTTTTTGCCCCGACCTCACCCTTCCTCGGCGGCCACGAGGGACCGTGGCCCTCCAAGGAATATCTCAATCGCCCATGGCCAAGAGGGAGCGTAGTCTTGCATTTTTGGAGGGACGCGCTCCGTCGCGTCCGTCTTTGGTTCGTGGTTTGGTCTGCGGCCACGAGGGACCGTGGCCCTCCATGACAAGAGGCGGCCATGACGGAGCATGGCCCTCCACCGGCTTTTTCCCATGGAGGGACGCGCTCCGTCGCGTCCGCGGGCGCCGGCAGGGGGGGCCTGACGCCCGAACACTAGACATGGCCTTGGCTCACGGCGCGGATTCTTTGGGTTGCGGATCCCTGCGCATATAGAGGACCCGCTCCTGGCGGCCGTCCTTGAATGCGAGGACAGGCTCCAATCCGAGCTGGGAAGCGATCCGGCCGTGGGCTTCGTCGGCTTTGCCGATCACAGCGATTTTGCCGCGCCAGCCCATGACCCTCTTAAGTTCCTCGGGGCCGATCCTGGGAATGATCCGCCTCGAGTACAGAAGAAATTTCTGATCCGGCTCCCGATCAGTCCCAGGATCCGTGCAAAGCCAGAAAAGCGCAATGCCCCGGCTGAGCGATGCGGCCCTCTCAGCGTCCATCCGCCCGGGGTAGTGGCCGTGGTGCGAGTGCACGTAGTAATGCAGAACAAAGGTGGAAACCAAGGCCATCCAGACCGCGCTCAAGGCCAGAGTCCTCCCATATCGCCCCCTCTGGACGAGCTTGAGCGCCCATGCGGTCAGGCAGAGAAGGACAAAGCCTGCAGGCAGGCTTGCTTTCCACTCAAGCCCGGGCATCACAGCCTCTGTGAGAAATCCCATTTTCAACAAGAGTGCCTGGATGGCCGGGAACGAGGCGATGGCCGCAGAGCACCCCACAAGGGCTGCACCGTGACCCCAGAAAAGAGCCCGTTCCCAGCCAGCCAGAGCGCCCGGACTCCTGCCGCGCTCTTCCAGCCACAGCCACCACTGGGCCACGAGAAGTCCCGCGGCCGGAAAAACCGGGAAGACATATCGCTCCCTTTTGGCCTCCGGGACCGACATGAGCACAAGCACGGCCAGGAGCCAGACCAGGGGGATCCACTCCCGCCTGGAGAGGCTTTTCCTGGACTGCCGGCAGAGGAAGACCCCGCAAGCACCGGCCAGAGAAAAGCTCCAAGGGAAAGCCAAAGCCAGGAGCACAAAGTAGTACAAGGGAAACTGAGCTTTCTCCCTTGCCTGCCGGTATTCGCTGAGAAGGACTTGGCCTGCTGCAGGGAATTCGTGCAGAAGATAGCCGTACCAGGGGGAGGAAAGCGCAACAGCCGCCAGAAGCATAAGCAAAACCAGGCGGGCGCAGGGCTTTCGGGGAGGTCCTAGAGCCCACAGGATCGTACCCGCGGGCACGAGAACGAAAAGAAACGCAATCGGCCCCTTGGTCAGAACTCCCATCCCCAGGGCAGCGCCGGCCAGAAAAGCCGCAGCCCAGGCCGCTCCTTGCGGGCGGCCCTGTGCCAGCCATGCCGACTTCAAGGCCCACCAGATCAGGGCCACGGCCACGCTCACCCAGGCGAAAAGGTGCGTGTCGTAAGACGCCAGCCGGCACTGGCGGATAAAGAACAGCATGGTTCCGGTGGCCAGGACCGCCCGCCACGCTAGAGCGGACCCACCGAGAAGCTGCCCCATCGCATAAACCCCGACGAGCCCGAGACCGGCCAGAGCCGCTGAGAGCACCCGTGCCCGCCGCACCAGCTCGTCCACCGCCGCGTTGTCAGGATCCAGACCGTGCCAAGCGAGCAAGTTGAGCCAGACAAGCATGGGAGGCTTGTTGAGACGGGGTCTGCCGTTCCAGGAAGGGAGGACCCAGGCTCGGGCCTCGCCTGCATGACAGCGCAGCCACGTTTCCTGGCTGGGCATGAGGGACATCACTTCCATGTGAAAGGTCGAGTCCGGAACGCCCGCCTTCCACAGAAGCGGCAGGAGACACAGAACGACAACGGCCCCGGCGCGGAAAATCTCCCGGGGCCGGACGGCACTCATTTGCTTCTCCTCGGCTCGATTCGGGTTTGGGCCGGTCCCTGGGCTCTGGGTCTGTCCGCAAGGCGGATCAGGAGCCACTGAAAGCCCTGCCGAGAGACGAGGCGAGAAACTCGGGCGTATTGAGAATCAGCTCGTTCCGAAGGAGCTTCTGAAGAAAGTAATCATCCGTGCGGTAGTTCTCGTACACGTTCTGTCTGGAGATGATCCGTATCTGGCACCGGAAGGCTTCGTCCCGGACGTCCACAGGGCCTGAAAAGAGAGCGAAGTTAAAGGTCGAAACGCCGAGTCCGTGGTAACCGCGCAGAACGGCGCAAAAGCCTTGCGCCAGGCCCGCAAGATCCCTTTCGTCCATGTCGAGAACGTTGGCTCTTTCGGTGAGAATGCCCACGACCTCGTTGGTTCCTTGAGGAGAGTAGCTCGCGATCCATTCCACGGTCCCGGTCTTGCCGATGTAGCGCTTGCCCAGTCTCTTCTCCTCTTCGACGAGGTCCATCCAATAGCAAGAGGAATGCCTGGCCTGGTAAGCCCTTCCGCGGTCAAGGAGCACTTCGAGAAAGTTGAACGGGATGTCTCCGCCCACGGCCTGGAAGTGGGGGTGAGGGATGCTGGCTCCGGCCGGTCCGAGGTAGTTGCCGTTGAGCGTGAGGAAGCGCACAGTCGGATCTGCCCGAAACAGGGCGCGAGCGAACTCGAGAAAAGCCGCGAACGCCTCCTCGACCGTGGATACCGGAAACTGGTCCAGAGGAAGATAGTGAACGCCGCCGACCCGGATCACCGCATGAACCTGGTAGATCGGGAACAGATTCGGAAAGAGCACCGCTTCCCCTCTCTGCACCCTGCCTCCCGGGACCACGGAATCCGGGTATGTGGGGGTCATCTGCTTCCACCGGTCTCCGCAGAGAAAGCACTTGGGCGCGCTCTCCCGGGCCAGCCGGTCGATCAAGGCCTGGTCGCTCGGGCCGAAAAAAACTGCCACCTTGTCTTCCAGCCTGGGGTTGAAAATGCTCCTCAGGCCGGTCAGCGGATCCCGACGGATTTCGAGTTCCTGGGTGTCGAGCTGATTGCCCATGAGAGGGTTGTGAAAGGTGGATTTCTGGAAGTGCTTCTCGAATCGGATCTTGCCGCTCATCGTCCTTGCCCTCCTCTGTCCGCTCGTCCGTGTCCGTGCCATTAGAAGAAAAAAACGGGCCGAAATCAATTCGCCAAGCGGCAAGGCGGACGCGACGGAGCGCGTTCCTCCAAAACGGACGTCCACGGTCCCTCGTGGCCATGGGCCAATCCGATATTGCATGAAGGGCCACGGTCCCTCGTGGCCGTGCAAAAGAAAGGTCTCCCCATGGAGACTTCGGCCCGCAGCTCTGGTATTCTTGATTTTGTCTGGCTTGAAGGGGGATATCTGCCATGCTCGTGGTCATGAAAAGAAACGCAACCCAGGAGGAGATCGACGGGGTCGCCGCCCGCATCGAATCCATGGGACTCAAGGCCCACGTGATTCCCGGGGCCTTGCGAACCGCCATCGGGATCACCGGAAACACAGGACCCGTGGATCCTTCCACGATCGAGATGATGCCGGGCGTCCGGGAGGTCATCCGGGTCACGAAGCCGTACAAACTCGTCAGCCGCGAGATGAAGCACGAAGACACCGTGATCCGGGTGGGCGGAGCGACGATCGGCGGAGGAGGCCTTGTCGTGGCCGCCGGGCCCTGCGCCGTGGAGAGTGAGAGTCAGGCTTTCGCCGTGGCCGAAAAGGTCAAAGCGGCTGGGGCCCACTTGTTCCGCGGCGGGGCCTTCAAGCCGCGCACAAGCCCTTACAGCTTTCAGGGGCTCGGAATCGAAGGCCTCAAGATCCTCGCCCGAATCCGGGACACTTTCGACCTGCCGGTGGTGACCGAGGCGATCGACGTCGAATCCGTGGGGCCGGTCGAACAGTACGCGGACGTGATCCAGGTGGGCGCCCGCAATATGCAGAACTTCTCTCTTCTCAAGCGGGTGGGCAGGTCCGGGCGGCCTGTCCTGCTCAAACGAGGCATGAGCGCAACCGTGGAAGAGCTGCTCATGTCTGCCGAATACATTCTTTCGGAGGGCAATTACCAGGTGATCCTGTGCGAAAGAGGGGTGAGAACTTTCGCGGACCACACGAGGAACACCTTGGACCTGAGCGCGGTGCCTGCCGTAAAGGAGCTCACGCACCTGCCCATCCTGGTGGACCCGAGTCACGGCACCGGCCGAAGAGACAAGGTCCTGCCCATGGCGCTAGCAGGGATCGCGGCCGGGGCCGACGGGTTGCTCGTGGAGGTTCACACAGATCCGGAAAAGGCCCTTTCGGACGGCCCCCAGTCTTTGTACCCTGAGCAGTTCGCAGCCCTCATGGAAGGACTCGGCCGCTTGGCTCAGGCCCTGGAACGACCCCTCAAAGGATCAGATCCTGGGATCGAAGTTGCCTGACTCGGGGCCGCCGCACTCGGCCGTATAGCAGGTCGCGTTCGTGAAGCTGCACGCCTCCTTGCAGGAGGGGCACCTGTCCGGAACACCTTCTTCAACGGTTTGCTGAAACCGGTAGCCGCAGTTGTTGCATTTCCACCAGATCTTTTCAGCCATGGGGGTTCTCCTGGTTTGGTGGTCTAGGGCCGGTAGCGCTACCCAAAGGGTTCGAGCCGCAACAAATCCGGCTCTTTCTCATTGGATGCGTTCGATCGAAAGTCGTTTCAAACCCGCGGAAGCAGGATTGAGGAAAGCCCATGCAGCCCAAGGTCATGGACCGCCTGCCCATACTGAGTTTCCATACGGTCCTTTATTGCCGGAAATGGACCGAATGCGTCGCCTTTTATCGGGACATTCTGGGCTTTCCCGTGGTGTTCGAAAACGAGCTCTTCGTGGAACTCGAGACGGCCCAGGGAGCCAGAATCGGTCTCCTCGACGCGGCCCGGTCCACCCGGAGAGGTGAAGGGCCGGCCGGCTTTCTCCTTTCCTTCCGGGTCGAGGACATCCAAAGAACGCACGAGATTCTCAGCGCTCGACTCCCAGACGTTCCCGGCCCTGCCCGGCACCCTTGGGGCGCGCTGCTTTTCGAGTTTCAGGATCCGGACGGCAGAAGAATCGAGTTCTGGTCGCCGGCAGAGTGACTTGCCAGGGGGCGGGGTTCGGGCGAGGGCTTGGACGTGGCTCGGGCGAGGGGTTCGGACGAGGTTTGCCAATCTGGCGCAATGCTGCTATTTTGAGTTGTCGTGCGCACAAGAAGCCCTTGCGGAGAGATGACCGAGAGGCCGAAGGTGCTCGCCTGCTAAGCGAGTGTACACTGATAAGGTGTATCGAGGGTTCGAATCCCTCTCTCTCCGCCAACAAAAACCGCCCAGGGCGCTCGAAAGCCGAAGTCGGCCCAGAAGCGCCGGACGGGCACGTGCTCAAAGCCTTTTGCGGGGAGGAAGCCCGCCCATGGAACTGCAGGCGCAGATCGAAAAGGCAGCGTCGATCCTGAAGAAGTCCAGGTTCGTTGTCGCCTTCTCCGGGGCAGGCATGTCCGCTGAAAGCGGCATTCCGACGTTCCGTGACCCCGGAGGGCTCTGGGACCAGTTCGATCCGGAAGAGATCGGCACGGGCCCGGGCCTGCTCAACACCCTATCCCGCATGCCGGACAAGATCCGCGCCTTTCTCGAACAGACGGTCCGGGTCTTTCTTGAGGCCAAGCCGAATCCCGGCCACATGGCCCTTGGCACTTTGGAGAAGCTCGGCATTCTCAAGACCGTGATCACCCAAAACGTGGACAACCTTCACCAAGAGGCGGGCAACACCCGGGTCCTGGAAATGCACGGCAACCTGTATCGCCAGTGCTGCCTGGCCTGCGGCAGGCGGAAGAAGCTCCAACGGGAGGAATTTCTCGGGAAGATTCTTTCAGGCCTGACGCAGCTCACCCGGTTCGATTTGCCTTCCATCCTGGACCGCTTGCCGCGGTGCGAGTGCGGGCAGGCCATGCGGCCGGACGTGGTCATGTTTGGCGAACAGGTCCAGCAGCTTCCAGAATCCTTTGAGGCCGCTTCGTCCTGCACAACCATGCTCGTGCTGGGCACTTCCGGCGTGGTCTACCCGGCAGCGGCCCTGCCGCAAAAGGCCAAGGCCGCAGGAGCCACGGTGATCGAAATCAACCCCGGCCACAGCATGTACCGGGGCCTGGCGGACGTGCGGATTCCGGCGCCCACCGGGCAGGTCCTGCCCCAAATCGTGCAGAAGATCGCAGACGCCTGACACGAACGCGCGGGGAACGCAGCAGATGGGCGTTCTTCAGGAACCACCCGGCGGGCCTCACGCGAAACGAGTTCGGCCGGCCCCGGGGCCTTCGGCCCCAAGTCCTTCCTTCGACAGGCGGTTCGGCTGGACAGTCTTTGGGCTTCTTGCGGCTGCCATTGTCTTTTCCACCTGGCTCCACCACTTCCAGCCCCAGGTCCTTTGTGTCCCGAGCAACAAGGATGTGTCCTCCTGGCAGAACCCTTCCCTGGACCAGACCACGCTGGCCGACCGTCTGACCCCCGAGGAAAGAAAAGTCCTGCTCGAGCAGGGGATCCCCGGAAGCCGCGACGCGGGCCTGCTGCTTTTCGGAGATTTGCTCGCCCTCGTTCTCGGGTGGCTCTGTTTCGCTCATGCCCGAAGGCACTTCGGGTTCTGGATGGCCTCGTGTTTCCTGGTGGGGTCCTTCGTGTTCACCGGCCTAGAGGAATCCATGTGGATTCTCTTGGGCCGGTTTGCCACAGCCGGGTCAGTCAATGCCCTGGGAGAGCCGGTTTACGGGACCTACTGGTTCACAAAGGGCCTGCTCTGGTTCCTGGAGACACCGGTGACGGCTTGTCTGGGCTGGTTCTATATTGCCTACGCCTGCGTGCTCGTGGCGGGCAAGGTCTTTCCCCGGACGGGCCTGCTGAGTCGGGCCGCGGTCGGGGGCCTGGTGGCCATGGGAATCGATCTGTGGCTCGACCCGGTCGTGACCTCGCCGGAGATGGTGAACTGGGTTTGGGCCAAGGGCGACTTGCTCCTCCTGTTCGGGATTCCCCACACGAATTTCGTGGGCTGGTTTCTGCTGATCTTTCTTTTTGCCATTTACTGGGAAAGACTTCCGGTCCTAGAGGCCAAGTGGGGGCGGCCGAAAGCCTCGGCTGTCTTCTTCCTGTTGCTGGTCGGGACCGAGATGGCCATTCTCGTTTTCTTCCTTCTTTGGATGTCCTCCCTCGGCCATCTCCTTTCCGCACTGGGCGTGAGGCAGAGTCTTCGCATCCCCGCTGGCTGGTAAAAAGCGAAAGAGGCGCCAAATTCTTGGCGTCGATGGCTGGTTTTGTACACCTGGCCGGGAACCGGCCGGTACGAAGGGCGGCCTGATCGAGCCCGGATCTGTCGAGCTATCTATTTGATTCAAAATAACTTTCATCCACAACTCCGAGATCTTTCCCGCCCAGTCCCTCGAATCCCATCCTCTGGCATCCTTCTTGCCTTTCCCACGGCAGGGGTTGGAAGACCCGAGTGTGGAGCTTCGCGGGGGTTCGAGGCCTGAGACGCCGGAATGGGAGACCGGCTCCCATCATCCGGACGCTCCTTGGTATCAAGAGACGAGGAGGGGAATTCATGGATTGCGCAAAAGTCCAAGAGCGGCCATGCCAGATCCGGCCGGAGGAACAGGAGGCCATTCTCGAGGCGATCGACGGTTGCATAGAGATCAGACAACACTGCGACCACTACCGCCGGCTCCTGGAAAACGCCGAGAAGCACCGAGCTTCGGTACGCCCCGCGGTCTACGAACGGGTGGCCGGCGAGTATGCGTCCAAGCTCGCCGAACTTCAGGCGCGGCTCGACAGGGATCAAGAAGAACTTGCCGGGCGGGTCCAAGGGTGCGTCCAAAAGCAGGAGAGCCTCAGGCAGGCGGGCGAGCAAGCGGCAGACCGGCTCGAGGAGATCGAGTTTCGGGTCAAGGTAGGCGAATTCTCGGAAGAGGAAGTTGCCGAGGAGCTCAAGAGGCTTCGAGCCGCGGTCGCCGAAAACAATGAAACAGCCGCCCGGCTCAAGGAGATTCTTGACCGTTGCCGCCAACTGGGTCTCGACCTGGGTGAGATCTTTTCCAAGCCCGTCATCGAGGCGGCAGAGCCCGAAAGCGGGACGATTGCCGAGGCGGCGCAGACTCGAGGTTCGAGCGAAGCTGTCCCCCAGGAAGCCCCGGCGGCGTCCTCAGAGGTCGAAAGGGCCCCCGAAGCCGGACAAGAACCTTTTGTCGCCGATTCTCCGGCCGCCTCGCTCTGGGCTCCGGAAGCCGACACCTCCCCTGCTCTCCCCGAGCCGCCTGAGACCACGGAAAGCTTTGTGCTGGAATCCCAGGAGGCACCGGCCGCAAGCGAGGATTGTCCTGTGGTTCAATGTCCCGAGGCTCTCCCCTCCCAGAACGATTCAGCGCCGGCCTCCTGCCAGGCGGGCCGTGAAGGCGGCGCCGGATTCGTTTCCGGCTACCTGTGCGCCTTGGACGGAAGCCGCAAAGGGACTCGTTTCCCCCTGATCTCGTCCGATATCACCCTCGGCAAGTCTCCGGGCATCGACATTCGGCTCCAGGACGCAGGGATCGCCAATTTCCACGCGCGGATCGTCTACAAGAACCGCAAGTATTACCTGGAAAACCTCGACCCCATGGGCCGCAGCTTCGTCAACGGAATCCAAGCGGACGTGCTCGAACTCAAGGACGGAGACCTCATCCGCCTTGGAGAGATCAAGATGCGGGTGGAGTTCGCTTCCCACTCGGGCGAGGCAGCAGCAGCCCAGGCGGCCTGAGGGGCGCGCAGGGCAACCGGGCCGGCCGAGGTCGAACGAGCATGTATCTTCCGTGCCCACACTGCAGAAGGATCTTTCAGATCGATCCCGGTCTGATCCAGACCGAGGTCGTCCGACTGCGCTGCCCTGCTTGCGGCGGGCGTTTCGTCCTCCAGAAAAAAGAGTACGTCCGACTGCCCGAGGCCTGCACGGACCAGCCTCCTCGTGAAGCCCTCGGCCTTTCAGCGCCCGGCGGTCTTTCGGTGAGGGAGGCCGGGGAGCGAGACGAACCTCGCGAGCCCCCGGACATCGACAACGGGCCGGCCGACAAGAGGAAGAAGGCGTCGGGCTCTGACGATCCCAAAGGCGCGTGGCCGTTCAGACCGGCGGCGTCCGGGGTCCTGTGGCTTCTCCTGCCCGCTTTCGGGCTTCTGCTGGCCATGTTGGGCATTCTCATGCCCGTGGCAGGCACAGACCGTCTTTTCCCTCGCCAGGACGGGTTCGTCCCAAGCCGGGCCACGCAACATCTTGCGGTTCCAAGCCCGCCAGGGGAGGAACAGAACGACCGCGCGCCCCTTGCGACCGACCCCATGAGCCTTTCCCTTCTTCTCGGCCTTGGAATGACAGACCCCTGTCAAGAGGCGTCCCTTGCCTCAGAACCCGGGCAGGAGGAATCCCGAGAAGCCCGGCTCTGCCGCCTGTATCCTTATTGGATCTGTTTCCTCTCGGCGCCTCCCTCCGCCGAAAAATCCACATGCCAGGCGGACTCTGTCTTTTCCGAGACCAGCGAGGCCCTTCGCAGCGGCGGGCTGTGCGCCGAGGCCCATGCTTTTCTGGCCGCCTATTACATCCACAAGAGAGTCGCGGACCGCAGTTTGAGCTGCCTCGAAGAAGCGCGCAGAGGGTCCGACGGAAGGGTTTGGCAAAAGTGGGTGGAGGTTCTCTACGCACTTCAGATAGACAAGGATCATGCCCGGGCCGAGGCCCTTCTCGTGAATCTCTTGGAGGATTTCCCGGACTTTCAGCTCGGCCGGTACGTGCTGGCAAGAATCCAGGTCGAGCGTGAGCAGTACGAGCGCGCGAGGAACACCCTTGAAGCCCTTCCCGACTCCGTCCCGCTTCGGGCCGAACTCGCCGGGATCCGTCAGAGCCTGGCCAGCATCGAGGCTTCCTCGTATTACAGCGCCGAAAGAGCCTCTGGTCTGCTCAGCCTAGCCAGATCTTTCGCCTCCCTGGGCGAGGCAGGCACAGCCGAAGCGCTGCTCAGGCGCGTCCTGGACGGGATGCCCGGCCGGCTGGCAGCGCCTGAGGAAAAAGCCGCTTTCCTGGAGCTGGGAAGACTCCAGGAGAGCCGCGGCGATAAAGAAGGTGCATACAGCTCGTACCAGAGCGCTCTCAGAATCGATCCCCTCTGCCAAGAGGCCAGAAAGAACATCCAGCGTCTGACCGCGGCAGGACCAAAGTCTTCTTAAAAGAAGAAAGCTCTCAACTCAGGGTTCAACCGTCAGGTCTCGGGCCTTCTTTTCCGCCGCTGTCCAGGTCCGCCGCGACTCGCGAAGAAGCCTTTCCTGCGCCGGAAGCGCCCTCAAACAAAGAGGCCAGCTTGCGCAGGCCGAGGACCCAAGAGCCTTCGAGCTCGCGGAAATTTCTCGCGATCTGGAACCACACCTTCCTTTGTTTCCAGAAGGCGGGAGCCTGATCAGCCGGCAGATCTCTCACCCATTGGAGACCCAGCCGCTGCTCCAAGTCCCGGAAAACCGGCGAAGCCGTCACCTCGGCCAGAGCCCTGCAGAGTTCGGTGTGACTGAGGCGGCCCCTCAAGGACAGAAGGCACTGAATGGATTCTCTCATGACGGCGCGTCCCTCTTCAGGGTTTGACCGAGGTTTGAGCCGGGTCGCGACCCGGGATCAACCTCAGGCCACCAGCACGAGGCCCATCAGCGAGCCCTTGGGCACGTCCTCAGGCCGAACGCTCCCTCCCACAGGATAGATGTCCCAGCCCACGTTTGCGCCCATGGTGTACACGTCCATGCCGCAGGACTCCATGGACGGTCGCGAAAGGTCCGGGTGCCTGCATCCCCGCGGGGTGAGCAGGGCGCGACAGTGGGGCTGAAACAGGCACAACACGTCCCGGCACGTGCCGGCGCCGTACCCGGACGGCTCGTATCCCCACTGGCGGGCCCTGCGCTCCAGGAGCGCCGCGATCTGAAGGACAAGAAGATAGTAAGCTCCCAGGAGCATCAGAGCAGCCCTGTTTTGGCCCGCGCCCTTCCGTGCGATGGCCTCTGACACGACCGGGCCAGAGACGAGTTCGCTCTCGACCACAACACGGAAAAAGATCCCCTTCCGGTACCGGGAGATGACCGCGGCGGTCTCCTGAAGGGGAAGCCCGTCAGGCGGGCAATGGACGCACGTGCCGGCGGCCGAGCACCTGGGAATCAGGCATTTGAGGCGCACCCTCGGATCCAGGACCACGTCCGCAGAGGAGATCACCTTTGCGTCGGAAGCTCCGGCGCGCATCGCAACGCCCAGGAGTTCTTGAAGCCGGCCCTCCAAGAGGGGGTCTTCTTGGGAGAGGCTCCCGGCCCCGGTCCCAGCGCTCAGGCCGACGCTTTTGGTTTTCTTCCTTTCCGCCGCTTTCTTCACGGGCGTCTCCCAAAGTCATCAGTCCACAAAGACCATGCCGAGAAGACCTGGAGAAGCCTGGCGGCCCTTCTTTGCGCCCCGGCCCGGCTCCAGGCTCGCAGCGAGGACAGCCGGATCCAGGCCGCAAGCCTCGATCGAGGGTCTTGCCTTGTTCGGGTGAAGGCACGGTTTTCCCTTGATCATGGCCTGGCAGCGTCTCTCCGAGGAGCAGAAAACATCCCGGCAGTTGCCGGACGCCAAGCCCAAAGCCAAGTGATACCCTTTGTAGAAACACGCAGATTCGAGCCTGGAGACAAGCCTGTAGAGTCTCTCCAGAGCCTCCTTGTCCTTCTCGGGGCCGCTTCCCTCAGCTTCCAGCCGGAACACGACCGCCAACCGATAGCGGCCGAGCCCTTCTCTGAGAGAATCCAGCGGGTAAGCAGGAGAAGGCCAGTGAAGAGATGGCTTGGCCCCTGCCTGGGTGCGACCGCCTCCGGTCCTCTTTGCTTTTCGAAACCGCAGATCCCGGCACGGGATCACGCGGGCGTCTTTCGCGCCCTCCTCCAGGGCCTGCCTGCAGAGCGCCTCGGCGTCCTTCTTGAGACGCTCGAGGTCTGTGCGGGTCGCCCGGATTCTTGCCACCTCCATGCCGTATCGCCTCCCTGGGTAGAGGTTGCGCTTTGTCCCCTCGCCCGCCGGGGATCGTTCTTTCACAGCCTATTCCGGCCCTGGAGAAAAAACAACCACCGGGGCTTTGCAGAACCAGCTGGCCGCGCGACTGGCCAACCGAGGCGTCCTTGGGTACAATCTGCGCCGGCCCCGAAGAGCAGAAGGAGGGAAAAAGGTGTTTCGAACCAGCCGCCAAGCGAAACCGGTTGAGATGCTTCCAGGCGTCACGCGAAGGACTCTTACCCACGGCGAGAGGATGCTTCTTGTCGAATTCGAGGTGCGGGCCGGCTCGGCGTTTCCCGAGCACGAGCATCCTTACGAGCAGACCGGCTATCTCTGTTCGGGCAAAGGAAGGCTCTGGATCGGCGCCGAGGCTTTCGACATGGAGCCCGGATCGAGCTGGTCCATTCCGGCCGGCGTTCCCCACCGGGCCGAGTTCATGGAACACTCGGTCGCCATCGACGTGTTTTCGCCGCCCCGCCAGGACTATCTCGACCCGGCACGTTGAAACATCCGCAACCGCAGTCCCAAGGAGACACAGCCCGCCATGAGATTCCGCCACGTGGTCTTCGACCCTGACCTCATCCTCGAGGCGGCTCCGCTAGAGAGGACCGCGGCGCAGGGCCCGACCGCGGACCTTCTGGAAAAAGCGGTCCGCGGAGAAGTCACAGGCTGGATCGCGGCCCAGTCCCTGGCCCGAATCGAACAGGCAGCGCGGGCCGCCGTGGGCGCCGACACCCCTTCGCCGCAGGGACAGGACCGAAAGGCAGCGGACCTTTTGACCTGGGTCTGCCGCCACCTGCGCATTCTCACGCTGCCCGGAGAGGAGTGCCGAGAGCTCATCGGCCGTTCCACCCGGCTCGAGGAAGCGCAGATCGCTCTGGCTGCCTCCGCGCTCGGCGACGAGGTCTGCATTGCGACGCTGAAGCCGGACTTCGAAACGGCCGGCCGTGTACAGGCCGCGACCCCGGCCGAGATTCTCTCCGGGGCGGTCCAGCCCGGCAAGGACCGCATGGAGTTCGTCGATCTGCGCGCCCAGCAACGGGAGATTCTTCCGGTCCTGGAGCAGAGAGTGAGAACCGTTTTCCGGCACGGCCAGTTCATCCTCGGGCCCGAAATCCGGGAGCTGGAGAGGAAGCTCGCCGAGTTCGCGGGCATGCGGCACGCCCTAGCGTGCGCGAGCGGTACGGACGCTCTCCTTCTGGTTCTCATGGCTCTCGAAGTCGGCCCGGGCGATGCCGTGCTCACGACCCCTTTCACCTTTATCGCCACGGCCGAGGTGATCTCCCTTCTCGGAGCCACGCCCGTGTTCGTGGACATCGATCCGGCCACGTTCAACCTCGACCCGCAGGCGCTGGATCAGGCCCTCCGGGCACTTCGAGCAAAGGATCCTTCCATTCATCCCCTCCCGCGGCGCTCTTCTCTGCAGGCCCTTAAGCCCAAGGTCGTCATACCGGTCGACTTGTTCGGGCTGCCCGCGGACTACGACGCAATCCAGGAAGTGGCGGACCGCCACGGCGTGTTCGTTCTCGAGGACGCGGCCCAGAGCTTTGGAGCCGTCTACAAGGGGAGAAAAACGTGCAGCCTGGGCCAGGCCGCAGCGACGAGCTTTTTCCCGGCCAAGCCCCTGGGGTGCTATGGAGACGGCGGAGCCGTGTTCACGAACGACCAGGCCCTGGCCAAGAAGGCGGCCTCGCTCAGGGTCCACGGACAGGGTTCAGACAAGTACGACAATGTCCGGATCGGCCTGAACGCCAGGTGCGACACCCTTCAGGCCGCCATCCTCCTGGCAAAACTCGAGATCTTCCCCCAGGAACTCGACCGGCGAAGGCAGGTGGCCGACGAGTATTCGCGCGCCCTGGCCGCGTGCCCTCAGGTGCAAACGCCCAGGGTGCCGGCCGGCCTGCAGAGCGCCTGGGCCCAGTACTCGGTCCTTTCCGACCGCCGGAGCCGCATTTTGGATTCCCTGAAAGAGGCCGGAATCCCTGCGGCCGTCTACTATCCCAAGCCTTTGCACCTGCAGGCAGCTTTTTCCGCGCTCGGCTACCTCGAGGGCGATTTCCCGGCAAGCGAGGAGGCGGCCCGCAGGATCTTCAGCCTGCCGATGCACCCCTACCTCACAAAGGAACAAATCCAGCGCGTCGCCTCCACGGTTGCAGCGGCCGCAGCGGAGGCGGATACCGTGTAACGTCGCACGATGGAGGGCCATGCTCTGTCATGGCCGCAGAGAAAGGGCATCCGCCGGGTCTCGTGGATGAGGCTTTTAGGCCTGGCCCTTAGCGGACGCGACGGAGCGCGTCCCTCCAGGGAAAACCACGGTCCCTCGCGGCCGCGCGCGAACGATCCGTCATCCGGTGGAGGGCCACGGTCCCTCGTGGCCGTTTGGGGGATCCTGAATCCAATGGAGGGCCATGCTCTGTCATGGCCGCAGAGAAAGGGCATCCGCCGGTTCCCGTGGGTCAGGCTTTTAGGCCTGGCCCTTAGCGGACGCGACGGAGCGCGTCCCTCCAGGGAAAACCACGGTCCCTCGCGGCCGCGCGCGAACGATCCGTCATCCGGTGGAGGGCCACGGTCCCTCGTGGCCGCGGCGCTGAGGCTGATCCCCAGAACCTCGACTTTCACGCCTTGCCTGGCGCAGGGGACAAAGGCGCCGGGCCGCCTGCAGACGCCTTCCCGTCCTGGTCGAACCTCGACCGTGAAGCGATCGCGCTCATGATCCCCCGGACAAGAGCCCGAAACAGACAGAAAAGCCCCACTGCGAGCAGACCCGTCACAAGGACGTAAAAGGCCAGCGCCACATAGAGAGGGTACGTGATCTCCGGCGACATGGTTCTCATTCCTCCCGCTGAAGTGCTGCCGCGTGAAGTGCCCGCGCCGGGCCTCCACTGGACTGGTTTTACAAACCCCGTGCCAAGGGGGTCCGTGATCGAGGCGGGTCGGGCCGCCGTTGGGCCACCAGCTACCTCGTTGGGTTTTCTCTTTCCTCTCGCAAGGTTACGCACCCTCGACGCATGGCGCCTATGGAGGTCCGAGGGAAGGCATTGCAAGAGGTCTATCCGCCGCAGGCTCGGGTGTGGAAAAAGGCTTTACAGAAACTGCAGAAAGCCCGTCGGCCCGCGCCGGGCGGGGGTCCACGGGGCATGGCGTAACTTGGAGGCTTCAAACTCAGAGACCTTTCCGCTAGATTCTTCGTACGCCTTTATGCTCGACCGATGTCAAAGAAAGGCCTGAGGTCCGCGGAAATGAGCGAATCCGGCCGACATCGATTCCGGACCGTCCGATCAGGAGAGCGCTTGCGGGCCGGCAGACAGGGTTGCCAGACTTCGAGGCCCCTGGGCCCACAAGTATCGGCGCGGCTTCTGGCGGCCGGATTTTTCCTGGGCAGCCTCTGGCTCGCCTTGATTGGCTGTGCCGCGAGCCTGCCCTCCAAGGCTTTTCCGTCCTCCCGGTTCGTTTTGCACTCGGAATCGGATCCTCAAGAAATCCGTGAGGTCCTCTTGCAGGCCGAAGCGTTCCTCGACGATCTCGAATCATACCTGGGTCTCAAGGCGCCGCCCGGCGGCCTGCTCAAGGTCGTCCACTTCCGGCGCAGGGTGGACCTGTGGGCGTATTTAGGGGAAGAAATTCCGGACTTTCGTTGGAGAAGGGGCGTCTGTTTCGAAAAAGCCGATCACTACGTTCTTGCCCTCTCGGGGCGACCGGAAGAGCCCGCCTTTCAAGAGACCCTGAGGCATGAGTTGACCCACTACTTTCTCATTGTCCACTTCTCGGAGTTTCCGCCCTGGATCGACGAGGGCCTGGCCCAGGTCTTGGCGACGGGAAGTCCCTTTCCTGAGCCAGGGCTCCCGAAGGCTGATCCGGCGGGCTGGGCTGGCACGGAGTCGGCAGCCAGTTGCCTGAAACTTCTCCAGAAGAGACCGGGCGAGAAGCTCACGACCTTCGAGTACAAGCTGGCCCGGAATCTCACGGCCGACCTCATCGCCCGATCCGGGGATTCCCTGGCGAGGCTGGTTCGGTTCTTGGAGCTTTCGGCGGCCGATCGAGAGCCTTCCCAGGTCTTCCGTGACGCCTGGGGCCTGAGCTTCGAGGAGGCCTGCGCGGAGTTGACGGCCTCAAAGGGCCTCTGATATCAGGGGGCGCGGCATTGAACAGGCTGGTTCGAGGACGCGCGACCCCACTCCTTTAGGGGATTCATGGAAACCGAGCTGGGCTTTTTTCTCACCGCTTTCGTCTCTCTGTTCGCCCTTCTCGATCCGATCGGGGTCGCTCCCATCTTCGTCTTCATGACCCCCGCAAACTCTGCCGCGGAGAAGAAGTCCATGGCCCTCAGGGCCTGCCTCTTCGTCTTCTGCGTGCTTGCGTTCTTCGCCGCGACCGGCAGCGTGATCTTTCGCTTCCTCGGCATCACGATGGGTGCTTTCCGCATCGCCGGCGGGCTGATTCTGCTCAAAATCAGCCTGGACATGATCGAGGCCCGGGTTTCCCCCGCCCGCCACACTCTCAGGGAAGACGAGGAAGGCCGGCTGAAGGAGGACGTGGCGATCGTTCCGCTGGGGGTTCCCCTTTTGGCCGGCCCGGGCTCGATCTCGGGCGTGATCGTCCTGATGAGCCGGGCTTCCTCACTCCTGACGCAGTCTCTGGTTTTCCTCGCAATCGGGCTCAATGTGCTCGTCGCCTACTCTGTGCTGCGACACGCCAGCCGCATCGGCGAGTTGCTCGGAGAGACCGGGCAGGGAGTGTTCATTCGTATTATGGGCCTTCTTCTGGCGGCCATTTCCGTCGAGTTCATCCTAAGCGGCATTCAGGTGTATTTTGGCAGAGGCTGACGCTCCCGGAATCCAGGCCTGCAGGGTCCGGTCAGCTTTTGAGCCCTCTGATGTACCGGGCCATCTCGTCGAACAAGTCCGAGAGCCGCAAAATGCCCACCACCTCCCCTCGCCGGGTGACAAGGAGGGAGAGGGTCTGCCAAACGATGAATTTGTGCAGCGCCTCGGCAAGGGTGCCGTTCTCGTCGATGCTGTGCTCCGCCGGATGCATAATGTCCTTCACCTTAAGGCGCCGGGCCGCGCTGCAAGTTTCGTCCAGACTCCTTTTCCAGAATCGGAGATTCTCCATCATGGACTGGATGAACTCCTCGCTGAGGCCGGCTCGGGAAAGGGCTTCAACATTTCCAAGAAACATATACTTCGGTTCGAGAGCCTTCAGGAAGGCAAGATGCCCGACTTTGCCCACAACCTTGCCCCTCTTGTCGACGACCAGAACCGCCCGGTGGGGCTGGCGGCCGGGAGGCACTTTGCGCTGAGCCTCATCGAGGGCCTCGATCGCCTCCTGCAAGGTGGCATCCTCCGGAACCACGGCGTATTCTTCGAGGGACAACATCAAATCCTTGACCACTTTTCTTTCCATGCCCGTTTTTCCCCTCCTTTTCGCCCATTTTGGCAGGACACCCTTCCATTTTCCGACAAGAGAACTCGAAATCGAAGAGCCTGTCAATTCACGGGAACTTACGCGACAAAATTTTCTCGCCTCCCATCGGCCCTTTCGAGTTGACCCGTTCTTCGCGCATTTCCTAGAATATTCATAAAAAGAGCAACGGAGCCCCCGCTCATGAAAAGCTCTCGTTCCAGAGTCGTTTGGGTTCAGGCCAAACCCGTTTCCGGGTCCCTGGACGCCGGATCGCCAGAAGAACTCAGGCCCCTTCTTGAGGCCGGGCTCCTGGAGTTGACCGGCTGCCAGGACGTTGCCTCCGCTTGGTCCCGGTACTTCACGAGCAGCGATACGATCGCTCTTAAGGTAAATTGCCTGGGCGGCCCCAGCATGTGCACCCACCCTGCCCTCGCGAAAGCCGTTGCGCAGAGCCTTCGCTCGATCCGCGTGCCTCCCCAACAGATCATCGTCTGGGACCGCAGCACCCGGGAACTCGACCGCTGCGGGTTCGATGTGAACCCGAGGCGCAACGATCAAGTCCGATGCTTCGGCACGGACCAGAGAGGAGCTGGCTACGAAGAGGAGCTCACCGTCCAAGGTTCGGTGGGAAGTCTTTACAGCACGATTCTAACCCGTCAGGCGACGGCTGCCATCAACATGCCGATCCTCAAGGACCACGGCCTGTGCGGACTGACGGGCGCGCTCAAGAACATCTTTGGCGCCTTGCACAACCCGAACAAGTATCATGAAAACCGCTGCAATCCCTACATCGCCGACGCAAATGCAGTTCCTTTCGTGCGCGAGAAAAACCGGCTCGTGATCTTCGACGCCCTTCGGGTGCAGTACAAAGGAGGTCCGAGTTTTCACTCTCAGTGGGTGGAAAACCTGGGAAGTCTCCTCCTGGCCGAAGACCCGGTGGCCGTGGACAGCGTGGCCGCGCGGATTCTCGACAAAATCCGCGGCCAGAAAGGCCTGCCTCCCATCGAGCCGGACGGCGCGCTTCCAGCTTACATTCGCACGGCCGCCGATTCGGACCGGAAACTCGGGAGATGCCGGCCTGAGGAAATCGACCTGGTGGAGAAAGTCGTCACCGTTCAGAGGCCCGTCCAGGGCGAGCCCGGAACGGGCTAGGAAACGAAGCGGATAAAAGCGGATGGACCGCAGAGAATTTCTGAAAACCACAACCGCGGTTGCAGGCGCCTGTGCGGCCGCCGATCTCGCCAGGGGGGCGTTTCCCTGCCGGCTGCTGAAAACCGGGGCGGCCTGTCTCGCCGCTCCCTCGCCCTCGCCGGACTCGGGCCCGGCTGGCGGCGTGCTGGAAGCGCGATACTACGAAAGGCTCCCCGACAAGGAGATCCGGTGCGACCTTTGTCCCCGGGAATGCCGGGTCGGCGACCAGGAGCGCGGATACTGCGGCGTGCGGGAAAACCGGGGCGGCACGTACTACACCCTGGTTTATGGCCAGCCCTGTGCCGTGCACGTGGATCCTATAGAGAAGAAGCCTTTCTTCCACTTCCATCCGACTTCCAAAGCCTTCTCGATCGCCACGGCCGGCTGCAACATGAACTGCAAGTACTGCCAGAATTGGGACATCTCCCAGGTTCGGCCTGAGCAGGTTCGAAGCCAGACGCTGAGCCCGCGGGAGTGCGCGGAACGGGCGCGGGAGGCGGGCTGCCTGTGCATTTCGTACACGTACTCGGAGCCTGTGGTCTTTCTGGAATACATGTACGATACGGCCGGGCAGGCCCGCCGTGCGGGCGTGAAGAACACGATGGTCTCGGCAGGCTTCGTGAAGGAAAAGCCCCTGGCTGATTTGCTCGAGAGGCTCGACGCGGTCAAGATCGATCTCAAGGCCTTTTCAGACTCCTTCTACCAGGAAATCTGCAGGGGCCGCCTGGATCCGGTCCTGCGCAGCCTTGCGCTCATCCGCCGAAAAGGGGTCTGGCTGGAAATCGTCTACCTCGTGCTTCCCGCCCTGAACGACGGCGAGAAAGAAATCCGGGCTCTTTGCCGATGGGTGCGCAGCGAACTCGGCGCCGAAGTGCCGGTTCATTTCACCCGGTTCTTCCCGACCTACCTCCTGAAGAATCTTCCGCCCACGCCGGTGGACACGCTCGAGAGGATCCACGCCATCGCCAAGGCCGAGGGGCTCCTGTTCCCCTATCTGGGCAACGTCCCGGGCCATCCGGCCGAGAGCACCTACTGTCCGGGCTGCGGCGCGCGCCTCATTCAGCGGTCCGGGTTCAACGTGCGCATCGACGGGCTGAAATCCGGCCGGTGCAGCGGCTGCGGCCGAGAGATCCCGGGCGTCTGGGACAATATGCAGGCCTGAGGGCCGAAGGCGGCGGGAGCGCCCGCCGACAGGGCCGGGGGCTGTCCGCCCTACCCGCAAGATGAAAGGCCGGCCCCCCGGCGGCGGACGATCTCGTAGAAAAGAATCGCGGCCGCCACCGATGCGTTCAAGGATTCGACGGGCCCGGGCATGGGAATGGCCACAACCGAGTCGCACAGTCTCTTTAGCACAGGCCTAAGGCCCCGGCCCTCCCCGCCAATGAGAATGCACAGATCGCGGGCCAGGTCGGCAGCGTAGAGATTGAGGTTCGCCTTCGGGTCCGCACCCAGGATAAAGACGCCCCTTTCCTTGAGCCGCTCCAAGGCGCGCACCACGCTCCCAATCCTGACAAGGGGCACCCGCTGCGCGGCTCCAGCGCTCGCTTTGACCACGGCTGGCGTGACCGGGCAGGTTCTGTGGCGAGGCAGCAGCACGGCCTGGACGCCCGCCGCACAGGCTGTTCTCAGGATCGCCCCCAGATTGTGGGGATCCTGCACTTCGTCCAGGAGAGCCACCAGAATCCCGCTTCCCTGCTTGAGACTCTCAAGGAACCCATCGAACGGGACCGGCTGAGTCGCGGCCACGAGGGCCACGACTCCCTGGTGAGACGAGCCGCCGGCCTTTTCGTCCAAGGCGGCCCTGTCCCGCAAAGAGAAGGGAACCTTGGCCTGGCGGGCCAGGGCCAAGATCCGCTCTACGGCCACGCCCGATCTCCCGTAGGCGATCCAGATCTTTTCGATCCTCTCTGGCGAGGATTCGAGTGCCTCCAGGACCGGCTGCACTCCGTAAAGCCATTGCCGGTCCTTTCGCGAATCCTCCGGTCCGGGCCTCGAGGCTCTGGGGCCGGATTTACGGCGATGGCTGGCCATGTTCCTTGAGAATCGCAAGGATCCTTTCCAGGGCCTCTTCTGCGGGCACGACCCTGGCTTCGCGTTCGCTTCTCAGCTTGATCTCCACGTTGCCCTCTTCGAGCTGCCTCGGCCCGACCGTGACCCTGAGCGGAATGCCCACGAGATCGGCGTCCTTGAATTTTTTGCCGGGCCGTTCGTCCCGATCGTCGAGCAAAACCTCGACCCCTTTGCCGAGGAGTTCCTGGTAGAGAGCCTCGCTCACAAGCTGAATCTTGGGCTCCCTGGGGTTGAGGGCGGTGATGATCACCGCGAAGGGCGCCAGGGCGAACGGAAAGACGATCCCATCCTTGTCGTGCCTCTGCTCGATCGCGGCCGCCAGGGTCCGTCCCACGCCGATTCCGTAGCAGCCCATGGAAATCATCCGCTCCTTGCCGTCAGCGTCCAGATACGTGGCGCGAAGGGCTTCGCTGTACTTCGTGCCCAGCATGAAGATGTGTCCCACTTCGATGCCCCTGCGCTTTTCCATGGGAGCCCGGCAGCGGGGGCAGGCGTCGCCTGCATCGCCGAACCTGAGATCGCCGTAGCGCACGCCCGGCAGGTCCCGGTCCGGATCGAAGTGGAGAAGATGATGATCCACGCGGTTCGCGCCCACGACCCCGTCCCGGATTCGCCCCACCTCCTGATCCGCCACCACGGGCAGGGAGATCCCGACAGGACCGACGAAGCCGGCCGGAACTCCGAGTACGCTTTCCACTTCGCCGGGCTGGCGCAGTTCGAGAGAGCCTGTGTCCAAGAATTTCTTCACCTTGTGCTCGTTGGCCTCGCGGTCGCCCCGCACGAGGACCAGTACGTCCCCTCGGTCGGTCTTGTACAGGAGCGTCTTGACCAGCCGGGAGGCAGGGATCCCCAGAAAGGTTGTCACCTCCTCGACCGTCCTCTTTCCCGGGGTAAAGACGGGCTCCAGGCCGGGCAGCTTTTTCAAGTCCTGCCGATCATCAAGTGCACGAGGGCCCGGCTCTTTCACGAAGATCTCCGCCTTCTCGACATTGGCCGCATAATCGCAGGACGTGCAGAACAGGATCGAGTCTTCCCCGCTTTCGGCCAGGACCATGAATTCGTGGGAAAAGCTGCCGCCGATGTACCCTGTCTCGGCCTCCACGGCCCGAAAATCGAGCCCCATCCGCTCGAAGATCCTCTTGTACGCCTCGTACATGGCCCAGTAACTCTTCTGGGCGCCTTCCGCGTCCAGGTCGAAGCTGTAGGCGTCTTTCATGATGAACTCCCGGCCCCGCATGAGGCCGAACCGGGGTCGAATTTCGTCCCGAAACTTGGTCTGGATCTGGTACAGGATCAGAGGCAAATCCCGATAGGATCGCACCTCCCGCCGGACGAGGTCGGTGACGACCTCCTCATGGGTGGGGCCGTAGCAGAAATCGCGCTTGTGGCGGTCCTGAAAACGAAGGAGCTCCGGGCCCATGATGTCCCAGCGGCCCGTCTCCTGCCAGAGTTCGGCGGGCTGCACGCTGGGCAGGAGAACTTCCTGGGCCCCGGCCCGGTTCATCTCCTCCCGGATGATGGCCTCCACCTTGCGCAGGGATCTCAATCCCGCGGGCAGATAGGAGTATACTCCGGAAGCCAGCTTGCGGATCATGCCTGCCCGGAGCATGTATTGGTGGCTGATCACCTCGGCCTCGGCTGGCACTTCCTTGATGGTGGGCAGAAAAAACCTCGAGTAACGCATGAGTCAGCTCCTCTCGCGGGGGCGGCGTTCAGCGGTTCCCCTGGCTGCCCCGGAAACTTCGCGGGCCTTTCGGATCAGGTCGGCCAGAGACAGGTTGTCCCGAAGCAGAAAAAAAACCCCTGCAAGGAAAACCGTGCCCATGGTGACAAACCAGTTCACCATGGAAAAGCCCGCGGCAACCGATCGGTCCACGCCGTAAAGATCGGCGAGCACAAAGGTCATCCCGAACTGGTAGGGTCCAAGGTACCCCGGCGTGGGCATGACCGACAGCAGAACGCAGGTGACCACCATGAGAGGCACCACCGAATCGAGGGGCATCTGGGACTGGATGCCGTACGCCCAGTAGAAAGGATAATTGGAAAGACAGAGCAGGGCCCAAAGGAGACCGGAGAGCAACACCGAGACCAGCATGCCCCAGGGGTCTTTGAGCACCCCAAGGCCCGACACAAAAGAGCCGAGAACGCCGTCGATGCGGCTTTCAACCTTTGCCGGAAGACGCCGCGTGAAGAACCGGACGAATCCCATGGCCAGCCCCTGCCGATGGACCAGCAGATAGAAAAAGCCCGCAAGCCCTAGGACCGCGGCAAGGCTCACAAATCCAAAAGCGCGCAGGTATTGGGCCACCTGGGCCAGGTCCGCTGCGCCGCCCCGAGGGACGAGGACCGACGGGTTCCATGCCAGGAGCAGGCCGAACAGAGCCAGCACGGAAAGCATGTCGAAGAGCCGCTCGACTGCGATGGTCGCAAGGGATGCGGAAAAGGCGATTCCTTCCCTTTTCCCCAAAAGGTAGGCCCGGATGAACTCACCTGCCCGAAGGGGCAAGAGGTTGCCCATGAAACCGATCACCATGGGTGAAAAAAGCCTTGCCGTGGGCACCGGTTTGACCACCTTGCAAAAGCAGCCCCAGCGCAGCGCCCTCACCGCGAAGCTCGCCGAGAAAAGCACGAGAAACCCGGCCAGATACTCGTATCGGACGCTCCCAACTGAAAGGAGCATCTGCCTCAGGGAGATGTCCCGAAACGTGAAATAGAGGGCGACCGCGGCCACGGCCAGGCCGACAAAGAAATGGCGAGATTTCATTGTTTTGCCCGGGAATGAAAACCGTGCGGAAAACAGGGGAAAAAGCTAAAGGAAGCGCGGGGAAAAAGCAAGGGGCGGAAGGAGCATGCGCCGCCACCGCCTGGAAGGACGCGCTCCGTCGCGTCCGCATTGGGGGATGGCAACCCTCGAGGGACGCGCTTCGTCGCGTCTGTTAAGGGCCAGGACGAAACCTGATCGTCGAGAACCGGCAGGTGCCTTCTTCTACGGCCACGACAGAGCGTGGCCCTCCATCGGGAATGGCCACGAGGGACCCTGGCCCTCCATCACAAGAGTCCGCCTCCGGCGACGTTTTTGTCTCGAAACCGGAAAGGCGGGGGCCTGTCCCAGGACCAGGCTTCCCCGCCCAAAAACTGCTCCCTTTCTGTTTGTATGCTTATTTCACCGTGATCAAAGGCCGGATTTCCTCGAAGTTCTTGTCCCCAATCCCCTGAACGGCCTTCAGGTCCTCGGTCGTCTTGAAGGAGCCGTTCTTCTGCCGATACTCGACGATCCGCTGGGCCATCTTTTCGCCGATCCTGGGAAGCTGGGCCAGTTCCTCCACCGAGGCGGTGTTGATGTTGACTCCCTTGGATTTCTCCTGCGTCGCGGACTGCGCTTGGACTACCGGCGACGCCCACGCCAAGAGCAGCAGAAAGGCGACCAGGCACAGGCTTACGCGTTTGGCTTTCATCCTTTCTTTCCTCCTTTCTCCAATCGGGGATGATGGATCGAAACCGCCTGCCCTGGCCGTGCGTTTGGGCAAAGGCTGTGCCGGCCCGGCCGACCGCTGGGGGCCTCAGGACAAAAAGGGCCGGATCGACTAAGAAATTCTGGTTTTGGAACCCGTTCTTTTCGGCTGAAACCACGCGCCAGACCAAGGGATCCGCGTCTATTTTCGGAGACAGCCGTTCACGGAAGGCTTGCCCTCTAATCAGTCTCGGCCATGGAAAGACGAGAGAAAAATGAACGAGGACCGCCTGGTAGAAGCTTCGGGAGGAAACGTCGGACCGGAAGGGTCGCGCACCGTGTACGGCTGGCCACGACTGGGCGTGGCCTTCCAGGAACCGGGGAATCCCTTTGAGGGACGCTGCCTTGCCGCATCCGCCCTCATTCGAGGGCCCTATGCGCTGTCCGCGCTATCCGTAAAATGAAGGACTGACCCCTGTCAGCCTTGGCCGCCGTCCTGCCCTTCCCGGCCGAGCTTGCGCATGATGTAGACCATCCGGGAGAGGGCCGTGGCGTTGGAGAGAAGGGCGATCACAAGAAGAACGAATCCCATGAGACACGGGCCCGCGTTCAAGCCGAGAGTCCCGCGCAGCATGTACAGAATGGAGCTGAAAATCGCGCCGAACCCCAGGAAGACGATCCGTTCCGGCCTCTGGAGCATTCCCACCTTGCAGGTCACCCCGAGTCCTTCGGCCCGGGCCCGGGTATAACTCACCATGAGGGAGCCCGCCATCGCCAGCAGAATGATGTACAGGAGGATCGAGTCTCGAAAGTGAGCCGCCAGGCCCAGAAAGATCAGAATCTCGCCGTACCGGTCCATGACCGAGTCGAAAAAGGCTCCCCGTCTCGACACGGTGCCGGTCTTTCGGGCGATCCTTCCGTCGAGCATGTCCATGGTGCCCCCCAAAAGGATCACCCAACCCGCCAGAAAGAGCCATCCCAGAAAAAGGAACACGGAGCCGACCAAATTGAACCCGAAAGAAAGAGCCGTGACCACGTTCGGGTGAAGATGCATGCGAACCAGGAGGTTCTCCAGCGGAGAAATCACCGAAATCCACCAGGCCTGGATCTCTCCGTCGAGGAGCCGATCCGGAGATTTCCGCTTCTCTTTGGCTTTCTCCACAGGCTGCGGCCCGGCCTCCCGCCTCCTAAGCACCTTGAAGACCGCAATGGAGACAAGCCCGCCAGCGAAGAACAGACCGATGGAAGCCAGGCCGAACTGGGTGTCCAAGGCCGGATGGAACCCGCCCATTTCCTGGAGCGCGCCCAATAAGATGAGCAGCGCGATCGTGCTCCAGGCGATCGAGGCGGGCAACAGCAGCGGGTCGAGTGAGGCCCTTCGGGTCAGCCGCCTTCGGAAGAACGTTTTCTTGGGCATCTTGAGTTACCCAGGGAAGGAGAGAACCAGAGAGCTTTCCGCCCAGTTTTGGCTGTTCCGGCGGCAATGGCGAAATTGTAGCAGAGCGCCAGGGTCTGTCAAACGGCCCCCATGGCGCCTTCGGGTTTCCGGCACGGCTCCCTCTGCTTCGGCGCGCCCTCTCCAGGCCCCACTCTTCAGGCGCCGCCATTTACTCTACGGCCCGATTTGGCTAAACTCAACGGTTGAAAATCCGCGGTTTTCGGCCTGCCCCGCCGTCTTGCGGGGAAAGGTCTTTTCATTCACCAGCCTCTATCTCGATTCCGTCCCGTGAGAGTTCTCGTTGTCGACAACTATGATTCTTTCACGTTCAACCTGGTCCAGGCCTTTGGAAAGGCCGGCTGCGAACCCCTCGTCTACCGAAACGACACGATCACGCTCGAGGAAATCGAAACGCTCCGCCCGGATCGAATCGTGATCTCGCCCGGTCCCAAGGGTCCTCGCGACGCCGGCATGTCCGGACGGATCATCGAGTCCTTCGGCCCCCGCATCCCTGTGCTCGGCGTCTGCCTGGGCATGCAGTGCATCAACGAAGTCTTCGGCGGCTGCACTGTTCGAGCGCCCGTTTGCGTCCACGGCAAGACGTCTAAAATCTATCATTGCGGCTCCGGCCTGTTCCGGGGCCTGCCCAGCCCGTTTGCCGGAGCCCGGTACCACTCCCTCGTGGCCGACGCAATTCCCTCCTGCCTTCGCTTGGAAGCCTGGACCGAGGACCGCATTCCCATGGCGCTCCGCCACGACCGATATCCGATCGTCGGAGTCCAGTTCCACCCCGAGTCGTTCCTGACCGAGCACGGCGACGCGCTCCTTAGGAACTTCCTGCAAGGCCTATCCTGAACGCGGCGGGCCGCCGCTGTTTTTGGGTTTGAGAGGATCGGATCGCCGTGAAGACCCCCTTGAACGACCTCCTGTCGGACGGCTCGAACTCGACCGTCCGAATCCGTCGCCTGAACCTGGGCGACTTCGCCACTCCACCCGAACACCTCTTTTCGGCGCTCGGGCGGCCTCCCCACACGAACCTTCTCCTAAGCGGCGGCGCCCATCCCCTGAGCCGCTTCTCTTTCATCGGCCTGAGTCCGTTTCTCGTGCTGACCGCCAAGGGCAGCAGGCTTTCGGTCGTGCGCCTTCCGGACGGGCGCCGCCGCGAATTCGACGGAGACCCTTTCGAGTGCCTCAGGGCCGTGCTGGACCGGTTCAGGCTTCGGCGTCCTTGGCAAGGCCCAGATGATCCTCCTTTCATAGCCGGCGGCATCGGGTATCTGGCATACGAGCTGGGCAGACACTTGGAAAGACTGCCGGCCACCGCCCTCGACGATCTCGGGCTGCCCGAAATGTACTTCGCCTTCTACCGAGCCATCCTCTCCCACGACCGCACCACGAACGCCTATACGCTCTACTGGCTCGATCCGGCTCACTCCGATTCCGCAGCCGACGCAGGGGGGAGCCTGGAGAGTCTCGGCGGCTGGCTGCGCGATCTCCTCGGCTCCAGCGCGCCCCCGGCCGGAAGCTTTCGGCCGAACGGCTCGCGCCCTGTCTTTCATTCCAATTTCACAAGGGCCGACTACCTCGAAGCGATCCGCTGCGCCCTTGAATACATCCGAGCCGGCGACATCTACCAGGTCAATCTTTCCCAGCGATTTCGGACCTCCTACGACGGAGATCCCTGGGGGCTTTTCCTCAGGCTCTACGAGATCAACCCGGCGCCTTTCTTCGCCTACCTGGACCCCGGCCCCTTCCAGGTGCTCTCCTCCTCGCCGGAGCGCTTCCTTTTCGTCCTGGGCGACCGGGTGGAGACAAGGCCCATCAAAGGCACTCTGCCTAGGGGCTCCACCCCCGAAGCCGACGCCGAGCTGGGCAGGGAGCTCCTGGCGAGCGAGAAGAACCGAGCCGAGCTTGCCATGATCACGGACCTCCTGCGGAATGATCTGGGCCGGGTGTGCGCTTTCGGATCCGTCGTTGTGGACGAACAGGCCCGCCTGGAGGCGTACACGAACGTCTTCCATCTCGTCAGCGTGGTCAGCGGCCGGCTGGCGCCGGGCCGTGACCGGATCGACCTGCTGAGAGCGACTTTCCCGGGCGGCTCCATCACGGGCTGCCCCAAGATCCGGGCCATGGAAATCATAGACGAACTCGAGCCCACGGTCCGTTCGGTGTACACGGGATCCATCGGATATCTCGGCTTCGACGGATCCATGGACCTCAACATCGCCATCCGGACCCTGATCCGAAAAGGAGCCGACCTGTTCTATCAGGCCGGCGGAGGAATCGTGTTTGACTCGGTTCCGGACCTCGAATACGAGGAGACCCTCCACAAAGCCGCCTCGATCCGAAAAGCCATTCTCGACACGAGCCTTGCCATGGGACCGGAGAATTCGGTACTGTGAAAGGCGCCGGACCTGCCCGGGGGAAAGGACATGGCCGAAGGAACTAGAGACCAGGACCTCGAAGCCCTCAAGAATCGTTTCGAAGACAAGTTCGCCCCCGAGGAGGTCATCTTCCGCAACATCCATCCCGGGGACCGGATCTTCGTGGGCACCGCCTGCGGAGAGCCTCAGTATCTCGTGCGGGCCCTGGTCGAGTACGTCCGATCGAATCCCAAGGCCTTTTTCGACACCGAGATCCTCCAGGTGGTCACCCTGGGCGTGGCCCCTTACATGGACCAGAAGTTCCAGAGGAATTTCCGGCACAATCTTTTCTTCATCGGCCACAACGCCCGGGGCGCCGTGAACCAGGGCCTTGCGGACTACACGCCGATCTTTCTCTCCCAGATCCCAAGGCTGTTCTACCGCAAGCTGGAAACCGTGGACGTGGCCATGATCCAGGTCTCTCCGCCGGACCATCACGGTTACGTGAGCCTCGGCGTCAGCCTGGACATCACCCGGGCCGCCCTCGAAAGCGCCAGAATCGTCATCGCCCAGATGAACCGCTCCATGCCCAGGGTGCACGGAGACACGTTCCTTCACCTGCGTGACATTCACTACATCGTGCACCACGACGAGCCGCTGCTCGAGTACGAAGCCCAAGTCCCGAGCGAAATCGCGGACCGCATCGGGCAGTACGTGGCCCGCATCGTCGAGGACGGAGACACCCTGCAGGTCGGTTACGGCAGTCTGCCCAACGCGATCCTGGCCCATCTCAAGGACAAGAAAAACCTCGGGGTCCACACGGAGCTTCTCACCGACGGGATCGTGGAACTCATGCGGGCGGGCGTGGTGGACAACAGCCGCAAGACCCTGCTCCGGGGCAAGACCGTGGCCACCTTCTGCATGGGCAAAAAGGCCACGTACGAGTTTCTCCACGACAACCCGAGCATCGAGTTTCGCACGATCGATTTCACGAACAACCCGCTCAACATCGCCCGCAACCGGGGCATGACCGCCATCAACAGCGCCCTCCAGATCGACCTGACGGGACAGTCCACGGCCGAGTCCCTCGGCAAGACCTTTTACAGCGGCATCGGAGGACAGGCGGACTTCATGCGAGGAGCCGTTCTGGCTCCCGGAGGCAAGACGATCCTCACGATCCAGTCCACGGCCGAAGACGGCGAGGTCAGCCGGATCGTCCCGTTTCTGGACGAGGGCGCGGGTGTGACCCTCACCCGAGGCGATGTCCATTACGTGGTCAGCGAATACGGAATCGCCTACCTCCACGGGAAGAACATCCGGGAGCGGGCCATGGACCTCATCGCCATCGCCCACCCCAAGTTCCGGCCATGGCTGATCGAAGAGGCGAAGAAAGCGGGCCTGATTTACAAGGACCAGAAGTTCATTCCGGGCAGCCGGGGCGAGTACCCCGAGAACCTCGAGACGCACCGCACCACCCGGACCGGCCTGAAGATCCTGCTCCGGCCCGTCAAGATCAGCGACGAGCCGCTCCTGAAGGACTTCTTCTACTCCCTTTCCGAACGGTCCATCTACTACCGGTTCATCTCCGTGCGGAAGGACATGCCCCACGACAGGCTTCAGGAATTCGTGGTGGTCGACTACACGAAGACCATGGTCATCCTGGTCGTGATCCGGGAAGGAGAAAAGGAAGAGGTCATTGGCGTGGGCCAGTACGATATCAGTCCTCAGGCCCACACGGCGGACGCGGCCCTGGTCGTGCGCGACGACTACCAAAACCAGGGCATCGGGTACGAACTGCTGAGCTACCTCACCCAGCTCGCCAGGAAGCAGGGCCTTCTGGCCTTCACGGCCAGCGTTCTCATCGAAAACAAGGCCATGCTCCACCTCCTCCAAAAAATGGGCTTCGACATTCAAAAACGGAGCGAGGCCGGAGTGTACGAAATGCGGCTGACCTTCCGGGATCCTGTCTGAGGGAACTGCGTTTACCCCCCCAGCCGAGCAGAGGCGGGACCTTGTCGTACCTGGCGCTCAACGGAATCATCCTGGCCGAGGAAGAAGCCCGCATATCCCCTCTGGACCGCGGATTCCTTTACGGCGACGGCCTGTTCGAGACCCTCAAGGCCGAGCCGGGCCGGGTTCACTTCCTGGCCCGGCACCTCGACCGTCTGGCTCGGGGCTGCCGGACCCTTGGAATTCCCTATCCAGGAGACGCGGACTTTCGCGGCCTGATCCTGGGACTGTTGGAACGAAACGGAATCCGATCGCAGGCAGCCGTGAAGATCCTCGTGACGCGAGGGACGCACACGGGAGCCCTGGCGTTCGAACCCTGCGGGCCTCCCACGGTCGCGGTCTTTGCCAGGCCCTACACCCCGCCGAACGCCGATCGCTGGGCTGCCGGCCTGTCGCTGTCCTTGGAGCGCGAAGTCCTCGAGAACCCGTCGAGCGGAATCTGCGGGCTCAAGACGCTCAATTACCTCCCTTTCTTGCTCGCCCTGGACCGGGCCCACCGCCGCGGGTTCGACGACGCGGTTCTTCTGAACGGCCGTGGCGAAGTCTGCGAGTGCGCGACCTCGAACCTTTTTTTCTTCCGGGGCGGGAGACTGGAAACGCCGGACAAGGCCTGCGGGCTCCTGCCCGGCATTCTGCGACAAGCCGTCCTCGAATGCATGGCCGCCGCAGGCGAGCCTGTGCTGGAAGTGCAGATCGGACCGGAGGAGCTCCTCCAGAGCGACGAGATCTTCGTCACGAATTCCCTCGTGGAGATTCTTCCTGTGGGCAGGATCGAGGGGAAAGTCTTTGCGGAGAGGCGCCGCACCCAGGCTGTCCTCGAGCGGTTTGCGGCCTGGCGGGACGGCCGGCTCGAGTGAGCAAACACCCCGCGGAGCGTATCCCTCCTCCCCAGGCGCCGGGAGAAAAGAACAGGCAAGCCCCTCGGCCCAACTTACGGGCCGTAAGAGGCCGCGGTCCGATCCGATTCCCACACCCGAACGTGAACCAGCCGGACCCGGCCCCCGGCAAGCCGGCCGCCGAGGTTGTGGAACAAAAACAACGCCAGGTTCTCGGCCGTGGGCGGCCGCTCTCGGAAGAACGGGTGGTCATTGAGAAAGGAATGGTCGAGTTCGGCCAGGACCTGCCGCGTGAGAACGGCAAGCTCGTGGAAGTCGATCACCATGCCCACCTCGTCGAGATCCTCTGCTCCCACCCGCACTTCCACCTTCCAGTTGTGCCCGTGCAAGGCCTCACACTTGCCGCCGGTTCCCGGCAGGCGGTGAGCGGCCGAAAATTCCTCGACCACGGTCAGCTCGAACATAGCTCGCCAGGCGGTCCTTTCTCCGGTTCAGGCCGTCCCTTCGAACGCTCTGTCGTGAATGCCTTTGTCGACCTGCACGGCCCGGGTGCCTTCGTCGAAGGAGTAATGCACGGTCTGGTAGGCGCTGCGGAATTCCGTGACCTCGTCGCCCACGTACTGGCCCTCGAGCAGGCACTTCTTGAAGAACACAGCGATCTGCCGCATCTCGGCTTCCTTCATGCCCATGCGGGTCATCTCCTGCACGCCGATGCGGATGCCGGCCGGGTTCGTCACGTTCTCCAGAGGCTCGAAGGGCAGAAGATTCATGTTCAGGATGATGTTGTTGTCCTTGAGCATCCGGGCCACCTCGTCGCCCCGGCCAAAGGCCGTCACGTCCACCGCGATCTGATGGCTTTCGGTGAAATCGAACTCCCGGGCCTGCACGTCGAAGCCGAACTCGCTCAGGCTGCGGGCCAGAGCCTTGGCGTTGCGGATCGTCTGGTCCGCGTAGCTCTCCCCGAACTCGAGCATTTCGTACGTGGTGATCGCCAAGGGGACGAGGGTGTCGAGATGATGGTTGGAGGAGGATCCCGGAAACGCCCCCCGGTCGATCTTGCGCCACTCGGCTTCCTTCATGTTGCTCATCGCGATGCCCCGCTGGGATCCCGGGAACGTCTTGTGCGTGCTGGCCGTGACCACGTCCGCCCCTTCCTCCAGAGGGTTCTGGAATCGCTTGCCCGCGATCAGTCCGAGCACGTGGGCCGCGTCGTAGATCACCATGCCTTCGTTGCGGTGCACCTCGGCCGCGAGCTCGCGCACCGGCTCGGGGAAAAGAAAAAGACTCTTGCCCAGGATGAGCACCTTGGGATGAAGGATGCGAATGAGCTGGATCGTCTTCTCCACGTCGATGTGATAGCCGTCCGGCGTGAGCGGAAAGTCGATGATGTTGCGGGTGTACTTGCCCACCGAGCCCGCCCTGTGATGGCTGATGTGGCCGCCCCCTGCCGTGGAATTCACCATGACGATGTCGCCCGGCTTGATGAACTGGCTGAAGACCGCATCATTGGCCACGGTGCCGCTCACGGGCCGCACGTCGAGGTGCCTGCAGTTGAAGAGCGTTCTCAGGTGCTTTTTCACCCGGGCTTCGATCTCGTCGATCTTGTCCGTCCCCTGGTAGTAGCGCTCGCCCGGATGCCCCTCGGCATACCGGTGGGCGAAGTCCGAGCCCATGACGCGCCTGGCCCGGCGGCTCATGACGTTTTCGCTCGCGATCAGGTTGATCGTGTGGGAGCGCCACTCGTTCTGCTGGGCCACGATTTCTTCGATCCAGGAGACGTTCTTCTCGTAGTACATGGTTGACAATCCTTCCGTTTGGTCGCGGTTTGGGCAAAACGCCCGATCTTAGACAAACAGGCTACCGGCCCTCTTCCGATTTGTCAAGAAATCCAAAGGGTTTTGAATCGGCCTCCACGAGACCAAACCCTTGTCGTGCTCGCCATCTCTTGAGGACTTCGCAGGCCCTGCACCGGGCGCTCTTGGCACGACTTCAAAAGAAGCGCGCCCTCAAGGGACTTCTAGATGCCCCAGTTGAGACGGCGCCTCACGATCTCGCTGACGATCCTTCCGGTGATGGCCCCCGAAGGCGCCCCGCCGGGGGACATGGCCCAGTGGCCCACTTGGAAGAGGTTCTTCACGGGCGGGATGAACCCGGTGAAGAATCGCAGCCCGGAGTTCATCGCCTTTTGCGGGTGGAAGGTCCAGCCAGCGGACGCCCCTTCCGCATTCAACGTGTACCGCTCGAAGGTGTAGGGCGTGCCGGAGAGCTTCACCTCGATCCGTTCCGACAGCCCGGGGATGAGCTGCTCGGCCGTGGCGATCAGCCGCTTCGCCACTTCCTCCTTGAGATCCCGGTACCGCTTCGTCCGCTTGCCGTCCTTCGTGCCCCAGTGGTCGGCAAAGGCGGCGGAGGCGCCGGTCTGAATAACCACCGTAGACTTCCCCTTGGGCGCCAGGCCCGGGTCGTGGATCGCGTTCACGTTGATGTCGATGGGAGCGCGGGCGTAGAGATCAGGGTCTTTCGATGCCTCGTACGCCTCCACGTCCACCCCCTTGTAGTCTGGGAAGTAAAGCACGTGCGAACAACCTCGGGTCGGGATGTCTTCAGGTGGGATGTCCACGCCGAGGAATAGGACGAAGAAGGACTCGCTCACCCTGCTCTGCCGAAGTTTCTGCTTATAGGGCTCCGGGACCGCCTCGGGCGGAAGCATGCGCAGGTAGGTGCGCCGAGCGTCCCCGTTGGAGATGATGAAGGGAGCGCGATAGGTATCGCCCGCCTGGGTACGGATGCCCTGCGCCTGGTCGCCCTCCATGAGAATCTCGGTCACCAGGGTCCGGTACTTCAACGTACCTCCATGTTTCTGTATGTACCCAGCCAGAGAATCGGGGATCGCTTGGATCCCGCCCATGGGGTAGTAATAATCCATCAAGAAGGCGAGAAACAAAAGTCCGAAGGAGGCCGGACTGCCCGAATAGCTTAATTGACACAGAAACCGGTACAGGTCCGGATCGGTCACATGTCGCCGCAAGTAGTCCTCCAGGGTCAGAGTCAGGTTCCGGACGAACTCGGGCGCGTATCGCACCGAGGCCGCGTGCTCCCGGTACCACCCAGGAAGCCCCAGAAGGGCCTCTTTCCAGGGCGCGTACAGGGCGTTGGGCATCTTCTGAAAGGCGAACAGGAAGGCGCAGCAGGCCTCGGCGTCCCTCCGAATCCGTTCGAGCCCCCCGGCTTCGTGGGGATAGACCGCCTCGAGCTTTCGGTAAAAGGCCCCCACGTCGGCCACGGACGCCATGGGCAGGAAGAAGTCCGGCGTGGCGATGGCGAAGCGGCTCTTCTTCAGCCGAAGCCGGTCCAGGAGGCCGAACCTCCGAAACAGGTGCAGGAAAACGCCAGCGTCCTCGCACCCCTGGATCCCGCCGTCGAAGGTGTACCCGTTCCGCTTGAACGAGGTGAAGCACCCCCCGGGCTGCCTGTGCTGCTCGCAGAGGAGGACTTTTACGCCTTGCTCGGCCAGGTAGGCGCCCGCAATCAGGCCGCCGATTCCCGTTCCGATGATGATCGCGTCGTAATCGAACCCCTTCCGCCTCGCCATTTCGTCCTCCGAAAATCAGAAAGCTGCGACAAAGTCCGAAAATCGAAAATTACTATATTGGAACTGAAAAAACAAACCCCTCCCGACCGGACACGCGCACCCGGATTCCCACGTTTCTGCGCCCTTTTCTCCCCCATGCGGCCGAATTCCGGTCCCCCTTCAATGCGCAAAGGACCACGCAGGCACTCGCCTGTCCTCTGGCGAGCCTCAGGAATCGCCTCGAGAGGCGTTGTTCAGGCCCCGTTTTTCCGGCCCTTGACTCCCTCTTCCAGGGTCTCTAGCATCCTCCCTTCGGGTTTGATCCTCCGAATCGAAAGGGAAAAGGACAAATGCAGATCGGTCACAACGCATGGATCGCGGATCGGTACGACGTAGTGGTGGTGGGGGCAGGTATCGGGGGACTGACCGCAGCCGCGCTGCTGGCCAAGAAGGGATTACAAGTCCTGCTCATCGAGCAGCATTACATGCCCGGGGGCTGCTGCGGCGCCATCCGGCGACAGGGCGTCACCCTGGACGTGGGCGCCACGGTCCTCTACGGCTTCGGGGAAAGGGGATACAACGTCCACCGGTTCGTGATGAACGAACTGGAGGAAGAGATCGACATGATCCCCCGGGAAGCGATCTATCACATGCACGTGGAGGACTACAGCATCATCTTCTGGCGCCAGTTCGATCTGTTCTTCCAACAGCTGGTCGATCTGTTTCCGGACCAAGAAAAGGAATTGAAGCGTTTCTACGACGATCTCTTCGGACTCTACGAAGGCTCGATCCTGAAGCACGAAACCGTCGTTCCGCCCACGGAGATGCCTCCTGTGGAGACCCTGAGGCGCATCTTGACGAACCCCGTGGGCATGATGCGGATGCTTCCCCTCATGTCCAAGAGCGCGAGGAGCCTCTTCAAGAGATTTTTCACGGACCGGAAGATCGTCGATTTCTTCGACATGCTGACACGGACCTTTTCGTACGTGGACGCAGACGAGTGCCCGGCCATCCTCTCCGTCACCATGTTCGCCGACAACCACATCGGAGGGGCCTACTATCCGGCCGGATCTCCCCAGATGCTCTCCAACAAACTGGAAAAAGCGGTCGAGCGTTACGGAGGCGAGATCCTCTACCGCCATCTGGTGGACGAGATCCTCATCACCGACGGAACGGCCGTAGGGGTGCGTCTGGCAGACGGCACCGAGATCCGGGCGGATCGGGTCGTCTCGGATGCAACGGTCTGGAATCTCTACGGGAAGCTGGTAAGGCCGCGCCACATAGCCCCGAAGCGCATGCAGTGGGCGCAGAGGCTGGTCCCCTCCCACAGCAACATGATGCTCTATATCCGCGCGGACGCCAAGGCGATCCCCGCGGACGCTCGTCCCATGGAGATCCTCGTCGAAGATCCGAAGAAGGTAGACGGCCACGGGATCACGGTCTACATCCCCACCCTCATGGATCCGACCGTGAGCCCACCCGGCACGCTGTCCATAACGATCAGTGCCGTCTCGACGCTGAAATGGCCCCGCCCGTGGGACCCGTCCTATCAGTCGGAAGCGTACAAGAAGCAGAAAGAGCAGGAAGCGGAGAAGATCCTGGAGAGGCTGAAGCCGAGGTTTCCGGACTTGAGAAGGCACATCCAATCCATGGACATCGGAACGCCGAGCACCATCGAGCGGTACACCCTGAAGAACTGGGGGAACGTGGGAGGCCCCAAGCAGATGCTCGGCCAGCACATGATGAAGCGTCTCAAGGCCCGGAGCGACTGGAAGAACCTGTACCTGGTGGGCGATTCCACGGTCCTGGGCCTGGGCGTTCTGCCGGCCACCACCTCTGCGGTGGGAGCTGCCAACACGGTCTTGAAGGATCTGGGAATGGCGGAATACAGGCCCCGTTCCTTTGTGAAACAGTTCGTGCGGTTCGTGGAGGGAAGGCCGTGGGAAGCCGCGCCGGATCCGCTGGCGCCGATCACCGAAGCCTCGGCGAAGCGCATCGCCCGCGACTGCGATCACTGCGAAGAAGCTGGCTGCATGCGGGCTTGCCCGGCGGGGATCGACCTCGTCGGCTTCCACCGGCGGGTCGAGTCGGGGAATTTCGCCGGGGCGGTGCGGTCCATGCGGGAAAGGAATCCGCTGGCCGAAATCTGCGGCCATGTCTGCCCGGCAGAGAGGTTCTGCGAGAAAACGTGCAACCGTCTGTCTTACGCAGGCGGGCCGGTGCGAATCGCCGACCTCCACGCCTGGGTTGCCGGCCACGTCCCCGCAGCCGAGGGGTGGAAACGCACAAAGGCCCCTCTGAAGGGCCAGCGGATCGCGGTCGTGGGAGCCGGTCCTGCCGGCCTGACCTGCGCTCACTTCCTTGCGCGCATGGGATACAGGGTGCATGTGCTGGACAGAGCGGAGCAGCCCGGCGGGATGCTCGCCCATGCCCTGCCTCCATTCCGGATGTCAGAGGAGGTGCTCACCCGGGAAATCGCTGGGTTGACCCGGCCCGAGATGCGGTTCGAATTCGGCAAGACCCTGGGTAGGGACTTCACAGTTTCCGACCTCGAGAAGGACTACGAGGCGGTGTTCTTGGCCCCGGGATTGTGGCAAGGCCGAACGCTCGAGGTCCCAGGCGCGGACAAGGCGAAGACGACCGACGCCTTGCGGTTTCTCTGCACCTACCGGCGCAAGGGCAGATTGGAAGTCGGAAAGCGAGTCATCATCGTGGGCGGGGGGAGCGTGGCGGCGGACGCCGCGCTGGCGGCCAGGGATTCGGGAGCCGAAGAGGTCTCCCTGGTGTGCCTCGAAAGGGAGGAGGAGATGCCGGCGCTGCCGAGCGAACGGAAGGAATTGACAAGGCAGGGTGTCGAAATTCGCGACGGCTGGGGGCCCAGAGCGATTCTTTCCGAGGCGACGATTTCTTTCGTCCGGTGCACCTCTGTTTTTGACGAACAGAACCGGTTCCGACCGACCTACGACGAGACCCAATCGATGGAGATGAACTTCGACCACCTGATCTGGGCCGTCGGCCAGACCCTTGAGCCCTCCCTGTCGGACTGCTTGAAGAAGGAATTCGGCTGCGCCGGGCTGATCCCGGTCGAGGAGGGCACGATGCAGGTGAGAGGCCGCCCCGGGGTCTTTGCCGGCGGAGACATCGTTCGAGGGGCCGGCACGGTGGTGGAGGCCGTAGCGGACGGCCGTAGAGCCGCGACGGCCATCCACGCTTGGTTTCGGGCCCGCGGGACCCATGCAACCCGCCAACCAGGAGAACAATCATGCCAAGCCGAATGCGAGTAGCCTTGTTCGCTTTGGTCCTGGGGACCTGGGTTCTCGGCGCTTGCAGCAAGACGGAAGAACCGGACGCCCGTCACGAACCAGAACCTTCAACGGGCTACAACGCGATCCCTGCGGCCTGGCTCAACCCTTCGGGTTGTGAGACGTACGTCGGCGCCCATCCCACTCACCCGAACGAGATCTTGTGCTGCAGCAACCCCAGTTCGGGACAAGCCCCTGAGTGCGGTCCCTTCGACAGGCCGGACATTGCCTGCGTGATCGAATACACCTTCTGCGACGACGGCTCCGCAGTCAAGGCGTGGTCGCCCGACCCGGTGACCGGCATTCCGGGCCACACGGTGAGCACGAGCGGATCCTGGACCCTCGATCCGGACACGGGCGAGTTGGTCATCGTTACGACGGCCGCTCCCATGGGAGGCGCCATGACCATGGTGACCACCGAGACCTATCCTGACGCCTTTACCTACGACAGCGGAAACAAGCTCGACCTGTACAGCGTGGCCGCCGTGGAAATCGACTCGGCCGGCTTGGGACACTACCACCGGGACGCCTCCAGCCTCACCGAGGTCGGCGGCCTCTGGGGCGCCACGCTGGACGCGTCCATGAGGACCGACGTGACGGTCACCGCCGACGGCTACGAGTCCACCTTCGTTCAGGACATCGTCTGCACGCCTCCCCTGGGGATGGTGTGTCTGGTAACCCCCAAGTCCGAGAGCAAGGTTACCAGCGGCACACACGAGAGACCCATCAACCTGTACGTGACGCCCGCAGGGGCCAAGATGTACCAAACGGACGAGGCGAAAACCCTTCTCTTCGAGCGGCGCGCCGGCCCTTGCACGGGGGTGGACTGTGGAGAGCACGGCACCTGCGTGGACGGCGCCTGCGTGTGCACGGACGGATACACCGGAGACTTTTGTGACGTGCCAGGCCCCTGCACGGGGGTGGACTGTGGAGAGCACGGCACCTGCGTGGACGGCGCCTGCGTGTGCGACGCGGGCTTCGAGGGGGACACCTGCGAGGTGGACGTGAACGAATGCGATCCGAACCCGTGCCTGCACGGGGGCGCTTGCGCAGAAGGGGCTCCGGGGACTTACACCTGTACGTGCGTGGGCGGATACACGGGGGAGAATTGTCAGAACTGTCCCACCGATGCGGACGGAGACGGCTACGGGGATCCGGCCTCCGCCTCGTGTGTGCATCCGGAACGGGACTGCGACGACGGACACGCAACGGTCTACCCAGGGGCACCGGAACTGTGCGACGGGCTCGACAACCAGTGCCCCGGCGACCCAGGCTACGGGGCCGTGGACGAAGGCTTTTCGGCCTGCGGGGCTATGGTCCCCATACCGCCGGGGTGCTTCGAGATGGGAGATGCCTTCGCAGAGGGTTGGCCGGACGAACGGCCGGTGCACACCGTGTGCCTGTCCGCCTTCGAGATGGACCGGCACGAGATCACGAACGGGGAATACGCAGAGTGCGTGGCGGCCGGGGCCTGCACCGCGCCCCGCTCCTCCGCCAGCTACTCCCGCCAGAGCTACTACGGAGACCCCGCCTATGCGAACTATCCGGTGATCTGGATGGAATGGGACCAGGTCCTCGCGTACTGTACGTGGGCGGGCAAACGGCTCCCCACCGAGGCGGAGTGGGAATACGCGGCCCGGGGCGGGCTGGAAGGAAAGCGCTACCCCTGGGGAGATACGATCAGCAGCGGGGACGCCAACTACGACATGAACGTGGGGGACACGACCGAGGTTGAATCCTACCCTCCCAACGGCTACGGCCTCCACGACATGGCTGGGAACGTCTGGGAATGGGTGGCCGACTGGTTTGATGAGAACTACTATGCTGCCAGCCCGACCGACAATCCAACAGGCCCCGCCAGCGGACAGGCCCGCGTCAGGCGCGGTGGATCCTGGGATCACAGTGCCTTTGGCCTTCGTGTGGCCACTCGCTGCGATTTCTGCCACGCGGACCGCCACGGCAACAATCTCGGGGGACGCTGCGCCCGGTAGAAGTCGCCGGGCCTTCTGGAGGGCCACCCATTCGGTCGACACGGGACCCGGCTTCCCCTGAGCATGGGCCCTTGTCCCATCCCGCTTGCGGAGCGGGTTTTCCCTCGCCCTCGCGCCGTGTTTCACTCCCTTCCCATCCTCTGCAAGGCCCTTGCCGCAGGCTCGCTTTTGCGGTTCCTCCTTGACTTCCCGGGCGGCCGCGAACAAAACTGGAAAGCGGCCGCCGCAGAAGTTCCGGTTCGGCGCCTGAGTCCAGGGAGACGAACGTGCCATCGGAGAAGAAATACTTGACGAGCCGCACCTCGCGGCTCTGGAAGCTCGGCAGCCTCACGGCCAAGGTCTCCTCAAGCTACGGGTTTCAGCTGGTCAAGGAAGCCTTCCAGTCCCTGGACAGGGCGGCCCAGTCCAGATCCCAGGCCCACATCCGCAACGCCCAGCGCATCGTGGAAACCTTGGGACAGCTCAAGGGCGCGGTCATGAAGGTGGGCCAGTACGTTTCCATCCAGGCCGACCTCCTCCCCCGGGAGTTTTCCGAGGTTCTGGCCTCCCTGCAAAAAGCCGCCCCTCCGGTGGACTTCGACCTCGTGGCGGATCAGATCCAAGCAGAATTCGGCAAGGCGCCCGACGCGCTCTTCGCCCGATTCGACCGCTCGCCTCATGCCTCTGCGTCGATCGGACAGGTCCACCGGGCCCGTCTTGCCAAGGGCAGCGAGGTCGTGGTGAAGGTCCAGTACCCGGGCGTGGAAGAAAACATCGAAAGCGACCTCAAGAACCTGAAAACCATCCTGTCCACCGGCGGCATCGTCGGCTACCGCAAAGATGATCTCAACGAGATCTTCGAGGAGATTCGGGACCGCCTGTACGAGGAGCTCGACTACGAGCGAGAAGCGGAAAGCGCCCAGCTCTTCCGAAAGCTCTTCCAGAAAGAGGAGCGGGTCCTCATTCCCCGGGTTTACCCCGCTTACTGTTCAAAGCGCGTGCTCACGTTGGAATACCTGCCGGGCGATGACCTCGAGGCGCTGCTTGCCCCTCCCTATACCCAGGAGGATCGAGACAGCTTCGGAAGCCTCATTTTCGACATTTACAGCCGCCAGCTTTTCCGACTGGGCATTCTTCACGCCGACCCGCATCCGGGCAACTTCGCCTTCCGAAAGGACGGCCGGATGATCCTCTATGATTTCGGATGCCTCAAGGAGATCCCTCCGTACATCCAGCGGGCCTATCGGGACATTGTTCTGTGCGGACTTCGCCAGGAGTACGACCGGGCCGACGAGGTCATGCTCAGGCTTGGCACGCGGGACCCAAGGAAAAGCCCTCCCGGTCCCGACTTCTACCGCCGCTACGGCGAGATTTTGCGCGAGCCCTTCTGCTCCGAGGAGCCTTACGATTTCGGCACTTCGAACATCCACGAACGTCTCATGGAACTGGCGCCTCTGGGCATCTCCAAAATGCTCCACTTCAAGCCGCCCCGGGAAGCCCTGTTCATCAGCCGCACCATCACGGGCCATTACGGAAACCTGCGGCGCATCCGAGCAAAGGCGCATTGGGGCAAAATCCTGGAGCCATACCTTTCGGAGAGCTGAAGGCGCCTGAGGGCCGGTACGCACGACCGGTCCTGCCCGGCTTGAGGTTCCTCGGCGCTTTCAGACCGCGGCCCTGTGGAAATTCACTGCCGATTTCTGCTATAAGACTACTCCTTTGCCGCCCAGAAGAAGCGAAAGGCCTGTGCGCAAGCCATGCGGCTCCATATCATCCAGCCCACCCATTTCGCGTATCCCTTTGAGCGGAGGCTGTACAAGACCCGCAAGCGCCGGCTCGTGCCCCTCACCCTGCCGTATCTGGCCGCCCTGGCGCCCACAGGCGTCAAGGTCATCCTGACGGACGAACAGGTCCAGCCCTGGGATCCCGATCTCCCCTGCGACTGCGTGTTTCTCACGGTGTCCATCCTCAACTCCCTGCGAGCCTACGAGATCGCGGATGCCTACCGAAGCAAAGGCATTCCCGTGGTCATGGGCGGGCCCCACTGCACTTTTTACGGCCAGGAGTGCCTGGAGCACGCCGACGCCATCGCGGTCGGGGAGGGCGAAAGCCTTGTTCGGACCATCGTGGAGGACGCGGCCTCGAAACGACTTCAGAGGATCTACCGGGCCGACAAGCTCCACAGTCTCCGGGGACTTCCGATGCCGCGCTACGAGCTGCTGGACCCGCGCACCCTGGCCCGATTCAAGACCTACGCGGTCCAGACGAGCCGCGGCTGCCCGTACCGGTGCGCCTTCTGCGCCGAGCGCTATTACCTGGGAGAGCGCTACCGGCTCAGGCCTGTCGAGGAGGTCGTAGAGGAGATCAAGCGCACCCGCTGCCGCAACATCTTCTTCGCCGACAGCACCTTCTCCGGCCATCGGATCCGCACCATGAGGCTTTTGGAAGCGCTCATTCCGCTGAGAATCCGCTGGTCGGCCCTGTGGAACGCAGACCGGGTGCTCGACAGGGAACTCATGCTTCTGGCCGCGAAAAGCGGCGCCCTTCACCTCAACATGGGCGTGGAGAGCATCCGAGCCGACACGCTGCGACAGATGAACAAGCAAACCACCCCGGCGGAGCGACTGGGAGAAATCATCTCGACCCTGCGCAAGCTCGACATCAGTTTCTCCTTCAATCTCATCTTCGGTTGGGACACGGATCGAATCGAGGATTTCGTGCTGACCCTGGACTTCCTCGAGAGGAACAAGGTCCCCGTGGCCTTTTTCAACGTCTTTTCGCCCCACCGGGGAACCCCTGTCTACGAGGAATACCGATCGGCCGGAAGGCTTCGGGACGAGGCGAACATGGGCCGGTGGCCCGGAGTCATCGCAGAGGTCCACCCCGCGAACTTCTCGGCCGAGGAGCTCGAAAGAAACGTGATCGATCTCTACAGGCGCTTCTATTCGTTCCGGAGCATGTTCCGGAGACTGCCCTTTCCGAAATCGAAGGCGGCCCTGACCTCGTGGTTCATGAACCTCGGCCAGCGCAAGATGATCCCCAACCAAAACCGCAGGACTAACTTCGACGGATTTTGAAAGAACTTCGCCTGCAGGCCGTTCGGTTTGACTTTTCGGAAGGGTTCACCCTACCCTATCAAACGAAGCTTCGGCGAAGAGCCGCCGGAGTGATCTCAAGCAGAAAGACAAGAGTCGGCAAACGACCCTGGCCCTTGATCCACGAGCGAAGGCGATCAGGCCTCTTGGGTCGGCCCGGCAAACCGCATCCATGGCAAAACCTCCCTCCGGCACCCCTTCGGGAAAACCCGCGCCTGCACCGGCCCAGGAGAAGCAGGAACCCACGGTCCTCGAGTACGAGGAGATCGTGACCGCTCCCTTGTGGATCCGCCTCCTCGTCTACGGCGTCTTCCTGTTCCTGATCGGCTTTCTCGTCTTGTATCCTCTGTTCGACGAGCTCGCCAACGAGACCTTGAATCTTTCCCTGGCGGCGGTATTTCTCGCGATCCTGCTCATGGTTCGCCTCTTTCTGTCCCTGCGGGTCAGCGTGTTCTCCACAGGCATCCAGTTCGGCTACCCTCTGCTGAACAAGCGCTTCCGGTATTCGGACGTGCTCGATTGCAGACCTTACCGCTACGATCTCTCGGACTATCTGGGCTGGGGGATCCGCAAAGGAGCGGACGGATCCGTCCTTTACAACGTTCCGGGCGACAGGGGGATGGCGGTCCGGCTCACCGTGCGGGAGCACGACGAACGGAAGGTGTACGCTTTCAGCGCGAAGCGGCCCGAGGTGATTTCCAAGCGGGTTTCGCGCCACCTTAGGCCTGTGCTTTTCTAAACGAGCCCAGACCCGCCTGTGCGTGTTTTTGCGGCGTACAATCCAACAGAGGTTCGGGCCTTCAGGCGAGGCTTGGGGGTCACTGAAGCGTGCCCGGGTCTTCCTCGGACTCGCGGATGAGCCGCTGCAGCATGGACTCCTTGTCTCCCCGCCGGATGAACTCCTCGATCTCGACTTCTTTCTGCAGGGCTTCCTCCCGCAGATCGGACAGATCCATCGGGATCCCCCAGAGCTGCGAATACTTCTCCAGAATGGCCAGGCTGGACTTCGGATTGTCGGTCCCCACCATGTAGTAGGGAAGTTCCCCAAGCAGGCAGATCCCCTCGAAGCCCATCCGCTTGGCCACGCCGAGCAAGAGGCCGTTTAGTCCCCGGATGTGTCCCTCGGGCAGGAGTTCGACGCCCGCCTGGCTGAGTTCAGGAAGAATCTCCCGGTGCGTTGCGATCCCCCAGACGCGGGGCGTATCCATGTGGGAAATCGAAGTGGCGAGAGCCGCGGCTGTGTGGATCCTTCGCACGCCGAAGCGGTTCGCCACCTCCAGAACCAGCCGGGCCAAGCGATACCCCATCGGATAGGCCGGCTGATTGTCGGCAAGAAACAGAAGAAGATCTCCCCGGTCGCTGGGGCTCCTGCCGGCGAAAAACGTGTACTCTGGCAGCTCAATGGGCAGCACCACATGGTTGCGCACGAGGATCCCTTCGGCAAAACCGAATTCCGAGGCATCCACGGTGCCGACCCGCTCCATGTCGAGCTTTTCGATCAGCTTGCGGGCCGCAACGAGGGCCACGCTGCCCATGCCTGGCCATGCGGCAAACAGGATGGGCAGCCGAAGCTCCGGGACGCGCTCGAAATGGACCAAAGAAAGATCATCCATTGGGGATCCTTCCACGTCTGCCCCTTCTTTTAGGATTCCCTGAGCAGGGTCGAGGTTCCCTCAATCCCTCTCTGGCTCCTCCAGTTCTTCCCGAAGGGGCCGCTCCATGAGCGTGCGAGCCGCCTCGGCCACAGATCCTCCCTCGTGGAGAACTCGAGCCACTTCCTCGGATATGGGCATCGAGACGCCGAGCTTGCGGGCGAGGTCCCGGACCGAATGGGCGGTCTCGACTCCCTCGGCGATCATGGGCGTGGAACCGAGCACCTCCGCCAGGGGTTTGCCCTGTCCCAGGGCGTAGCCCACCCTCCGGTTCCGGCTCAATGAGCCCGTGCAGGTCAGCACGAGGTCTCCGATGCCGGCGTGACCGCTCAGCGTGAGAGGGTTGGCCCCTTTGGCGACCGCCAGCCTCGTGATTTCAGCCAGTCCCCGGGTAATCAGGCTCGCCTGGGCGCTCAAACCGAATCCCATGCCGTCGCAGGCGCCCACCGCAATGGCGATCACGTTCTTTACCGCACCGCCCACCTGAACGCCCACCACGTCGGCCGAAGTGTAAATCCGGAAAGAGGGGCCGCCCAGCATGCTTTGGACCGCGGTCCGCACCTGCCGGTTCTGACCTGCCACCGTGACATTGGCTGGTTTGCCGAGGGCCACCTCGCCGGCAAAGCTCGGACCCGAAAGGAACGTGAGATAGGGGTGGTACTTGCCCGGAAGCTCGCCCTGAAGAACCTCGGACATGAGTTCCAGACTGCCCTTCTCGATTCCCTTGCTGCAGCAGACGATTGGAACCCCGGTGGGCAGGAGATAGCGGATCCTGAGCACGACGGACCGCAGGAACTGGGAAGGGACCACGAGCAGCACGATCTCCGAGCCCCGAAGCGCCTCCTGTTCGTCCATCGTGGCCGCGATCCGCTCCGAAAGCCGCACGCCCGGAAGAAACAAGGGGTTCTCGTGAGCGCGATTGACCGATTCTGCGACCTCGGGTTCCCGGACCCATTGGGTCACGTCGTACCCCTTGGAGGCGCACAGCTGGGCCAGGGCCGTCCCCCACCCGCCGCTGCCGAAAACGCAGGCCTTCTTCATCTCGATCGCACCCCTCAATCCAGCTCGGCCCCGAAAGAGGTCATCACAAGCTGGCCGTGTTTGACGCCCTTCACCCCGATAATATGATCCGCCAAGGAGCGGATAACGGCCGGCAGCCCTTTCAGCACCATCACTTCCAGGCAATGGTGCGCGTCGAGATGGACGTGCATCGTGGAAATCACGTGGCCGAAATGTTCGTGCTGGAAATCGTCCAGGCGGTCTGCGAGTTCCCGTACGCGGTGATCATAGAGAATGGTCAGGGTGGCCAGGGTTTCCTTGTCTCCCCGTTCCCATTCCGCCTCGACGAGCCGGTTGCGGATGAGGTCCCTTATGGCCTCGGAGCGATTCACGTACCCTTTCTCGGCGATCAAGGCGTCGAACTTCCTCAGCAGGGGCGCACTGATCGAAACACCGAAACGCACCAGATCTTCCAAGGCGTTTCCTCCTGGCCTTGCGCGGCAGGAACCAAGGCCGTCTTTTACGGGGTCCCTTGGCACGCTTTTCCAGTTGAAAAGGCAGCCGTTTTATACCACGCTCCCCTTCTGAATGGCAACGGAGGAAACGGGCGGAATCTCCGGGCCAAATATTGCTTGCAACCATCTTCCAAATGTACTAAACAAAGACCCCGGAGGCGGGCCCCCATGAAAGGGCTCGGAATCGAGATTTCACCTCAGGAAAGGAGGAGGCAAGGCATGGCAGAGCGACCCAAACCACCGGCAGACATCACCCCGGACGATTTTTACCTTAAATGGCTCCCGGAGCAGGCGGCCGCGGCCCCGGACCAGGCGGCCAAACTCAAAGGGATCAACGCGGTCATCCAGATCGTGCTGACCGGAGAAGGCGGCGGTGAATATTACATGACGATCGAGGACGGCAAGTTCTCGACTGCCAAGGGCAAGGCCCCTTCGCCGAAGCTTACGATCACGCAGTCGGTCCCTGACTGGAGGGCGATCAACGCCGGCACCCTCAACCCGCAAATGGCGTTCATGTCCGGAAAACTCAAGATCAGCGGCGACATGAGCCTGGCCATGAAGCTCGGCTCCATCATGGGAGGGTGAGGAGCTTCCGGACAAGGCCGCGGATTCCTGAACGAGAGGGCACAAGGGCCTTCGGGTCGAAGGCCCTTGTGCATTTTCCGGGGGAGGAACATGCTGGTCGTGGAAAAACTTACGGACCTGCTGCGGGAGCGGCGCAGGCTCAGCCCTGGCAAGACGGCCTATCTCGTCCGCCGGGACAGCCGGTGGAGTCCCCTGACCTGGTCCGATGCGGACGAAAGGGTCGACCGAATCGCGGCGGGCCTTGCGGCCTCGGGCCTCGCCCCCGGGCAGGCGGTCTCGATTCTCGGCCGGACTTGCCTGGAATGGGCCTTGTGCGACCTGGCGGCCTTGCGGGCCGGCGCGGTGAGCGTGGGCATCTACCAGACCCTTACTGGAGAGCAGGCCTCCTACATTCTCAAGGATTCGGAGTCGGCCTGGCTTTTCATCGAGAACCCCAAGCAGCTTGAAAGGATCGCCCCCTGGCTGCGGGAAGCTCCGTCCCTGCGGTCCATCGTGCTCTGGGAGGGACAGGCTCCCTCAAGCCTCCCGGTCCTCTCCCTGGCCGAACTCGAAGAGCGGGGCCGCCAGGCGCTACTCCGGACCCCTCGGATGACCTTCGAGAGCGAGGCCGCGATCCGGCCCGCCGACACGGCCATCATCATCTACACATCCGGAACGACCGGTCCGCCCAAGGGCGCGATGCTCACCCACGCGAACATCCTGGCCCAGCTCAAGATGATGGATTTCATGGGCGGCACCGAAGAAGACGACATCATGGTGTTCTTCCTGCCCCTCTCCCACGTGGGAGAAAGGATCCCGGGGCACTTCAACCGGATCTACCGCGGCATCCCCGCGGCCTTTGTCGAGGACATGAGCCGCATTCTGGACGATATCCGGGAAATCCGGCCGACCCTGTTCGGCAGCGTTCCCCGGATCTTCGAAAAAGCCTACACGAGGATTCAGGCCGAAGCGGATCGGAAAGGCCCCCTGGCCCGTGCTGCGCTCCGCTGGGCCGAAAAGGTCGGCCGCAGGCGCGTTCGCATGGAACGAGAGGGCCGAGGCCTTCCGCTGCCGGATCGCCTCCAATGGGCCCTGGCGGACCGACTGGTCTTCCGAAAGATCCGGGAGATCTTCGGCGGCCGGGTGCGCTTCTTTCTTTCGTCGTCTGCGCCGATCTCGGTCGAGATCCTGGAATTCTTCCATGCGGCAGGCATGCTCGTTCTCGAAGGGTACGGACAAACCGAGGTGAGCTGCTTCTGCACCATGAACCGGCCCGACGACTTCCGCCTGGGATCGGTGGGGAAAGCCCTGCCGGGTGTCGAGCTTCGCATCGCCGAGGACGGCGAAGTCCTGGTCCGGGGGCCCATCGTGTTCCAAGGGTACCGGAATCAGCCCCAGCTCACCGCCGAAACGCTGGAGGCGGACGGCTGGATCCACACGGGCGACATCGGCCGCCTGGACGACGACGGATTCCTCTACATCACGGGCCGCAAGAAGGACATCATCATCACGTCGGGCGGCAAGAACATCACGCCGTCCAACATCGAGAACCTGCTTCTCCAACACCCCTTGATTGAACAGGCCCTCGTCCATGGAGACCGGAGAAACTATCTGGTGGCTCTTCTGGCCTTGAGTCCCGACGGGGTGAAGGCCTGGGCACAAGGATGCGGGCTGGCGGACCTCCCTTACGAAGAACTGCTCAAGCAGCCCTCCCTCCTTCAGGAAGTCCAAAAGATCGTCGACCAGGTGAACACGCGGCTGGCCCGGTTCGAATCCGTGAAGAAATTCGCCCTGCTGCCACGGCTCCTGGAAGTGGAAAAAGCCGAACTCACGCCGACTCTGAAGATCCGCAGGCGGGTGGTGGAGGAGCACTTCCGGGACCTCCTGGACTCGCTCTACGGCGAAAAACTTCCTTGAGAGTTTCGGGCGTTGCGGCGCAGGAGGCGGCGCCGGTCTCTTGACTTTCCTCGGACTTTTCGATTAGGAACGGGCCGCCTGAACCCTTTGCGTGCCCCGGGCAAGAAGAAAGGAGGTGAAACCGGCCAGGACAGGCACCCGGCCCCGCTCTTTTGGCGCGTCGCCCCATGAGGTTTCAAGACGGAATTTCCCGAACCCCATTCCATCCGCTTCAAAAGAAAGGAGAGACCCGATGAAAAAAATCCGGATCGCAGGCGCCCTCGCTGTCACGCTGTGTCTGGCTCTCGCTTCGATCGCGGCCGCCCAAGAGGCCGAGGGCGGCGTGAGCGGCAAGACCCGTATCGGCCTTCAGGCTTCCACGAACTTCGAAGACATGCTGATCGGCCTGAAAATCCAGATGCGCAACTGGGCCATCACCCCGAAGGCCGGTTTCATGGTGCAGACCTTCAAAGACGACGTGGACACGGCCTTCGCGTTCAGCTTTGGCTGCGGATTCGACTACTACCTGCCCAAGTGGCGGGAGGGGAAGCTAAGGCCCTTCATCGGCGACGACGTCTTGTTCAACATTTATGATCAGGCGGAGACCGATTTCTGGTTCATCGACGACCTCCATGTGGGCGCCGAGTACTGGCTGAGCGATTCCTTCAGCGTGGGCGGCAGCGTGGGCCTCCAGTTCGCCTTCGGGGAGTCCCACTTCACGCCCAACACGTTCGGTTTCCTCGGCAACGCGGAATCGAACTTCTCCTTCGGCATGGGCGGAATGCTCCGGATGACCTACTACTTCTGATCGCTCCTCCCTGCCGGAGATTTGGCCGCGGGAGAGGCTCCGGCCTTTCCCGCGGCTTCGGTCTTCGCGCCGGTCGCCGGCTGAACCTGCCGTTTCTGCCTGTAGCTCCTGCCCCTCTTGTCCCGGACGTCGTAGACGCCGTGCCGCAGGAGCACGACAGGCACCTCCCCCTTCATGCCGAGCTGGATCTCGTATTTCGAAAACCCCCGAACGATCCCCCGCAGGACCTCGCCTTCGAGCATCGTGAAGAAAAGAACTTCTCGCCTGTTCATGAGATCGAACAGAACCCCGTCCTCGATGGGATGCCGGTACTTGGGCAGAAAATGGGGGCCTTCCTTGCGGGCCGCCACTGCTTCGTCCAGCTTGAGCTGGCGCTCGACCTCTTCGACAACCGCGGCCGGACAGGCGAACTTGACGCAGACCTTGTGGATTCTCTGCTCCGATCCTTGCGGGTCAGCCACATCGCACTCGAACTTCTCGTTTCGGATGATCGTGCCCGTAAGCTTCTTCCTGTCGTGGAGGAAAAAGCACCAAGCCGCTCCGGAGCCGCATTCCCGTATGAAGAAGGAATCAAGTCCGTGCTCTTTCCGGTACATCTCCAGAGCATCGCAAAAGGCGCGGCCTTGGCCCCCTTGCGAGTTGGTTCCGGTCCTTTTCACACGCATCCCCCCCTTCGGTTTTTGACCGCCCGCTCTATTCAACAAGATTCTCCATCGGCTGGCAAGGTTTTTCGGATCCCCTCTCCGCTCGCGTCAAAGGAGGGCGCCAAGCCTGAAAGGACGCGCTCCGTCGGGTCGGGGCTGGGGGCTACCCTTGGCTCGGCCTTCTCCTGCGCAAGAGTTCAGGGCCCTGGACACGTGATTTGCGGCCATGACGGAGCATGGCCCTCCATTGGACGACGGATCTTTCCCTGCGGCCACGAGGGACCGTGACCCTCCATCTTTGGAGAGACGCCCTCCGTCGCGTCCGTCTTGGTTTTGGGGCCACGCAAGAAGCACAACAATCATCCGTTCTCCGGCCTATTTGAAGCAGTCCTGGCTCCCCCTCTCCTCGGGCCGAGCCTCTTTGCAAGATCGCAAACCCTCTGCTACACTGCGTGCCGCAGCTCACCAGGGGGAAAAACTTCATGTTCTCCAGGGACGCCCTCAAGCTTGATCCGGCAGAGACCGTTCGGGCCATCACCGAGGCCGTGCGGAGAATCGTTCGGGAAGACCTCAGGAAAAAGGGTGCCGTCGTCGCCATGAGCGGGGGCGTGGACAGCTCGGTGGTGGCGGCCCTTTGCGCAGCCGCTTTGGGCCCTGAAAGCGTGCTCGGCCTCTTCATGCCCGAGAGAGATTCCTCGCCGTCGAGCCTCGAACGGGCCTCGAAGCTCGCCCGTCAGCTCGGCATTCAGACCGTCAAGGAGGACATCAGCCCGGTCCTGGACGCCCTGGGCTGCTACGACAGAAGAGACGCCGCCATCCGCTCGGTGTTCCCGGAATACGATCGTACCTGGCGGCAAAAGATCGTCCTGAGGCCGGACTTCCTGGAAAAGGACGCTTTCAACGTCTTCTATCTTGTCGTCGAGTCCCCTCAGGGCGAGCGAAAACAGAAGCGGCTCCCGCTCAAGGCCTACCTGGAAATCGTCGCGGCCACCAACATGAAGCAGCGCACCCGCAAGCACCTCGAGTACTACCATGCCGACCGTTTGAACTACGCCGTGAGCGGAACGCCCAACCGTCTCGAATACGATCAGGGCTTCTTCGTCAAGCTCGGCGACGGCGCCGCGGACCTCAAGCCCATCGCCCATTTGTACAAGAGCCAGGTCTATCAACTGGCCCGGTTCCTGGGTCTGCCCGAAGAGATCTGCACCGCTGTTCCTTCCACGGACACGTACAGCCTCGAACAGACCCAGGAGGAGTTCTATTTCCGTCTCCCCTACGACAAGATGGATTTGGCCCTGTACGCCCTCAACCACGGCGTTTCGCCTGAGGAGGCATCCGAGGCTCTCGGCCTGGCCCCGGAGCAGGTCGCGCGCGTCTTCCGGGACATCGAGCAGAAAAGGTCCACGACCCGCTATCTCCATCTCCCTCCGCTTCTGGTGGAGGAGGTTCCGGAGATCCACAGGACATGACCAGCTCTTGCGGACCGAATGGAATCGGCGGGAAAGTGCCGCCGGCCCCGCCCCAGACAGCGCCCCCTTTTCTCACCCTCGTGGTCCCGGTCAAGGACGAGGAGGCGAACGTGCGGCCCCTTGCCGCCGAGATCACGGCCGCCATGGACGCTGCTCCCTGGAGCTGGGAGTGTATCTGGGTCGACGACGGAAGCACGGACCGCACCCTTGAGCACCTCAGAGCCCTCCACAGCCTGGACCCGCGCCACAAATACCTATCCTTCGACCGGAACCACGGCCAGACCTCGGCCATGCTCGCCGGCTTCCGAGCCGCCTCCGGCTCTCTCATTGCCACGCTCGACGGCGACGGCCAGAACGATCCGGCCGACCTGCCGGGCCTCGTCCGCAGGCTGCTGGACGGCGAGGCGGACATGGTGAACGGCGTGCGGGTGAAGCGCAGAGACAACTGGATCCGGAAAGTCTCTTCCCGTATCGCCAATGGGTTCCGCAACTGGCTCACCCACGAGAAGGTCTCAGACGTGGGCTGCTCGCTCCGGGTGTTTCGAAAAGAGTGCGTGCGCTATCTGCCCCCTTTTGAGGGCATGCACCGGTTCCTGCCCACCCTTGTGGGCATGAACGGCTGGCGGCTCACGGAAGTTCCGGTCCGCCACCGGCCCAGGGAGCGCGGCAAGCCGAAATACGGGGTCTGGAACCGGCTCTGGAGAGGCCTTCTCGACTCCCTGGCGGTGCGGTGGATGCAGTGGAGATGGGTCCGGTACCAGGTCAAGGAATCATCCGTTACCGGCACGGAGGAAGCCCCGCCATGTCCGCCACCCTCTGGTTGATCATCGGATACCTCGGCCAGGCAATGTTTTTCTCCCGTTTTTTCGTGCAGTGGATCGCGAGCGAGCGGGCCGGCAAGAGCGTCGTGCCGGTCTCTTTCTGGTTCCTGAGCCTGCTGGGCGGTCTGACCCTGCTCGCGTATTCGATCTGGCGAAAGGACCCGGTCTTCATTCTGGGGCAGGCCTGCGGGGCTTTCATCTATACGCGGAATCTCATGCTCATCCGCAGGGAGAAAGCACGCCAGCCCGAGACGCCCCCGTGAACGTGAACGGGTGACCGTGGACCCCTTCGGCAAAACCACTTGAAAAGCATCACGTTTAGCGCAAAAATTCATCCATTCCTTTCATTTCTTGTTGACATCTTCCTTCGCTCCGTTATATGGTTCGACAAAAGAACTCCGCGGCTGATCGCAGGCCCAAGGGCTTCTTGTGCCCGGATTCCAGAAGGCTGAATTCCCATGGCCCAGAGCCCGGACGACGAAATCCAGCTCGATCGCGAGATGGAAGGAACCGACAGCCTGCCCACCCTTCCCTTCGTGGCTCTCGAGGGCATGAAGAGGGCTCTCCGGCCAGGGGGAACGGTTCTGGAGCTTGCCCAGATCATCGAACTTGACCCGTCGCTGACCGCCCGGGTTCTGAGAGTCGCCAACACCTTCTATTACAGCCGAGACGGACGGATCACCTCCCTCCAGGAAGCCCTTTCGACCTTGCAGCTTCCTGTGCTGCGGAGCATTGTCCTGAGCGTTTCGGTTCTCGAGCTCTTCTCGGACCAGAGGGAAGAGTACGGCCTGGATCTTGGCGAGCTCTGGATGCACAGCATCGGCGCAGCGGTCTGGGCGCGGGAGCTGGCCTCCCTCGTCCAACCTCCCCTGGACCCGGAAGAAGCATTCATTTCCGGCCTGCTCCACGACATCGGCAAGGTCATCCTGTGCAGCCGTCTCAGGGGCCGTTACCGTCAGGCCCTTCAAGAAGCGAAACAAAAAGGCCTAAGGTTGTACGAAGCCGAACGCTCGGCTTTTGGCTTCGACCACGCAGAGGTGAGCAGGCGCGCCCTTGAGCAATGGAGGATTCCGGCTCTTTACAGAAACGTGGTCGCCTCCCACCACCATCCTGTTCCGGTCCTGCTGCCGGATCCTGTTGAGCTGGCTCTTTGCAGGGTCGTCCGCCTTGCGGATCAGCTCTGCTACGCCTATCGGACCGGCAGGGGCGGGGATCCGAACCCTCCGAATTCCTCGGCGCCGTTCCTGGCCGAGCTGGGCCTGTCGCGCCAACAGGTGGAAAGCCTGCGGGCCCAGATCCATCGCCACGTCCGCGAACTGGCGGACCGGCTTGACTGGGGGCCGATTCCCCTGGCCTCGTACTTCCCGACCTTGAGGGACGCCAACCGGGCCCTCCGGGACATTCAGGAGGAGCAGGACAAACGGGTCAGAACGCTTCTGGAACGGGAGCGGGAGCTTGCCGGCATCAACGCCTTGGGGCAGGGACTCCAATCATGCCGTTCTCTGGAGCAGGCCGCGCGCGTGGTAGCCGAGACTCTCCTGGAGGCTTTCGGTTTCGAGCGAGTGACCTGCGGCCTGTATCTCAGCGGACACTGGGAACTGGCGGCCAAAGCCTGGAGGGATGCCGGGCAGGCCAGGTGCGACGTGGGCGTAGCGGAAAGAAGACGCCAGACCCCTGAAGCGGAGCCGGGCCAGAGCCCGGTTCTTTTCTTGGACCTGATCGGCCAGGAAGGCTCCCTCGGGTACCTGTGGGTCAGGCCGGACAGCGGCCGGGTCGTGCCGATGGAGAAGCTCGGCTTGCTGCTGGCATCCTGCGCCAAGCTCGCCTCCGAGGCCGTTGAAGGCCTTCACTACCACCAGCGGGCCCGGCAGCTCTCCGAAACGCTGAGACGGTCCGTGACGCAGATCGACGAGCAACGGACCCGTGCGGAGTTCGAAGCTGCTGAAAAGACAGCGATTTTGGGTGCCCTGCCCGTGGGGGTGGTGCTGATGGACGCCCAGGCCAGGATACGGCTGACGAACCCGGCGGCAGAGGCTCTTTTCCCTAAAGGAGCCCTCGAACCCGGAGCGTCCTTTTCATCGGTCTTTCCAGACCCGCACTTTGGCCGAGCCCAGCAGGAGGTGCTCAAAGGCCAATCTGTGTTTCGGGGAGAAACTTCGCTCAAGCCTCCTTCCGAGGGAGCGCCGGTCCGCTTGTGCCAGTGGAGCCTCCTGGCATCTGCGGCCAGGCCCGGCGAGGGCAAGAACCTCCTGTGCATCCTAAATGACGTGACCGAAGAGAGAGCCTTGCAGAAACAGCTCCTCGAGGCCGCCCGCATGGCCTCGATCGGAGAGCTGGCCGCAGGCACAGCCCACAACCTCAGAAGCCCCCTGGGAGCGGTCAAGGGCATGCTGGAACTTCTGCTCGACGAGCTGGAAAGCGGAAGAATCGTCGCATACGCGGCCGGGCAGGAGCCTCTTCAGCCCACTGAGACCGTGCGCGAGCAGATTGATCTGGTCTTGAGGAGCTTAGGCAAGTGCTTCTCCGTGATCGACGACCTCATCCAGTTCGCCCGGAGCCCGGACCAGCCGTTCGACCGGGTGCGGCTGCATACTCTTCTCGAGGGAGCCGAATCCCTGCTGGGCGAGCTTTTCCGGACTCGCGGAATCCGGGTCCAGAAATTCCTGGACGCGGATCTCGTCTACGGCAGGCAGGCCGACCTGCTGCAGGTCTTCCTGAACCTATACAGCAACGCATACAAGGCCATGCCCCAGGGTGGCGTGCTGACCGTGCGCAGCAGGCCCGACCCCTCCACCGGTCCGGACAGGCCCTTTGTGGAGATCCTGGTATCAGACACGGGCTGCGGCATTCCGCCCGAGAATCTTCCCAGGATTTTCGATCCGTTCTTCACCACCTCCGACCGAGTGGAAGGCACCGGACTCGGGCTCAGTCTGACCTTGAAAATCGTCAAGGAACACGGCGGGACGATCGAGGTTCTCTCCAGCCGGGTCGGCCAGGGGACCACGTTCCGCCTGAGTTTGCCGGCCCATCCGCAGTCGCTGTGGGTCAAGCCGGTCAGGCCGAAGGGAGAGCCATGAACCCCAAGCCTCAGATCCTCGTGGTGGAAGACGACGCTTTTTACCAGGAATTCCTGGCCCGCGCCCTGGGGCCGGAATACGATGTGGACCGGGCGGCGAGCGGGCAAAAGGCGCTCGAACTCATGACCGCAAAGACGTACGACGCCGTTCTGTGCGACCTCAGGCTCCCCGGAATCGCGGGCAAGGAGCTCGTGGGCCGCATCCGCGCAGCCGGGGGCGAAGAGATCATCCTCATTGTGATCACCGGCTTCGAAAAAGACTGGCCGCCGGTGGAAGCCACGGACGCCAACGTCTTCTTTTATCTCAAGAAAGGAGAGTTCAGCCCCCGGGATCTCAAAAAAGTCGTCCAGAACGGTCTTCTCTTGAGGAAGAGCCGGCTCGAACGCAGGCGGTTCGCCGAAGAACTCAGGGCCCTCAACGCGGAACTTGAAAGAAAAGTGGCCGAGCGGACCCGGGCCCTTCTCGAGTCCGAGGCCAAATACAGAAATCTTTTCGAGCAATCCATGGTGGGGGTGTATATCGAGCAGGGAGGCCTGATCCGGCTGGCCAATCAAAAGCTCTCCAGTCTGCTCGGGACAAGACCGCAGGACCTGATCGGCAAGCCCCTGTCAGAGTTCGTCGAGCCTTCGGAGACAGAAGGATTCACAATTGTCCCGACCGCCGACGAGAACGGTTCGCGGCAGGGCCCGGAGGAAGTGCTCCTGAGGACCCGATCCGGCGGCCAGAGGGTCGCTCTGCACTGCTCGGGGCCGATCCGGTTTCAAGGGGCCGACGCGGTCCAGGGATGCCTGCTGGACATCACCGCATGGAAGGAGCTCGAACGGCAACTCCTCCAGCACCAGAAGATGGAGTCCCTGGCCACGCTCGTGAGCGGGTTCGCCCACGAGTTCAACAACATCCTGACCGCGATCCTCCCGCAGGCCGAGATCCTCAAGATGAAAGCCGCCGAGCATCCGGCGATCCGCAAGCCCGTCGAGATCCTGTACACCATGACCGAAAAGGCCTGCGGCCTGACCCGGCAGCTTCTGGGCATGAGCCGCAGGAATCATGTCCGCAAGGGACCGGTGGACGTCAACACCCGGATCCATGAGACGCTGAGCTTTCTCAGCCCGACCCTCGGGTCATCGACTCAGGTCCAGCTCGACCTGGATCCCCGGGCCGGCACCATCGAGGGAGACGCCGACCAGATCGATCAGATCCTCATGAACCTCGTTCTCAACGCCCGGGACGCCATGCCCGAAGGCGGCACGATCCGCATCTCGACCAGCCTTTGCACGTCCACGGCGGTCGAGGCAAGGACCCGGGGAAGCGGCCGGGACAGGACCTTTGTCGAAATTCTCGTCGAGGACACGGGGCACGGGATCGCGCCGGAGCACCTCTCCAGGATCTTCGACCCGTTCTTTACCACCAAGGAGCCGGGAAAGGGCACGGGCCTCGGCTTAAGCGTGGTGTACAACGTGGTGAAGGCCCACGGCGGCGAAATCTTCGCCAAGAGCCATCCTGGCAAGGGCTCCTCCTTCCGCATTTTGCTGCCCAAGCCGGCCCCGGAGACGCCAGCCCAGACCCAGGAGCAAAAGAGCACGGAAAAGGCTGGCAGGATCCTCGTGGCGGATCCGGACCCCGGCACCCTCAACCTCTTCCGGGATGTCCTGTCGCGCATGCATTACGAGGTCATTCCGGCGCGTGACGGCCAAGAGGCCCTGGATATCTACAGCAGGCAGAAGGAGGCAATCGACTGGGTCATCATGGACGGCAGGTCCCAAAGCCATGCCCCCCACTCGCCCCTGCATCGGATGGTCACCCTGAACCCCAGAGTCAAGCTCATCGTGACCCACCCGAGCGCAGCGCCAGGGGAGGATCAGACCTTCGATCTTCCCTTGGGGCCGGAAGGAAGGATCCGGCACCTGGAACTCAGCCACGCTCCAGAGGGCCTCTCGAGGAATCTTCAAAGGGTCCTGGACCTGGGAGGATGCTGACCAAATTCGCCTTGTCCGCTAAGCGGACAGGGCGGGCAATGTCCAAAGGGGTTCTCGACCTGGGAGGATGCTGACGGCTGTCGGAAATCAGGAAAGGAATTACCGCCCATGGACGAAGGATTCCTGAAAAGGAACGATCTCATCGGCCGGTTCCGGGAGAACCCTTCCTTGGTCGGTGACATCCTGGAATGCACAGGATGCGCTGTGCTCTTGCTGGACAGCCGACTGCGCATCCTCTCGCAAAACCGCACTGCCGAGCGGTGGTTCCCACAAGGGGGCGAACGAGCCCCGAGAGACCGGAAATGCCATCACGCCCTCCTGGGCTGCCAGGACCCCTGCCGCACCGGGCCGCCGGGAAAGGAGGGCCCCTGCCCAGCCGTGCGGGCCTTGTCAAGCCGCACACCCGAGGGACCGGATCCGCTTCCCCGGCGATTCCTGGACGGAACCGAGCAGTACCTCGAAAGCCGGGCTGTGCCCCTCATCGATGGCCGGGGCGAGGTGGATTTCATCCTGGAAGTTCTGCGGGACGTGACCTCGGAGAAACTGCTGGCTCTTTACCGGGAGGAATCGAACCTCCGGGATCCCCTGACCGGTCTTTTCAACCGCAAGGCCTTTCATCAGATCCTCGATCGCGAGCGCAGACGGGCCCGTCGCCAGGGCCACCCGGTGAGCCTGTGCCTGCTCGACCTCGATTCCTTCAAAGACTTCAACGAAAGGGTCGGAAACGAGTCGGGCGACGAATTCCTCGTGGGCCTTGGCCGCATCCTCGTGGCCCAGACCCGCCGCGAAGTGGACAACGCCTTCCGGATCGAATCGGACACCTTTTGCCTCATCCTTCCTGAAACCGACTCTTCCCAGGCCTTCGCCATCGCTGAACGGATCCGCTCAGCCCTGGCCGCAACAGGCAAGCCCGTTACTGCGAGTCTGGCCATCTGTCAGGCCAAGCCGGAGGAAACGGCGGAGGATTTTTACCGGCGCGCCAGCGACAGGCTCTTTCTGGCGAAAAAAACAGGAGGCGACCGCATCCTGTAAGAGGCTTCCCGTGTGCGGGTCAAACCTCAGGATTCATCCGCGGCCCTTCAGATCCCGGCGCACCGAAAGGACGAAGACCGCCAGAACCGTATTGAAGGGAGCGGTCACGACGAGTCCGTAGAGCACGTTCTGGACCGAGGATTCGTGTCCCCTGAAGGGAACCGTGAAGAAAGCCTCGGCCAGGTGAATCAGAAACAGAAGGAAAAGCAGCCCCGCCATCCTGAGTTCCGCGCGGAGCACGGCGCGGGGCACAAGCCTCCTCGGCGCCTCGTGCGGCCTCATTCCGATCCCTCCTTTTTTCTCCTCGATAGCCGGTTCACGGCTTGCCGATCCAGCCCGTAAAGGCGCTGTTGGGGAACACGCTCTCGAAAGGTCCCAGGTTGTTGGCGAACAGCAAGGTCACAGCCGCGGCCACGGTCGTGCAGCAGACGAAAAAGACCGGCAGGAAAGCCACCAGCCTGAAGTAGAAGACCTTCCCCACGAACCCCATGTCCCGGTCCGAAAGGTCGCTCGTATCCGCGCCGAACAGGACTCCTTCGATAAAGGCAAGCCAACCGAAGCCCTTCTGCCGGACCACCGTCCGTTCGAAAACGGCTCCGAAAAAGAAGAGCAGAAAAAACCAGCCGACGTAATTGCTGACCGTAACGCCCCGGAAGTACAAGCCCGGCGAGGTCCATCGCCACCACTCGTTCACCACCGAGATCGGGTCCAAAAGCATATCAAAGCTCACGAGCGCTACAGCCGCAAAAGCCGACTTGAGCCAAACGCTGCGGTCTCGCAGGAGCCTGTCCGAAATGACGAAGGCGGGCAGGCTGAGCAGGAACCAGCCCAGGCAGATGCACAGGGGAACGAAAAGAAGGAAGGCGAACCATCCCCCATAGCCTTCGATCACCCTGCCGCCGCACCGGTAGTAATTGGCGTAGGCGAAGTAGTCGTAGCCTCCCAGGGCGACCATGACGTTCTCGATCGTGCCGGTCCACAGGATCGATCCCCACAGAAAAAGGCTCGTCCTTTGCCTGCCGAGAACGATCCGGCCTTCCCGGAGGATCAGGAAAAAGAAGACGAACAGAATCGAATCGAGCACCCAGGATTCGAACCGCATGGTGGGCCCCCTTTTCCCTCCCGAAGACCAAGGAACAGAAAGTCCTGCCCGCGCCTGCGTCGCTCCTTCCCGTCCTCCCGGTCCGGTTTTTCCTTTCTGCCCGGCCGCAAGCCGGAGGGCGCGCACGCCGCGTCCCGGTTAGCGCGGCGCGCGAACGGCGCCGACCCTGAGCAGGCCGTACACGCCCATGAGCGAAACGTAAAAGAGCACAACAACGTGGAAGCTGAACCCGCTGGCCATGCCCATCTCTTTTGAAAAGCCGGCCATGAGGCATCCCACGGTCCATCCGGCCTCAAGGGTTCCGAACCCCCCGAAGCTGTACAGGGGCAGAATGAACCCCAGGTTGGCCAGGGTGGAGCAAAGGATGACAAGAGGAAACGCCATGGGGTAGCCCATGCCTGCAAGCAGAACGTATCCGATCAGATACACCAGCCCGAGAATCCCCAGAGACAGGACAAAGCCGCCCAGAACCACGGGCCACGAGCGAAGACGCTCGAAGGTCCTGCCTGCCTCGTCGAGCTTCCGAAAGAGCGCTTCCAGGAGCCGCACCCTGCCGAGAAATCCCCGCAGGAGCAGGCGCCGCATGCTCTCGACCAGAGCCCTCCCTTTGAACGAAATCGCCAGGAGCAGGCCCGTGAGCGCCAGGAACAGGCCCGCCACGACCCACAGAATCTCCTTGACATAGGCCGGAAACGCAAAGCGCGCGGCGTGCAGCGCCAGGATCGCGGCCGGGTAGAAGACCGTAAAGGAAATAAGATCCAGGACCCGTGCGATGACGAGGGCTCCAAGTCCTTCGGCCACCGGCACGCCTTCCCTCTGACGCAGCAGATACACGAGGGTGAACTCGCCCGCTCTCAGGGGCAAGAGGTGGTTGAAGAGGTTGTGAACCGTAGTGAAGTCGAAGAGCCGCCGGACCGGAACTCGCCTCGAATGCAAAAGAAGGCGAAGGCGAAGGCTTCTCAGGCCGTAAGTGGCCATATGGAGCGCCAGGCCGAGAAGAATGGCGACCGGAGAGGTGCGCCGAAGAGTGGCGAACACCTGCGAGACCGACACGTCAGTGATCCGGAGCAGGGCCCACACGATCGCAGCGGCCACCAGAAGAGAAACCAAAAGACGAAGCGGAGAAAGCCGGGCCGGCCTCAGCTCGGATTCGGCCTGAGGAAGGGCCTCGCCGGTTGCGTCCTCGCCAGCCCGGTTCTCTCGCCCCTTCGGGCCCGCATGGCTAAGGTTTGCGCTCATGGTCAGGGAAGCTCCAGGCTGTCTCGCCGTTTAAGGTTCCGCCCGTAGGGGCTTATCCGTCAGGTTTGCCGAACTCTATGGGCAGGGGCGTCAGGATGTCAACCGCTTCGGCCGGCGTGTGCCGATGGGGCGCAAGGGACTGGAAAACGGCCCTGGCGGAACCAGCCCAATCGAGGTAGAATCAAAGTGTAAGGATGAGACAGAAAGGCGAAAACCGTGCTCGGGCCGATACGATTTCGAAATGGGTTGCTCGTCTGCTGCGGGGCGGGCCTTGCCTGCCTGCTCTGCCTTTTTCTGGCTGGATGCTTTTCGCCTCTTTCCAAAGCCGTAAGAGAGCAGGCGGCTGAGGACATCCCCTTCGAGAAGCTTCAGGCCGATCCGGACGCCTTCCTGGGCAAAGTGGTCATCCTGGGCGGAGAGATTGTCCAGGCGCAAACCGGGCCAGAAGGGAGCACGATCGAAGTGCTGGAAAAGTCTCTGGACCGATGGGACACTCCCCGGGAGACGGACCGGAGCCGAGGAAGGTTTTTCCTGACCAGCCAGGAGTTTCTCGATCCCTTGGTCTACCGGTCCGGACGCCGGATCACGGTGGCGGGCGAGATCACAGGAAAGAAAGTCGGCAAGATCGGCGAGCTCGACTACACGTATCCGGTTCTCAAGATCCTGGAGATCCACCTGTGGCCCGAGGCGAGGAAGTACCCTGAGGGCTATCCTTATCCCTATCCCTTCCCGGTCTGGTCCTATTGGTATTTCCATGGCTACCCCTACCCACCCTGGCACTGAAACAGTGAAACAGGGGTCAGTCCTTCATTTTACGGATAGAACCGCAGCCACAAGGGAGCACGAACTGCCAGGGGCACCTGAAAGACGCGCTTCCGTCCAGTCCCTCTTGCCGAACAGCGGCAGAATTGACAGGTGAGTCCCTTTTCCCTAGCATGAAGCCCCCATGCACGTTCTGCTCGTCAACCCGAACCGTATCCAACCTCCGGTGGCTCCCCTGGCTCTGGATTCCCTCGGGCAGGCCCTGGCCGCGCGCGGCGTCTCCTGTTCGGTCGCGGATCTCTGCCTGGACCTTCCGCCCGGAATCCGTCCAGCCGCGACCTACTGGGATCGGTTTGCCCGGCCCAGGCCGTCGGCGGTCCTGGTCACGCTGAGAAATCTCGATGACGCCTATTACGCAAGCCAGGAGAGTTTCCTGCCCGGATACCGCGACCTCGTCCGAAACCTCCGGGCCTACTTCGGCGCGCCGGTCATTCTGGGTGGTTGCGCCTTCAGCCTCGCGCCGGAGGAGATCCTGGCCTTCTGCGAGGCGGACCTGGGAGTGGCCGGCGCTTCGGAGCAGGATCTCCTGGCGCTCCTCGACTCTCTCGACCGGCCGGACCGATGGGAAGGCCTGGCAGGCGTGGTCTGGAGACAAAAAGACAAGATCCGCAGCCAGCCCCCGAGCGCGCCAGCCATGAACGAAGACTTCTTTTCCGAGAGGCGCTTTGTTCGCAACCGGACCTACTTTGATCAGGGAGGCATGGCAGGTCTCGAGACCAAACGGGGCTGCGCGGCCGGCTGCGTGTACTGCGCCGACCCTGTGGCCAAAGGGTCCAGGATCTTCCTAAAACCCATGGAATTCCTCCTTGCGGAGATCCGCTGCCTCCTTTCCATGGGGGTTTCGGTCTTTCACCTGTGCGACAGCGAATTCAACCTGCCCGTTTCGCACGCCCTTGGCGTGTGCGAGGCGATCCTCGCCGAAGGGCTGGCGGACCGGATCCGCTGGTACACCTACGCCGCGCCCGAGACCTTCGACGAGTCTCTCGCCTTCCGGATGGCCGAGGCGGGCTGCGCCGGCATCAACTTCGGCGTGGACCACTGCCTGGACGAGAGGCTTGCTGCCCTGGGCCGCAGGCACCGGGCTGCGGATCTTGAGCGCACCTGCCGGGCGGCCCGTGCCGCAGGGCTTCCGTTTCTCTTCGACCTCCTCCTGGGCGGTCCGGGCGAAACCCTCGCCTCCCTCCTTGACGCAGTGGAGTTCTGCCGGGACCTCGACGTGGAGCGCGTGGGCGTCAATGTGGGCATTCGGATCTATCCGGGCACTCCTTTGGCCCGCCAGGTCCTCTCAGAAGGCCCTTTGGAATCGAACCCCTGTGTGCGGGGAATCCTGCGCGGGAACGAGGACCTTCTGCTGCCCGTGTTCTTCCTTTCGCCGGAACTGGGCCCTGCCTGGGAAGAGGAACTGAGCCGCCGGCTCGGCCAGGACAATAGGTTCTTTCTGCCGGGCCGGTGCCGCAGCGATTCCAATTACAACTACAACGCAAACCAAGTGCTGGTCCGGGCCCTGCAGAACGGGCACAAGGGCGCTTTCTGGGACATCCTGCGGAGAATCCAGAAGGGGATGCCGCCTCTCGCGCCGCCAACGGTCTGACTCAAAGGCCGTCAAGTGTGAAGTACCCGGACCGAGGAGAGACGAATCGTGGAGAACGCACTGGACATTCTTCGAGAACGAGGCTTCATCGAGGCCACCACCGACGACGAGGGCGTTCGAGAGCTGCTCGAGCGGCCCACGACCTGCTACATCGGCTTCGACCCCACGGCGCCCAGTCTGCACGCGGGATCCCTCGAGCCGATCATGAGCCTCGTCCACTTGCAGCGCTGCGGCCACCGGCCCATCGTGCTCGTGGGCGGCGGCACGGGCCTTGTAGGCGACCCCAGCGGCAAGACCGAAATGAGAAGAGTCATGAGCGCCGAGGAAGTCGCCTCCAACGCCGAAGCCTTGAAGCGGCAGCTCTCCCGCTACCTGGACTTCGGGGAAGGCAAAGCCCTGCTTCTCAACAACGCCGACTGGCTCACCGAGTTGCGCTACATCGACTTCCTGCGGGACATCGGCCGGCATTTCAGCGTAAACCGCATGCTCACCGCGGAGTCCTACCGCCTCCGGATGGAGCAGGAGAGCGGCCTCAATTTCATCGAGTTCAATTACATGCTCCTGCAGGCCTACGACTTCTGGTACCTGTGGAAGCACTACGGGTGCAGGCTCCAACTGGGCGGAGCGGACCAATGGGGCAACATCTGCGCCGGCATCGATCTCACCCGGCGCCTCGGCGGCCCCCAGCTTTATGGGATCACCTTTCCCCTGCTCACCACCCGGTCGGGCGCCAAGATGGGCAAGACCGCCTCGGGCGCCGTGTGGCTCGACGCGCAGAGAACCTCTCCCTACGAATTCTACCAGTACTGGATCAACACGGACGATCAGGACGTGGAGCGGTTTCTGGCGCTGTTCACCTTCTTGCCCATGGAGGAGGTGCGGCGGCTGGGAAAGCTCCAAGGCGAGCGCCTTCGGGAGGCCAAGGAAACGCTGGCCTTCGAGGCGACCCGTATCACCCACTCGGCCGAGGAAGCCGAAAAGGCCCGGCAGGCATCCCGCAGGCTCTTTGGAGGCAGCGCCCCCCAGGGCGGCCCAGCGGCTGCTGACGACTCGGTCCCCACCACCGAGATCGAGCGCTCCCGCCTGGAGCAAGGCATCCCGGCCTGGCAGCTTTTGGAAGAGATCGGTCTGTGCAGGACTCGGGCAGAGGCGAGGCGCCTCATCCAGCAGGGCGGGGCGTACTTGAACGACAGGCGCCTGGAAGCCTTCGACGAGCGCGTGGGCCTCGACTGCCTCCAGAACGGCGAGATTCTGCTCAGGGCCGGGAAAAAGCGCTTCCACCGGGTTCGCGTCCGGGCCGAGGACGGCGACCCAGTCAGGTAAGACCCGACCGAAAGATCCGGACCAGCCTTTCCGTGTCGGTCAGGTCCGGCACGAGGTGGTCCGGTCCAAAGGAAGCGAGTTCTTCCAGACTCGCCCGGCCCGTGGCCACGGCCACGGACCTGACCCCGGCCTCACGGGCATGGAGAATGTCCCGGGGCGTGTCGCCGATCACAAAGACCGCCTCGGGACGGACCGGCCGGCCGAGCCTGCCTTCGGCCCTGCGAACCGCTGTCCTGACCACCTCGGTCCGGTCTTCGGCGTCGCTCCCGAAACCGCCGAAATCAAAGTACCGCTCCAGGCCCGCTCTTTTCAGCTTGAGCCAGGCGGCCTCCTCGAAGTTGCCCGTGGCCAGGCCGAGCAGGAATCCCTCCAGGCGGGTGAGCGCGTCCAAGAGCTCCCGGACCCCGGAAAGGACCCGAAACCCCGGCGACCGCTCCACCTCGTCCCGCAGAACTTCCAGGTACACGGCCGCGATCCTGGGGATTTCGCGCTCCGGGGAAAGCCGGCCGAGCTTGGTCTCGAGGATTTCGCGGAAAATGAGCGGATCGGTCTTGCCGTCCGGCCGGACGCCCTCCATGGCCTCGTCCAGACCGTACAGCCGTTGGAAAGCCCGATTCACCGCGCGGGTGCCGGCATGGCCTGTGAGCAGAAGCGTTGCGTCGATGTCGAAAAGAAGGACCGAGGGCGTAAAACCGGCCTCTAGGGTTAGGGTCGCATCCTGCTGCACCATGGGGCCTCCTCAACAAAGAAAACAGGCGCTGGGCCGGGCGCCCTCGACAAGGGCCCACACAGCTACCACACGCCAGGGGCCGGCGGTTGCGGGCCGTGCCGCCTACGGACTATAGTAGCCGGTTGCAGCCCTTTTGATAAGGCTCGAGGAAGCCGGACCATGCTCAAAGCCATCTTTTTCGATTTCAACGGCGTTATCCTGGACGACGAAGAACTCCACTTCGAATCCTTACGGAAGGTTCTCGAGGAGGAAGGAGTTTCCATCACCCGGGAGGCCTACTACCGCGATTGCCTGGGCTTCAACGATACCGACTGCTTCCGCTGGGGCCTGGGAAGCGAGGAGCGGATCCGCTCCGCGGGCGGGATCGACAAGCTCGTGGAGAGGAAATCCGTCTATTACCAGCAACTCCTGCAAAAAGAGATCCGTTTTTTCCCGGGTGTGTGCGAGTTCATCCGGGCAGCCGCAGGGAAATTCTCTCTCGGACTCGCCTCCATGGCCCTGCGATCCGAAATCGAATGGACCCTCGAACGGGCCGGCATCCTGGAGCTGTTCTCCTCGATCGTGAGCGGCGAGGACGTGGGCCGGACAAAACCGGACCCCGAAGCCTACCTGGAAGCGCTCAGGCGCCTGAACGAGGCGCTGCGCCGGGCCGGAAAAGCCGAGGCTTCCGCCCTGGAATCGCTCGTCGTCGAGGATTCCCAGCAGGGCATCCGGGCCGCTCGGCGCGCGGGGATGAAGGTCCTCGCCCTGGCCCACACGTGCCGGCCCGAAGAGCTTGAAGAAGCCGACTGGGTCCTTCCGTCCCTCGAGGGCGTTTCGCCCCAGGAGGTGGAAGAACGGTTCCTGGGCAGGACGCGCTGAAAAGGCCTGGGTTCAACAGAACCCCCACGGAACGGGAGATTCGCCATGAAAAGATTCGAGCATCTTGACCTGTATGGCATCGAGAGCCTCCTGAGCCCAGAGGAGAAGATGATCCGGGACACGGTCCGGGACTTCGTCGACCGGGAGGTGCTCCCAGTGATCGAACAGCATTACCGGGAGGGCCGGTTCCCCATGCACATCGTGCCCAGGATGGGCGAACTCGGTCTGTTCGGCTCCACCCTGACCGGCTACGGGTGCGCCGGCATCAACTCGGTCGCGTACGGCCTCGCGATGACCGAACTGGAACGGGGCGACAGCGGGGTCCGAAGCTTCAGCTCGGTCCAGGGAGGTCTCGTCATGTATCCCATCTATACGTTCGGCACCGACGAGCAAAAAGAGCGATGGCTCCCCAGACTGGCCCGGGGCGAAGCGGTCGGCTGCTTCGGCCTGACCGAGCCGGACTTCGGTTCCAACCCGGCGGGCATGAGGACCCGGGCGGTGCGCGACGGAGACTCCTACGTGCTCAACGGAGCCAAGATGTGGATCACGAACGGCCACATCGCGGACGTGGCCCTCGTGTGGGCCCGCACCGAAGAAGGGATCCAGGGCTTCCTGGTGGAAAAAGGGACCCCGGGCTTCTCGGCCAGGGAGATCAAAGGGAAACTTTCGTTCCGAGCTTCCTTCACCTCCGAACTTTCCTTCGAGGACTGCCGGATTCCGGCCGCCAACCGTCTGCCCGGAGCCAAAGGGCTCAAGGCAGCGCTCCAGTCCCTGAACCAGGCCCGATACAGCATCGCCTGGGGCAGCATCGGGGCCGCCCTGGCCTGCTTTCACGCCGCTCTCGACTATTCCAAGGAGCGGGTGCAGTTCGACCGGCCCATCGCCGGGTTCCAGCTCATCCAGGAAAAACTCGTCTGGATGGCCACAGAGATCACCAAGGCCCAACTGCTCGCCTATCAGCTCGGACGCCTGAAGGACCAGGGCCGGGCCGAACCGGTCCAGATCAGCATGGCCAAGATGAACAACGTGGCCATGGCCCTCGAGACGGCCCGGACCGCCCGGGAAATCCTGGGGGCGAACGGCATCTCGGACGAGTATCCCGTGATCCGCCACATGTGCAACCTCGAATCCGTCAAGACCTACGAGGGCACCCATCAGATCCACACCCTCATCATCGGACAGCACCTGACGGGCCTTTCAGCCTTTCAATAAGGATCGCCTCCATGGCGCCCTCCGCAGGCCGACTGGCAGAACAAATCCTTCTGGGGGCTGCTGACCGGCTTTGCGGGGCAGTCCCCAGGCGCCGGCCGGATCGGCCCCGGCTCGAAAGCGCCCGAATCGTGGCCCACCGGGGAGCACACGAGGAGCCCGGGGTTATCGAAAACACCGTTGAAGCTTTTGACCGGGCCGTGAAAGCCGGGGCCTGGGGAATCGAGTTCGATATCCGTTGGACCAGGGATCGGCAGCCCGTCGTGTTCCACGACCCGGACACCAGGCGCCTTTTCGGCACGGACGTGAAACTCAGCGACTTGGATTTGGCCGAACTCAAAGACCGGTTCCCCCTCATCCCGACCCTCGAGGAGGTCGTGCGAAGGTACGGAGGAGTCGTCCATCTCATGGCTGAGGTCAAAGGCGGCATGCGACCCGAGGCCTCTCACCGGAACGACGCGCTCGGAGAAACCTTCTCCGGCCTGAGACCTGCCGAAGATTACCACTTGCTCTCGCTCGACCCCGAGATTTTCAAATGTCTGACCTTCGCGCCTCCCAGGTGTTTTCTGCCCGTGGCCGAATGGAACGTGAGGGCCATGAGCGATTTCGCGCTCGCCAAGGGGTGCGCGGGCCTGGCAGGTCACTATTTTCTGCTGACAGACCGGATCCTCGAAAAGCACAAGCGCGCAGGCCAGAAGATCGCCACGGGATACGTGGCAAGCCGCTCCTGCCTCTATCGTGAGATCCGCAGGGGCGTGGACTGGATCTTCACGAACCGAGCCGTCCGGCTCCGGGCCTATCTGAACGAAACCGGCCCATGATCCCGGAGAGCCGGGAACGACCGAAAACAGTCCAGGAGGGGAATTCGAAGGCCGAGGCCTTTCAGGAGCCTGAGAGTGGTCGGGTGACCAGCCCTTTCTGGATGGCGTAGGCGGTCAGGTCCGAAACGTTGTGGAGATCGAGTTTCTCCATGATGTTCGACCGGTGCTTTTCCACGGTCTTGACGCTGATGTGCAGGTAGTCGGCGATCTCCTTGTTCTTGTGCCCTTCTGCGATGAGCTTGAGCACCTGCCGCTCGCGGCTCGTCAGGCTCTCGAAGGTGGAAAGCCCCTTGAGGGTCTTCTTGCCCTCCAGGTAGCCCTCGATCACCTTCTCGGACACGCCCGGACTGAGATACCGCTTGCCCGCCAAAGCGCTTCGAATCGCCATGACCAGTTCGGCGTGCCGGGCGTCCTTGAGCACGTAGGCGTCCGCGCCCGCCCGCAGCGCGGCGAGAATGTACTCCTCGGCGTTGTGGACCGTAAGGGCGACAACCCGAGTTGAGGGAGAAGTCCTCTTGATCTCCCCGATGGCCTCCATTCCGTTCATCCTCGGCATGGAAAGATCGAGCAGCACGACGTCCGGCGCCAGCTCGGCGACAGCCCGGATGGCCTCCCTGCCGTCTTCGGCCTCGCCCACGACCTCGAACTCCTGGCCAGCATCAAGCAGGGACCTTAGGCCTTCCCTGAGAATCGTGTGGTCTTCGGCGATCAGAATCCGCGCTTTGGCGGCCATGGCGTACTCGGCAAATACAGGGTTCGAGCCGTCGAAATGGGGTGGAAACCTTATTTATCACACCGGTCCTTCCTGGTAAAGATTGAAGAAAAACAATCGCAGCAGGGTCAGGTTGTGCTTCTCTAAAGCACGGACCGCGCCGCACGACAACCGGAGAAGCCGCCAGGTGCCGGAACCTAAGGTGGCGATCGAGGCATAATGTTTCGAGCCCTCATCGTAGACGATCACGCCCTGTTCCGCTCGACCCTGAGGCAGGCCCTGGGCGGATGTTTCCCGGACAGCGTCATCGACGAAGCCGAAGACGGAGCATCGGCCCTGGAAAAAATCGAACACGCCCAGCCGGACCTCGTGCTCCTGGACATCCACATGCCGGGGGAAAACGGCCTGGAAATCACCCGCAAGATCCGGCGGGACCATCCCTCGGTCCGGGTCGTGATCCTCACGAGCTACGACCTGCCCGAATACAGGGAAGCGGCCCAAAGGCACGGGGCCCATGGGTTCCTGTCCAAGAACGCCTCAGGCATCCAAGAGATCGTCGAGGCCGTGCGGGCGGTCTTAGACTCCGCAAGGACCTGACCGCCCCCCGCACTCCCCCACTACCCCGGATCGTCCTTCTGGGTGTTTTCCCCGAATCGAATACAGTCTCCCCCCCGGCAGAATACAGCCCTTACCCGATTTCCCGCCGAAGCGTTTTGATTACCATAAACGTCACGAAAGCGAGGAGAGCACACGAATGGCGATCCCATAAAAAAGGAGGGGGCTGTGGGACAGTCGAGAAAACGAACGAAGCCGGAGAATTTGCAGACCAAGTCAGAGGCTGAGCTGATCGATCTGGTCCGAAAGGGTGTATCGGGAGCCTTCGACGAACTCGAGCGGAGGTACCGCCCAAGAATCGTGCAGCAGCTCAGGCAGCTTTGCCGGGACGAGGAGGACCTCAAAGACGTGCTCCAGGACGTTTTGACTTCTCTGTTCCTTAAGATCAACACCTTCCAGGGACGCTCCACCCTTTCGACCTGGATCTACCGGATCACGATGAACGCCTATCTCATGCACGAGCGCAAGCAGAAGCGCAACCGCCTTTTCTTCGTGGACGACGGCTTCCAGGACGCGGCCAGCGGCGACGGCCGGCTTGCCCAAAGGGCAGACTCCTCGCCCTTCTCTGCCATGATCCGGAGCGAGCTCAGAACCCGGATCGACCGCGCCCTGAGCGAGCTGCCCCCCGGATACCGGCAGGTCTTCCTCTATCTCAAGGAGGAGGACATGTCCCTGCGCGAAGTGAGCAAGCGCATGGGCCTTTCGGTGCCAGCCGTGAAATCCAGGCAGCACCGGGCCCGCGAATTTTTGAAAACCAGGCTCGCCCAGGATCCGTGCGGCCTCCCTTGAGCGATGTCGCGCTTGCCGGCCTGTTGAACCACCGGACCGATCCAAGGCCCGCGGCTCAACCAAGCCTGCCTTCGACCGGCCTTGACCGGCTTCGCATCCCTTCCTATCCTTCCATCGTCCTCCTGACCGGTCAGCGGGAAACGGCGATGTTCTTTTTCACGAACTGGCGGCGCAACCGAATCCGCAGCAGGCCGCCCCCCGCCGAGTGGGCCGAGATCCTCTGCCGCTCGGTGCCCTACTTCCGGCTTTTGCCCGAGCAAGATCGAACGGAGCTCCTGGGCCACACCCAGGTGCTGATCCGGGAGAAGCACTTCGAAGGCTGCGGCGGCCTCGAACTCACCGAAGAGATGCGCCTGATCATCGCGGCCCAGGCCTGTATTCTGGTCCTCCATCGCAAAACCGACTACTTTCCCAAGGTCCAGTCCATCGTCGTCTACCCCTACGCGTACGTGGCCAGACGGGTCGAGACCGACGAGAGCGGGCTCGTCCACGAAGAAGACGAAGTCCGGGACGGAGAATCCTGGGAGCGCGGCACCGTGGTACTCTCCTGGGATGAGATCGCAAGGCATTCCCGCGGAGCCGGCCGGGGCCGAAACATCATCCTTCACGAGTTCGCCCACCAGCTCGACCAGGAGCTCGGAGGCGCTGCGGGCGTGCCCCTGCCGCCCGAGCGGGCCCAGCGAGCGGAGTGGGCCCGGGTGCTCAGCGAAGAGTACGAAAGGCTGCAAGAAGCCGTGGAGCGCGGGCGGAGGACTTTTCTCGACCCTTACGCCGCCACAGACCCGGCCGAGTTCTTCGCCGTTGTGACCGAGACGTTCTTCGAGCGTCCCGTGGATCTGAGGCGGCGCCATCCCGAATTGTACGGGCAGTTGAAAACCTTTTACCGCCAGGATCCTGCCGAGCTGTTCGAGGGCGCGGTCAAGGCCGAGGGCAGGGCCGACTGAACCCGGAAGGTGTGAGATTGCCGGCCTCAGAACCTGGACGAGAAGGTGGGCGTCCCCCACAAAGGTTCAAGGGCCCGAGTTTGCGGCCGAAGACCCGCATTCCCGGTACGCGGTGAGAACGCCCTCATCCGTGTCCGGGCAGGACACGAAACAGCGATCCACGAGCGAGATTTCGACCCGGTTCCTCGCCCCGGATATGGCCAAGATGTTCTTGTCCCGCTCCACGCCAAAGGACAGATCGAGATCGTCCTTGAGGACCCGGCCGGTCGAAGCGTCGAGAAACAACTCCCTCGCAAGGGACTCCAGCCAAATTTCCCCCCGAAATCCGCTGATTCGCACCGTTGTCCGCAGGGGCTTGTCCACGACCCCGCTCAGGCGGAAGATCGAAGTCCCGGGCACCCGACGGGCCACGTAGCGGGCCTTCTGCCCGTCCAAGGACTGCGGATCCTCGAGCTGCATCCTGCGGTCATAGACACCCTCGCAGAACCCGACCAGGCCCTCGAGCACGGGCCTGCAGCTGACCTCCCACTCGGCCTCTTCCTCAGGCAAGACGCCGGCGTCGAAAGGATCCCCGGCCGCACGAAAAGGCGGGAGCGCCTTCAAGACGAACTCAAGAATCTCGAAGAATCTCGGGTTGGGCCCGGAGCCGGTCTGACCTTCCAGACCGACGATCTCCACCCGGTTCTCCACTGTGCCGATCCTGCCGGACGGTTCCCACGCAAAGACGAACGAACCGGGCGGCGACCGCCACAGGTAGTAGTTGAAGAAAGCCTTCTTGGCCTCGGCGCCCTCCGACCCAGAAGCCGACACCATGCACCCTCGTCTCGCCTCCTCCGCGAGGATCCGCGCTTCAAGGAGGCCCTTCTGCTCGTCCGAGGGCGCCGCATCCAGGAGCACGTACCGCTGGTGTTTCCTGGGGCCTTCGCCTATGCCGAAATTGATCTCCTCGCCAGCCGTAAGCGGCCCAAGGACCCGGGCCTGCCAGCCAAAGGAATCCGGCACGACTTGCACTTTGAGGTGCAGATCCTCGGACCGGTAAAAGCGGGTCCTTTTGAAAAGCGTGATCGTGCCCGCGGCCTCGATCCTGAGGCGAAGATCGTAGACCGGGGCTGTCTCGGCCGCAGTCTCGCAGCGCGCCGAAACAGCCAGCGAACACGACCACACCGCGAAAGCCCAGAAGAAAACCCTGCGCCCGAGCACAATGCCTCCTTGGCGTCTCCTTTGCGCCTCCTGCCCGGAACCCATCCACCCGCCACCCGCCCGAGTAAGCTCCCTTCCGGTGCGGCTTCGCCATCGATCGAAGTCTACCACGAATTCAGCCGCGTCCAAAGGGCGACGCCGTCGGCGAGGCTTTCGGCTCGTGACGATCGAAAACCCTTATGGCATGGCTGCCTGTCCCGCTCCTACCTCCTGCCTGCTCCGGACACCCCAAGCGCACCCTGTCTGAGAGCCGAGGTCTTCTCGATCTGCCGCTTGATCCTGGCGATGAGTTCCCGGTGGTCGAAAGGCTTCTCGATGTAATCGTCCCCGCCCAGCAGAAACCCTTTCACGCGGTCCTCGCAACGGTTTCGCCCTGTCAGAAACACGACCGGAATAAAAACTGTCCTCAAGTCGCTGCGGATTCTCCTGAGCACCTCGTATCCGTCGAGGCCCGGCATCTGGATATCCAGGATTACGAGGTCTGGCAGCAGCCTGCGGATCTTTTCGTGGGCGTCCAGGCCGTCGACGGCCTGGACCACCTGACAGTCGAGGGAACGGAGAGCAAGGCACACGGCCTCCCGAACCGCCGGATCGTCCTCGGCCAGGACGATCCGAGGAACCAGCGGCTCCGGAGCGACAAGCCCTGTCCTGGAGCCGCCCGGCACAGCGCAACAAACTGCCGGCGGGCTGGAACCTTCGGACCTCGGCGGCTCCCACAAAGCTGCCGACAGAACTTCCTCGACCGAGGTCAGCCCGGCCAAAGCCTTCTCCAGGCCGTCCTCGAGAAGACTCTTCATGCCCTGGGCTTTTGCGCGATCGCGGATCGCCTCCTCGGGCTCGCCGCCCGCCACGGATGCCCGGACTTCTGCCGTGAGCACGAGCAGCTCGAAAATCCCGATCCGCCCTCGATACCCGGTGTAGTCGCAGTTCGAACAACCCCGCCCCTTCTTGACCGTCGCGCCCTCGGGCAGCAGCCGGACCCACGGGGCCAGCCGCTCCCGCAGCGACGGCTCAAGCGGTTGGGCCACCGCGCAGTCCCTGCAAACCTTTCGAACGAGCCGCTGGCTTACCACAGCGAGCAGCGCCGAAGCCACAAGATACCTTGGCACGCCGATGTCCACGAGCCGGGTGACCGTGGAGACCGTGTCGTTCGTGTGAAGAGTCGACAGTACCAGATGGCCGGTCAGGGCCGCCCGAAAAGCGACTTCCGCGGTTTCTTGGTCGCGGATTTCTCCGACCATGATCACGTCCGGGTCCTGGCGCAGGATCGCCCGAAGACAGTCGGCGAAGGTCAGGCCCGCCTCCCGGTGCACCTGAACCTGGTTGATCCCCTCCAGTTCGTACTCCACAGGGTCTTCCACGGTGACGATGTTCGTCCCCTCGCCGCGCAGGTCCTTCAGAACGCACTGAAGCGTCGTACTCTTGCCGCTTCCTGTCGGCCCAGTGACGAGGACCATCCCCTGGGGTCGCCGATAGCAGTCGACAAGCCGCGCCCGGTCGGCTTCGCTCCACCCCAGAGCTCCAAGGTCAGAGGGACGGTCGGTCTGGTCCAGAATCCGCACAACGATCTTCTCTCCGTAGAGCGTGGGCAGGCTTGAAACCCTGAGGTCCAGGCGCCTGCCATCCGCGGCGAGCCGGATCCCGCCGTCCTGGGGCGTCCGTTTGTTCGCGATGTCCATGCGAGCCAGGACCTTGATCCGACTGAGCACGGCCTGCTGGAGGTACTTCGGGATATGCATGCGCTTGTGCAGCACACCGTCCAGCCTGAACCGGACGCGAAGATGGCGCTCGGCCGGTTCGAAGTGAATGTCGCTCGCTTCCTTTCGAACCGCCTCGAGCACGATCAGGTTGACGAGGCGCACGATCGGCGCCATTCGCTCTCCGGCCCCGGCGGCCCCTTCGGGGCCGGCGCCCTCGCCTGCCCGTCCCCCCTCCACTTCCACAAGAAGCCCCTGGCCACCCTCGGACAGCCTGGCCTCCCGGGTGATGTTGCGCACGATCTGGTCGACCGCTTCCTCCATGCCGTAATGCTGCTCGATCGCGATATCGATCTCGCGGTCTGAACACAGATAGACCCTCAGGCGCATCCCGGCGGCGAACTGGACGGCCTGCACGCGCTCGGCGTCCTGGGGATCGGCCATGGCCACGTGCAGCAGCCTCTCCTCCCGCTTCCAGGGAAGACACCGGTACTTCTTGGCGAGTCCGTAGGCCAGCCGGCTCGTGGCCTCGGGATCCGCAGTGAGCGTGCTGAGGTCCACGACCCCCAGGCGAAGCTGAGCGGAGAGGACATCGAGAAGGGTCCTTTCAGCCAGGCGGCCCCGGTCCACCAGGATCCGGCCGAGCAGGCCACCTGCGGCGGCCTGCTCGGCCAGGGCTTCCTCCAGGGCCGAGGCCGAGACGGCGCCCGCGGCCAAAAGAAGATCGCCCAGCCGTCGCCGGCCCGGAGGCCCGGAGCCAAACCGGATGGCCGCGCCGGTCAGAGGCCCGGCCGCCGCAGCCGGCTCATTGCGCACTTTGTTCATGTGCCTCCTTTTCCGCCCTCACCGCCGGAAGGGTCAGGTGGAAGCAGGCGCCCCGGAGCCGACACCGCCCCTGCCAGACCCGACCGCCGTGTTCCTCGACGATCTTTTTCACGACCGCAAGCCCGAGCCCGGTTCCGCCCGCCTTCCCGTGCGTGGCAAAAGGCTCGAAGAGCGAGTCCGCGATCTCTAGCGGCACGCCACGGCCCGAGTCCGAAACGCGGATCTCGACAAAGCCTCCCTCGCCCGCAACGGCCTCAATCAAGATGTCCCCACCGTCCGGCTGAGCGTCGATCGCGTTCTGCAGAAGGTTTTCGAGCGCGCGGTAGATCTGCCCAGGCCGGACCACGCAGGAGCCCTTGTAGCCGAGTTCGCAGACAAGCCGGATTCCCTGCGCCCTGCAGCGGTCGCGGAAAGACTCCTCCAGGCACCCGATCAGAGCCTGGACCGGGTACGGACGCGCCTGCTCCACCGGCACCGGCCCCGGCCTGGCCACGAGCAGCAGGTCCTCGATCCTGCGGCGCATGCGTCCGACCTCGTCCAAAATTGACCGGGCCGACCGCGCCTGGAGTCCCTCTTGCAACTCGCCCTCGAGCAAGAGGCCCGCATGGATCTGGATCGCTGCCAGGGGATTGCGAAGATCGTGGGCCAGCATGCTCGCCACCCGACCGAGAGCCGCCCAGCGTTCGGCCTGCATTTTCTCCGCCTCGAGCCTTTTCATCTCGGCCACGAGTGCCTCCAAGCTCCGGTTCCGCTCTCGAAGATCCCGGAGAAGGACTCTGTTTTCCTGGTGCAGACGGTGGGCTTCCGCGGCCCGTTCGACCAGCCGGATGAGTTCGTCCGGGTGCCAGGGCTTGGTCACGTACCCAAAGACCGCCGCGCGGTTGATCGCTTCGATCAGGCCTTCCACTTCCGTATAGGCGGTAAGGAGAATCCTTTGCACGTGCGGGAAGCTGCGGGCCGCCTGCTCCAGAAACGCCAGACCGCTCATCACCGGCATTCTCTGGTCTGCGACCACGACCGTGACCGGCTCCGCGGCCAGGAGGCCGAGCCCCTCGGGACCGCTCGTAGCGGCCAGAACTCTCCAGCGACTGCGAAGGGTTCTGCGCAGGAGGTCCAGGCTTTCGGGCTCGTCGTCCACGATGAGAACCCAAGGCCTGTCCTGCTCCGAGACGCGGCTCCCCTTCGAACCTTCCGAGGAGGGTCGGTCCGCGCGGGACCGGCCGACGGCCGGGACCGCACAGCGCAGCTCTCCCATGTTCGCCTCGTCCTTTCTGTTTCCGGCGGGGCTGCGGGTCATTCCGGTCTCGACAAGTCGAGCCCGTGGACGCGCCTTGACGAGCGGCGCTGGGCAGAAGCGCCGCAGCATCGGCCGGACGGCGGCGCCGCCACCAGCTCGATGTTTCGCACGTGACGGCCGATGATGCCGATGAGCACGCGATTGCAGATCCGCAAGGCTTCCGCGGGATCCGGACAGATTCGTTCCACCTCCTCGTAGACCGCCTCGGCAAGCTCCCACAGAGTCCCGGTGCGATCATCCGGCGTGTCGACGCCCATGGCTCACGCGTCCTCGTGCCAGGCCGGCGAGAATGCGTTTTCTTTCTCGCCGCCTTTTGGAACCGAAACTCCCTGCCCGGCCTTGTTCGACCTGGGCCAAGCGCAAGGCTCGTGCCAAGGTTGTCTCCGGAGGGGCTGAACGGGCTGAAACCGGCGACCCGCACGTTTCTTGGAGAGCCAAAGGGAGGGAAGACTCAGCGCAGTTCGAACGCCCAGAGGAATAGGAAAAGGCCTCCGGGCAATGACTTTCCCGCCCGGCTCGCCGGCGAGCACGGCAGCGGTTGGAGCGAAAGGGACAGAAGAGGCAGAGAAGAAAGCGGGGCAGCCTTTGCGAACGCCGCGGCCACGGAGAATGTCACCTCTTCTTGGCGGCCCGCGGCTGGAGGGCGGCGCCATCTAAGGCAAAACCGCGCAATTGCGAAGCCCATGGCCCGGCCACCCCATACCGGGCACGATCGTTCACGGCCGGTTTGCTTTTGCCGAGGAGAATGCTTACTTGTATGTGTCCCCTCTCTGCGGAAAACCGAGCGGGCGGGGAGTCGTTTGGTATAGGGAGTCACACAAAGGCGCAAGCAAGGCCATGGGGCGATGAAAACAAGCCAGACCAAGACAACCCAAAGCCCGCCAGAGTCCTACCTGGCCGCGGCGATCGATGCGGCCAGGACTGCGGGCCGAATTCAAGTCCGGGCCCTGGGGAGGCCCCACACCATCGGGTACAAGGGCGAGACCGACCTCGTCACCGAAGTGGATCGGGCCAGCGAGAGGGCGATCGTGGAGAGAATTCGCAGGTCCTTCCCCGACCACGATTTCCTGTTGGAAGAGTCCCCGTTCCGGCCCAAAGGCTCCGCCTTTCTCTGGATCGTGGACCCCCTGGACGGCACCACGAATTACACGCACGGACTCCCTCATTTCTGCACTTCCATCGCCCTCGAGCACAAGGGGCGGACGGTCGTCGGCGTGGTCTTTGATCCGGTCCGCAGGGAACTTTTCACCGCCCTGCGCGGTCGAGGAGCCTTCTTGAACGGCCGTCGGATCCGGGTGAGCCGCGAAAGCAGGCTCATCCGATCCATGCTGGCCACGGGATTTCCAAAGAACATCCGCACGGTGCGGGACAAGAACCTCAGGCGCTTCGCCCGGGCTTTGATGCAGGCCCGCGGCATCAGGCGGTCTGGTTCGGCAGCGCTGGACCTTTGCTACCTGGCGGCGGGACGCATAGACGGTTACTGGGTGCTCAACCTGGCGCCCTGGGACTCGGCTGCGGGCATCCTCGCCGCAAGGGAAGCAGGCGCGCGCATCACGGATCTGGAGGGCAGGCCCACCCGATATGGGAGCCGCGGGATCATCGCGACAAACGGCAGGATTCACGCGGCGCTGCTCGACCTCCTCTCCGGGCCGCGGCGGCAGCGGACCGTGTAGAAGGTCTTACACGCCGCCGTGGAGAGAAAAGAACACGATCCGGTGGTCCCCACAGAGGGCAGGCAATCTTCCGATCGAAGCCCGGACAGGTCCTTCTGCCCGAAAAGGTTCGAAAAATCAGCTGGAGCCTTGTGCCGTGCCCTCCAGGCGCACTCTGAGGCGCACTCTGAGGCGCAACTCTTGCATGTCGGACCGTTACAGGGCATACTAAATTCATCGGTCAAAATGCGTATTTTGGCCGGGCGGCAAGAGAGAAAAGTTTTGCAGGCTTTTTTCATGCAGTACTCTGACCTTCTGGAACAATTTCCCGAGGAGCTTCGGCTTCCTGTCCACAAGCTTCTCGAGCGCCTGCGGGAAGAACTTCTGGATTCCGTAAAGCGCAGCGATTTTGAGAGGCTCGAGGCAGTCGTCACCGAGCTGGCCGAACAGGTGCGCAGTCTCGCACAGGCTCAGGCCAGAACTGAGGCCAGACTCGAAGAACTCGCGCAGGCCCAGGCCAGAACTGAGGCCAGGCTGGATCGACTCACAGAAAAGGTCGAGGAACTCGCACAGGCTCAGGCCAGAACTGAGGCCAGACTCGAAGAACTCGCGCAGGCCCAGGCCAGAACTGAGGCCAGGGTCGAGGAACTCGCGCAGGCTCAGGCGAAAACCGAAGCAACCGTGAGGGAGCTCGTCCGAGGGCAAATCAGGGTTGAAAAGGAAATCGCCTCGCTTTCAGAAGGGCAGAAAGACATCAGGCGCGTGCTGGGCGGAATCTCCCACACCCTCGGCTTCACCCTCGAAAGCCAATCATACCCGAGACTGGCCGCCGCTCTTAAGAAGGACTTCGGCGTCGACATCCCCCGTCTCTATCCCCGTTTCCTCTTTTATCCCGACGGCAGGCAAGACCAGATCAACATTTACGGCGAAGGGACCAAAGGCGGCAAGCCCGTCTATGCTCTGGGCGAGGCCAAGGCCCAACTGGGCAAGCGCGACATCGACAGCTTTCTCCAGCTCGTGCGAAGAGCCACCAAGGCCCTGCCCGCGCCCGTCATTTCTTTCATGGTCACCTACCTGGTGGAGCCGTCTGTGGAGGAGTACGCACAACAAAAGGGCCTCAAAGTTTACTGGTTCCACACTCTGCCCGAGCCGGGCGCCTCCAAGAGCGTGCGCAGCCGCTCCCGGAGCCGCAAGGTTCGCTAGGCCGCAGGATCTTCTTGGCTTTTCCCCAAGTCGGCTTCAGCTCACGTGAGCCCCCAGGACAAGGCGACTTCCGGCCCATATCCGTAAAATGAAGGACTGACCCCTGGGCTCTCTTCTTTGGAGGGAAGCGCTCCGTCGCGTCCGACTTTTGGTGGCTTGGTTGGGATTGCGGCCACGAGAGACCGTGGCCCTCCATTGCGCGACCAGGGGTCAGTCCTTCATTTTACGGATATGACACTGTAGAAGGGGGAATCTCGATCTCCAGCCCCACGGTCTCGCCGTCACGGATCGGCAGGCCGCCGCCCTCGAACTCAATGAACCCCAGGGCCTCGGAACGCACGCCATCCAGATCTGCCCGCATGCGCGCCATGGGATCCTCGGGGCCCGGACGAGGTCCGGGCATAACGTAGACCGCAAGAAGGTTGGCCCTGGTCCAGCCACCCTCAGTGTTCGTGACAAAAAGAACAGCCTTGCCCCTTTGGCCGATCACCGCCGCCGCCTCTTCGTTATCAAACGCGAAGCAACTTTCAGCCTGGCCGCCTCCGCGGCCTTTTCCCGCAACGCGCACCGGGCCAATCACAACCTTCCTGCCCGAGCCGTCCAGGGCCCAGAGTTCGCACTCGGCCTTGTTCGCGTCCCAGTCGAAGTCTCGGCCTACAACCCAGATCGAGACCCGTTCCGGAAGCACGCGCTTCGTCACGTCCGCCGGTGTCGCCCCCTGCAAGGGGACACCCTCCGCAGCGTCCGCCTTCGTTGCCCATTTTGGAGGGACGCGCTCCGTCGCGTCCGTCTTTGAATTCTGTCCCCACTCCATCCTCCCCGGCGGCCACGAGGGAGCGTGGCCCTCCATGGAGCCTTTCCTTGGAGTGACGCGCTTCGCAGCGTCCGCCTCGGTTCCCGCTCCTTCGGTTCTCGCCCCAGCGCCCCTATCCGTAAAATGAAGGACTGACCCCTGTCGCTGTCGCCAGCGCACCGGCTCGCCGAATCCGAGGTCCGGTGTGTCCCACGAGAGGACCACGCTCACCGGATCCAAGGCTCTCTGGATGTACCCGCTCTCCATGTTGGGCTGCACAGCGCGCACTTTGGCACCGGCCTCGAGCAGCGCCCGGATTCTTTTCTCGTACGGCGCACCGACGGCGCGCGCTCTCTTGACAACTTCGTCTCCCACCCAGGGCGTGGGGCTCTCCCTGCGCACGGTATCCAGAGCCCGGAGATACTCGACGCACACCTTCGCGTATTCGAGCGAGGCCCTGACCAAGGCGACCCTCGCCCTGACCTTCTTGCTCTCGGCAGCGCGCTCGGCCCTCGCCACGCACCCGTCGAGCTTCTTCAGCAGCTCAGGGGTGAACAGCGCGACCGCCTCGGCATAAGGACGCTGCCGGGCCAGGTGCAGGCCGGACCGCGCCGCCGCTTCCTCCAGGCTCTCGTAATAGTCGCGCATGGGGCCCGCAGCCTCGGCGTAGAACCTCTTGTAGAAATCCTCGAGCAGGGCGTCCACGTCCGTGTCCGGGTCCCGAAGAAGCCTCGCCGCCACGTAGTACACAAGACCGTTCGATCCCAGGTTCTCCCTGTACTGGGTGGCAAGCCCGAAGAGACCTAGATCCCTGAACCAGGGGATGTCCTTCCTCAGCGTGTGCACGATCGGCCAGGGCAACTCCAGCCAGGACACCTTGTTGTAGTATTCGTAAAGCGCTACCTTCTTTGCCCTCTCGCGCCAGCCCAGCAGGTATTCGCCGTATGCCCGGTTGTAAGGGCACGAGGGATCCGAAAGCGCGTGATTGTGACACATGAAGTGGCAGAGCTGGATGACGTTCGTGTCTCCGAGCGTAACCGAAGGGTCCAGCGGAGGCGCCGCGTACTTCTGATAGGCAATGCTCTTGAGCAATAGATCCGGGAACCGGCCCCGCACAAGGTCCGCGACCTGGTTGTAAAAGAGAACAAGGCGCCTCGAGACCGCGTTGTGAGGGCCGGCCCCGGGCTCGTCAAGAGCGCGGCACCGGTCGCACTGGCAGAAGATCTGCGAGTCCATGGGGTCCAGGGAGATCATCTTCAGATCCGGCTCAGCCTCCCGAATTTTGATAATGTTCGAGGCGACCTCCCGGACCACATCCGGGTTCGAGGTGCAGAGTTGGATCCGCGAGGGCTTCCCGCTCTGGCCGACCCGCTTGCCGTTCACGAGCGCATAGTATTCAGGATGGTCCGCCGCGTACTGCTCTGGAGGCAGGAGTCTCGTAAAGGTGTGCACGAACCACTTGACCTTGAACTCGCCCCCGCAGTCAACGGCCACGTTCATGCCGTTCCTGCGCGCCCAGCCCCCTCGGCCCACCCACCTCATCGCAAAGGAGGGCTCCCAGCGCTCATCGACAGGGCCGATCCGGAGCGTGCGGGTCTCGCCCTCGGGCACCACTTCTCCGATTTCGCCCGGCATGAACCAACGCACGCCAAGCTCCTTTTCCAGGAACCGGTCCGCGGCGTAATACAGGGCAAGCTCGCTCTTGCCGGCCAGAAGCACGGCCTTGGGCGAGGATCGCACGATGTATCCCTCGGCAGAGAGCCTTTCCCACTCGGCCTTTTCACACCGCACACCGAGCCGCCGTGCCCTCTCCACAGCGGCGCTGCCGCCCAGGACAAGCTCGCTCTGCCCTGATCCGGCGTTGCCGGAAGCTCTCGCGCTCGCCACAGCCGGAGGCCCGTCGGCCCCTCCGGAAGCCGCACTGCTCGCGCCGCCACCGCCAGCCGGCTCGCTTTTGTCCGTCCCGACCGCCCCATCGAGCGCTACGGCCGGAACCTTCGCCCCCGAGACGCGCTCGAGGTAACCGGCAAGCTCGGCCGCAGGCCCCGCCGCGTCCGGGCCCACCGCAACGATCCGGCACCTGGCCGCGCCTTGCTCCACGAGGAGAACCGCGCCCTCATCGCTCTGTGCATCCTTGCCTGCCCCGCTCGAGCCCGCGGCCCCAAGAGGCTCCTGCACAAGAGCAAAGAGACCGGCCACAGCCAGCACAAGTACACACCACCGCATCGGGGTCAGTCCTCCACTTTACGGATTGACGAATGGGAAGACACACTCCGCCGCATCCGCCTTGCGAAAGCCGAGCCTGGGGTTCCCTTTCTTGCCGCCCCTACTGGAGGCTATTGTACATTTAAACCCCAGCGGCCACGAGGGACCGTGGCCCTCCGCCTATCCGTAAAATGAAGGACTGACCCCTGCTTGCTTATTGACTTATGTGTCGTCATTTGTCATGATAAACGACGATGGATGAGACGCGGACTCCCCGGAGCAAAAGCGACTTATACATCCAGCGGAGCTTGGATCTTCCTAGCCTGCTGGAGAAGAAGTCCCATTTCCTTTTCGGCCCCCGCCAGACTGGCAAAACCTCCCTGGTGCGCCACACCCTCCCCGGCGCACGCCTATACGACCTGCTCGACTCCTCCGTCTATCTGGCCTTAAGCCAGAACCCGGGCCGTATCGCACAGGAGTTGACCCCCCAGGACCGGATTGTCGTCATCGACGAGATCCAGCGTCTGCCGGACCTCCTCAACGAGGTGCACCGCCTGATCGAAGAACGCCGCGTTCGCTTTCTTCTCACAGGCTCCAGCGCGCGGAAACTCAGACGGGGTGGCATCAACCTCCTGGGAGGACGCGCCAGGACCCGATATTTACACCCACTCACCCGCCGAGAGCTCGGCCCCCTGTTCGATCTGTCGCGGGCAATCGAGAGGGGACTTCTTCCGTCCATCTACTTCTCGGACGACCCCCAAGCGGACCTCGCCGCGTACGCCGGAACCTACCTCCAACAGGAGATCGTGGCAGAGGGCGCGGCCCGGAACGTTCCGGCCTTCAGCCGTTTTCTCCGCGTGGCGGCCTTGTGCAATGGAACCATTGTGAACTTCACAAACATCGCTCAGGACGCCCAAGTCGCTCGAACCACTGTGTATGAATACTTCGAGATTCTCAAAGACACCTTGATTCTTCATGAGCTGCCGGCCTGGCGCAAATCCATCAAGAGGAAACCCCTGGCCTCGTCGAAGTATTACTTCTTCGACGTGGGCGTGGTCGGCGCCTTACAGGGCCGGCAGATCCCGGCCGTAACCGGAACGCCTGAGTTTGGAGCCGCCTTCGAGACGTATCTCATGCACGAACTTACTGCCTACCGCGACTATATCTCCGCAGAGCCTCTGAGCTTTTGGCGCTCCACCTCCGGCTTTGAAGTGGACTTCATCCTCGGAGACCACACGGCGGTCGAGGTTAAGGCCAAGCAGAACATCTCCGCCGCGGACGTAAAAGCGCTCAGGGCCCTGGCCGAGGAAAAGAAGATGAAGCGCTATCTGTGTGTCAGCCTGGAGCGCCGCAGGCGAGACATGGGGGGCGTAATCATTCTTCCCTGGCAGGAATTCCTCGATGGACTCTGGAACGGAGAGTACGCCTGACCGGTCCTGGGCTGGGTGCGCTTGGAAAGACGCGCTCTGTCGCGTCCGTCTTTTGGTGGCGTTGTCGGGGTTGCGGCCACGAGGGACCATGGCCCTCCATGGGGCGCCCCCTGAAGGCAGGCGCTCCGTCGCGTCCGCCATTTGGCCAGCAGGGAACCTGGGACCTTTATGGACACATGCTTTGCGCCGGTGATCTCGTCCACAAGGTTCCGGGTTGTCGGCACATGAATTGCGGCCATGACAGAGCATGGCCCTCCATTGGTTTTTCCATGGAGGGACGCGCTCCGTCGCGTCCGTCTTGAATGGGTCGTCGCGGCCCCCCCTCGGGCCCCCTACCCGCCTAAAACCGAACCGCCCCTTCGTTCCCCGCAATCATCCGCGGCCAGAAGCCCGGCCACGGCCAACTCATAATCCATGGTCTCTCCGCACCAGTAGGGACGGTTCGTCTCCGCGTCGATCTCGAGGCCAAGCTCCCGGTGCCGTCTCCTGAGCAGCGCCACAG
>Ga0209162_1000071_pt1 | contig 96042 bp, 61 predicted proteins | sample YNPNPMetaG_FD_187121 | JGI IMG/M metagenome (GOLD analysis project Ga0209162, IMG submission 187121) | Anoxygenic and chlorotrophic microbial mat microbial communities from Yellowstone National Park, USA - YNP NP MetaG (SPAdes) (version 2) ...
GCTGCCGGGCATCGGTCTGGGCCGGCGGCCGCTGCTGTTCACCGCGGTCGCGACCATCGCTCTGATACCGCCTATCGCCCTGGGCCTGCGCGCCCTCGGCGCGATGGTGGGTGAACGTCGTCGCTGGCTGCTGGCCCTGCCGCTGGGGGTGATCGCCTTCGAACTGGCGATTGGCCCCTGGCCGCTGCTGCCGGCGGATACGCACCCGCTCAACCAGCGGCTGGCCGCCGGCACGGGCGTGGTATTCGATATGCCCGCGGCGGGATACAAGCACATCGAGCCCCAGCGGGCGCAACTCGTGCACGCCCGGCCCATCCCGGGCGGCTACCTGGCTCGCCCGCCACGCTACGCCTGGCCGCACACGGCGCCGGGTGCGCGCGCGCTGTGGCGCATGCATCCCGAACCGGCCTCGCCCTTCCTCGAAGGCTCCGATGGCCCCCTCGCCGCGCTGGCCTTCTACGGCGTGCGCGACGTGGTGGTGCGCTGGGATCAGATCGAGCCGGAAGGGGTCCCCGGCGTGCGGGCTGCGCTCGAGCAGGCCCTGCCCGGGCTGGCCCCGGTGTTCGAGGACGGCACGCGCAGCCTCTATCAGGTGCCGGCCAGCCCCGGGCGAGCCATCGCCGCCTTCAGCGGCGATGGCTGGCAGCGCCCCGAGAGCGATGGCCAGCAGACCTGGCGCTGGATGGGGCCGGAGGGCGTACTGACACTGATCAATCCCGGCACGGAGGTGCGGCGGTTCACCCTGCTCCTCGTCGCCCAGAGCTACCGCGCGCCCCGCGCGGTGACGCTTAGCCTCGATGACGCCCCCGCAGGGACCTGGCTGGTCAACCGGGGACCGTCGCGCGTGTATTTGCACTTCTGGCTGCCCCCCGGCGAGCATCGCCTGGTATTGCGGGCGCCGGCCGACCGGGAAGAGTTGCCCGACAGTTCGCGCTTGTTGAGCATCGTGCTGCTCGAGGCGCGCCTCAGTTCGTAGGTGGAGATGGCGGATCGCGGCACACCACACCCCCGCCTGCCAGCCTTGCCGCTCATGCCCGCTGGCAACGAGGTTGGCGTCATCTTCCTCCTCCTGGCCGGTATGGCCCTTGTGGTGTGGCTCCTCGCCAGTGGCCCGAGGGTGGCGCGTTACACGCCCGCAGCGCCGCCGCCGGCCACCGGCCTGCACGCCCTCGAACGGCGCGCCGACGAGGGCGCTCTCTACCGCTGGACCACCGGACGCTCCCGCCTCGACCTGCCCAATCCGGGCGGGCCGCTGCTCCTGCGGCTGGATCTCTCCGCCGGGGCGCGGGGGAGCGTCGCGGCAGCGCTGAGCGGCCCGATCAACGCCCGCTTGCCCCTCGGAGCGGATCTGCGCCAGTACCAGCTACTCGTCCCGGCGCAAGCGGGCGAGCGCATCGCGCTGGAACTGTCCGCGCCGCCGTTCATGCCTCCCGGCGAAACGCGAGAGGTCGGGGTCGTGCTGGGCGAGGTCGGGGTGTGGGGCGGCGGCGCGGCGCCAGCGGCGCTCATCGCGGCGGCCCTGCTTGCCACGGTGGCCCTCTACCTTGCCATACGCACCTTCCTGTGCCCCCTGGGCGCGCTAACGACCGTCGCTCTGGCGATGGGATCGTTGCTCGCCTGGCACCTGGGCGGGCGCTGGGCGGGGTGGACCTTCGCGCCCCTCGGCGTGATCGCCGCCCTGGTCACGGTCCTGGTTGCCGGGGGATGGCCGCTCGCGCTGGGGGCGGGGGCGCGCTGGCGGGCCGCCGGGGATGGGCGGGCGCCGGCGGCAGGCGCGATGGGCGCGCGCGTCCGGGCCGATAGGAAGGGTGGCAGTGCCCCGCGCGCCGTGGCCCTCGCGGGTCTGGTGATGGGAGGCATGGGCCTGTACCTGGCGGTGGGGCTGTGGAACCACCGGAACGTGCATCCCGGCCTGGCTCTGGACCTGGAGATCTACCTGCGGGCTGGACGCCTGGCCCTGGCCGGGCTGAGTCCCTACGATCCGCCCGAACTGAACGTGATCGGCGTCTCCTTCGTCTACCCGCCGCCGACGGTGCCGCTCTTCGCCGCCCTCGCCGCCGTGGAACCCTGGCTCGCCCACGGTCTCTGGCTGGTTGGTTCGGTCGCGCTCTACATGCTGGCCCTGCTGGGGATCTACGCGGCGCAGGAGGGGGTGGGGCGCGTCCATCTGGCGGTCATGCTCGGTCTGGGGCTGGGCTTTGCCCCCTTTCTGGAGAATCTGGCAATCGGCCAGATCAACAGCCTGATGCTGTTTGGGTTGGCGCTGTTTGCGCTGGGGCACAGCGAGCGGCGCCTGGCGTGGGCGGGCGATGTGGCGCTCGCCGCGGTCATGCTGATCAAACTCACGCCGGTCGTGCTGCTGCTCTGGCCGCTGGCCCGCGGCGACTGGCGCCGGCTGACGCGGGTCGCCCTGGGAGCGGTCGCCCTGAGCCTGCCGGCCCTCGCGCTCTACGGGCCGGCGCCGTGGATGGCCTTCGCGCAACTGCTCCCCGATCTGCTGGGGGGCGTGCCCCGCAACCCCTACAACCAGGCCCTGGCGGCGCTGCTGACCGGCCTGACAGTGCCTGGCTCAACAGCGGAGCAGGCGGCAGCCTGGCTGGGGCGGGCCTTCAGCCTGGGGTTGCTGGCCGCCTGGGCCGCCATCTGCTGGGGGCGACGCGGCGCGAATGACGGGGCCATCCTGGCCTGCGGCGTAGCCATCCTGACCGTCAGCTCCAGCCTGATCTGGTACCACCATCTGGTGTTCCTGGCCTTGCCCCTGGCATGGCTGGCCCTCGCCGCCCCGCGGCGCTCGCCGTGGCCAGGGCTGGCCCTGCTGGCCCTCGGCCTGATCCAGGCTACCCGTCCGATCGAGTCTGGTCTGGGGATGCCGCCCTGGCCCGCCGTGGCGGGGTACCTGATCCTGGTGATTGCCTGGATCGTCAGGCATGTTTCAGAACCCTCCCGCTGAACGCAGGCCGTTGGAGGGGTATGGGGGACCCCGGGTTCCCCATACCTCTGCCCCTACCTGTGGAAGGGTTTGGGAGGGCGAAGCTCTCCCAGGAACATCCACCTCACAACGACGCCGCCAGGGCGGCCAGGATCTCATCGCGCTCGCCGAGCAGCCCGTGCACGGCTTCGCCTTCAGCCGCCTCCAGGCGCAACTCCAACTCAATCAGGCGTCGCACCGCCGCGGCATCGCCGCCGGCGACCCCTCCTGCGGGGCGCAGGGCCACGGGCAGATTCTCGCCCAGGCGCGCGGCGTAGAACAGCGGCTCCTGGAGCAAGGCCTCATGGTGCTGCAACGAGCGCCCATCGGCGGGCACGGCAACCCGCAGGTAGGCAAACAGATCAAACACCCCTATGGCCGGCCCGGCGCCGGGCGCCTGCCCGCCCAGGGCCAGGAGCAGATGTTCGCCGAAGATCGTATGGCGCGGATTGACCGCTGAGCGACTACCGGCGCGCTGCCCTGGCCGCGCCGAGGAGATGACCACCTGATCGTCGCTCACCGACAGGGGGCGGTAAAACTCCGGAGCCGGCGCTGCCCCCGACAATGCCGCAATGGGAGCGTTGGGGCCGTCCTCCCCCGCGGCCTGGCAGCAATTGAGCAGCACCACCAGCCGCCCGGCGCGCTCACGGACCTTCGCCACGCGCCGCTGGAACACCTCGGCGGTCAACGCCGTCTCGACCAGGCGATCAGGATCGGCATCGAAGGGCAGCAAGGCGTAGCCCGCCTCGGTGGAGGCTCCGCGCCCGGAGAAGCAGATCAGCGCCGTCCCGCCATCAACCAGGTGGGCCAGTTCTTCCAGCGCGTCCAGTATGTAGTTGCGGGTCGCCTTGCCATCCACCAGCAAGCGCACCTGCTGCTCGGGGTAGGCCGCCAGGTGCGGATCACGGAGCAGACTGGCCAGGGCCCGCGCATCGCTGGCGGTCGTGCCGCCAGGCAGGCGGAGGTGGGGATGGGCGTACTCGGAGACGCCGATAATCAGGGCGTGACCATAGCTGAAGTGCGCGCCGTCGGCGCTCAGGCTGGCCGGAAGGGGCTCGGCGCGGGCGTCCGCGCCTGGTGGGGTAAGCCCCGTGCCGGCGACCGGGCGGTCCGCATTGGCGGGGGCGCCGGAGCGGTTCTCCGGAGAGGCCACCACGATGCGCTGTAGCGCGTCCACGATGGTGTGGCCGAAGCGTTCGCGCAAACGCTCCAGTTTGTCGGCGTACTCCGCATCATCGAGCAGGCCCATGGCGTGCAGATCGCGAAGACTCCGCAGGGTGGCGGCGAGATCGTCTCTCATCGGCAACTCCTTATCGCTACGCGCCTGCACGGGACGGGCGACGACCGGCGCGGTCCTTTCCGGCAGGCAATACGACACGCATGAGCAAGGCGGCCACGACGCGCCACACTCTCATTATATGCGAGCCTTCACGTCTGCCGACTCGTCGGGTATACTACACGGACAACAACCTGCGCCAACATCGATACGAGGAAACCCGGTTGCCCCACGCCCCTGCCCGCGGGAGGGCCTGGCCCTCATGCAGGGGTATGGGGAAACCCGGTTTCCCCATACCTCCGCCCGCGGGAGGGTTTGGGAGGGCGCAGCCCTCCCAAGAAGAACCTATGTTCATTCCCGTTCGTGTGCGGCGGAGCCGCATGGGCGGCTGGTGGTATTCCCGCGGAGGTGCTCTATGCGGATCGTACAGCATCTCGACATCGAGAGCTTCGTCGAACGGGCCATGCCCCTGCTTCTGGCCCACGAGGCGCACAACCATCTGATCCTCGGCCTCTGCGCGGAATTGACCCACAACCCCGCAACGTTCGGACCGGAAGCGCCGCTGCTGATCACCGTCGAGGATGGGGACGTAGTCGTCTTCGCGGCCCTGCAAACGCCGCCCAACAAGCTGGTGCTATCACACACCCGGCACACCGGGGCCATCGAGGCGCTGGTGGAAGAACTGAGCCGTTCGGAACGGCCCCTGCCCGGCGTGCTCGGCCCGCGCTCGGTAGCCGAGCCGTTTGGTCGCCGCTGGGCGGCGCGGCGCGGCGAGTGCGTCGAGCAGGGTATGCCCCAGCGGATCTACCAGCTCACCAGCGTGCGCCCGCCCCCGCCGCCGCCAGGCCATATGCGCCTGGCCACCGAAGCTGACCGCCCGTTGCTGGAGCGCTGGTTCAGCGCCTTCCGCGCCGAAGTCTACCCTGGCGCCAATCCGGACGACAGCCAGCGCACCGTTACCCGCTGGCTGACCTCGCCGGATCGCCAGTTGTACCTCTGGGAAGTGGACGCTCCGGTGGCAATGGCCGGCGCCGCCGGCCCCACCCCCCACGGCGTGCGCATTAGCGCCGTGTACACGCCGCCAGAGCACCGCCGGCGCGGCTACGCCAGCGCCCTGGTGGCAGCTATCAGCCAGAGCCAGCTCGCTGCCGGAAAGCGCTGCTGCTTCCTGTACGCCGATCTGAACAATCCCACCTCGAACCACGTCTACCAGGCGATCGGCTTTGAGCCGGTGGTTGACAGCGTCGAATTGCGCTTCGTTCCGCGTGAGGCGTGAGGCCCGCATCTGCGCCAGGAGCCGTGCAAGATCTTTTGTCACACCCGCGCCGGGTTTCCCCGCGGCGTCCGAAAAAAAAGTCGTGCTATACTGGAGTGAGGACCGCTCCTTGCAAGCATCCACATTGAGAAGCAGCCTACCTCATGCGCGCCATTGTCTTCGACCAGCCGGGCGATCCCGACGTGCTTCGCCTTGACGTAGTGCCTGATCCCCACCCCTCCGCCGACGAGATCCTGGTGCGTGTTCACGCGACGGCCGTGAACCGGGCCGACCTGCTCCAGCGCCGCGGGGCCTATCCGCCGCCCCGCGGGGCCTCACCGATCCTGGGCCTGGAGCTGGCCGGCGAGGTGCTCGAACCGGCGGGTCCCTGGCAGCCAGGCGACCGGGTAATGGCCGTCGTAACCGGGGGCGGTTACGCTGAACTAGCCACGCTGCCCGCCGGGATGGCCATGCCTATCCCGGCCCCGTTGTCGTTCGAAGAGGCCGCTGCCATCCCCGAGGCCTTTGTGACGGCCTTTCTCAACCTCTTTACCCTGGGGCGGCTCCAGGCCGGCGAAAGCGTGCTGGTGCATGCCGGCGCCAGCGGGGTCGGCACGGCGGCCATTCAACTGGCCCGCGCCGCCGGGGCGCGGGTGTTCGCCACTGCGGGAAGCAGGGCCAAACTGGACCTGTGCCGCGAACTGGGGGCCGAACTGGCGATTGACTACCACGAGGAAGATTTTCGCGAGCATGTGATCGCCGCGACCCACGAACGCGGCGTTGACGTGATCCTCGACTTCGTGGGCGCGCCCTACTGGGAGTCCAACCTGGCTTCCCTGGCCATTGGCGGGCGCCTGATGCTGATCGGCTTTCTGGGCGGTTCCGCCGGCCAGTTCGACCTCGGGCCGATCCTCGCGCGCAGCCTGACCGTTACCGGCACCACGCTGCGCCGCACGCCCCTCGACCGCAAGATCGCCCTCACGCGGGCCTTCAGCGAGTTCGCCCTGCCGCGCTTTGAACGGGGCGAGTTACGCCCGGTGATTGATGCCGTTTACCCCCTCGACCAGGCCGCGCAGGCCCATCGGGTGCTCGAAGCCAACCGCAATGCCGGCAAAGTGGTGCTGCGCGTCACTCCCTGACGTGAACATAAGCTCTCGGCGAGGGGGGGAAACCGGGTTTTCCCATCCCCTGCGGATATCCCCTGCGGATGCGGGCCGGAGGCCCGCGCACCCAGGCCCCGGCTCCTGGGAGGGTTTGGGAGGGCGTAGCCCTCCCAAGAACAACCTTATGTTCATCGCGGCGTTGTGCGGCGGAGCCGCATGGACGACTAACGTGAAAATGGGGGAACCAAGTTCCCCCATACCCCGTTTTCATTGGGCGGTGTGCCGCCCGGCGGCATGGACGGCTGATGTGAACATAAGCTCGCGGGCGGGGGTGTGGGGAACCCGGGGTTCCCCATGCCTCCGCCCACGAGAGGGCCTGGCCCGCAAGCAGGGGTCTGGGGAACCCGGGGTTCCCCAGACCCCTCCTCCCAGCGCCTACCCCACGGGAGAATCCGGGAGGGCCGCAGGCCCTCCACCCCCGCCGGGAGGCACCGCGTATCTCCTGTGGGACACGCCGGCAAGTCGTGACAGATTCTTCCATTGTAATTGGCTGCGATATAATAACTAGAAGACATCCTTGCCTGGGAACCCCGTCCTCCTCCACCCCACCTGAACCGATCCACAGGCGACGATGCCTGACCTCTAGACGAGTGCGCTCGAGCATAGATACCAGGAGCAGTTCATTATGGGTAAGGACACGTTGACGATCACCGACAATCGCACCGGCAAGACCTATGAGATCCCGATCGAACATAATACGATCCGGGCCACCGACCTGCGCAAGATCCGCGTCTCAGAAGACGACTTTGGGCTGATGTCCTACGACCCGGCGTTCATGAACACCGCCGCCTGTAAGAGCACGATTACCTACATTGATGGCGACAAGGGCATTCTGGAGTATCGCGGCTACCCGATTGAGCAACTGGCCGAGCAAAGCACCTATCTTGAAGTCGCCTATTTGCTGATCTACGGCGAGCTGCCGAGCCGGGAACGCCTGGAGTGGTGGAAGTACCGCATCAGCCGGCACCTCTTCCTCCACAACAGCCTGGTCGAGTTGATCCAGGCTTTCCGCTACGACGCTCACCCCATGGGCATCCTGATCAGCTCTGTCGCGGCCATGTCCACGCTCTACCCGGAAGCCAAGAACATTGACGATCCGGCCGTGCGCGAGAAGCAGATCTGGCGCATCATCGGCCAGATCCCCACCATCGCGGCCTTCGCCTACCGCCACCGCATCGGGCGGCCCTTCAACCTCCCCGACAACTCGCTGAGCTACACCGCCAACCTGCTCTACATGATGGATTATATGAACCAGCGGGATTACGAGGTCAACCCGGTGCTGGCCAAGGCGCTGGATGTGCTGTTCATCCTGCACGCCGATCACGAGCAGAACTGCTCGACCTCCACCATGCGCGGCGTTGGTTCAAGCCGGGGCGACCCCTACTGCGCCCTCTCGGCGGCAACGGCAGCGCTCTACGGCCCGCTCCACGGCGGCGCCAACGAGGCGGTGCTGCGGATGCTGCGGGAGATCGGCTCCAGGGCCAATGTGCCGGCGTTCATCGAAAAGGTCAAGAAGGGCGAGCGCCGTCTGATGGGCTTCGGCCACCGCATCTACAAGAACTACGACCCGCGGGCCAAGATCATTCGCAAAGTGGCCTACGAGGTCTTCGAGGCCACCGAGATGAACCCGCTGCTGGAGATCGCCGTGGAACTCGAGCGTATCGCCCTGCAGGACGAGTATTTCATCTCCCGGAAGCTCTACCCCAACGTGGACTTCTACAGCGGCCTGATCTACCAGGCGCTGCGCTTCCCCATCGAGTACTTCCCCTTCCTCTTCGCCATCCCTCGCGCCTCGGGCTGGCTGGCGCAGTGGCAGGAGATGCTTGCCGACGATGAGCAGAAGATCACCCGCCCGCGGCAGATCTACCTCGGCCCGGCCCGCCGCGACTACGTTCCGGTGGACCAGCGCTGATCAGTTCGTCGGGACAAGCTAACGTGAACATAGGCTGCTGGAGCAGGGGTGTGGGGAAACCCGGTCTCCCCACACCCCCGTCCACGGGAGGGCCCGGCCCTCACCCGGTGGGAGGGTCTGGGAGGGCCCAGCCCTCCCAGGAACAATCTTATTTTCATCGAATGGGGCCTGACGCGCGCTTGCGGAGGGGTGAAGCCCCTCCGCAAGCGTTGTTCCGGCGAAGCCACGCCGCGCCGTCCTAATCTGCTGCGTAGACCTCGGCAGGGAAGGCGTAGCGCACGCCGGTCAGTTGCTCGGAGACCTCCCACAACCGGCGGGCCAGCTCCGGATCGTAGGAGCGAGCGTTGGAACGCTGCGGCACCGGGTAGCCGCGCGCGCCGCCGAATCCATCGGGGCCGATAAAGTCGCCGCCGTGGGCCTCGGGGGACGTGGCAGCGTAGAGCGTCGGCAGGGCCCCCATTGCGGCGCTCTGGGCGAAGACGCGATTGATCAGCCCTGAAAGCACTTCACCGAAGGCGAAGCCGTCCATCCGCAGGCCGACCTTCTGCAACTCGGTGTCGGCATAACCGGGGTGGCAGGCCAGGCTGATCGCCGCGGCGCCCGCGGCCGCGAAGCGCCGCTGTAACTCGTAGGCAAAGAGCAGATTGGCCAGTTTGCTCTGGCCATACGCCGCCCAGCGCTGGTAGCCCTTCGAGCCGTCCAGATTGTCAAAATCAATCTGCCCGAAGCTGTGGGCCATGCTGCTCACCGTCACCACCCGCGCCCCCGGCGCGGCCAGAATGGCCGGCAGCAGCAAGCCGGTCAGGGCGAAGTGTCCCAGATGGTTCGTGCCGAACTGCAACTCGAACCCATCGGCAGTGCGGCGATAGGGTGTCGCCATGACCCCGGCGTTGTTGATCAGCAACGGCAGGGCGCTGTAGCGCGTCGAGAAGCGCTCCGCGAAGGCCCGCACACTGGCCAGATCGGCCAGGTCGAGCATTTCGAGCTCCACCTGCGCCCGCGGATGGGCGGCGCGGATCTTCTCGATAGCGGCCTGACCCTTCGTCGCGCTGCGCACGGCCAGGATCACGCGCGCTCCCTTGCCCGCCAGGGCCTTTGCCGCTTCAAAGCCGATGCCGCTGTTGGCCCCGGTGATCACCACCAGCCGGCCACTCTGATCGGGCATGGCGTCAATTGTCCAGTGCTGTGCCATCTATCGAACTCCTTGTGCTGTTGTTGGGGGCCACTGCCGTGGCCTTACCAGGCGAGGACCGGCCTGTGAAACGGTTTCTGGGAGGACGCATCCTCCCCAACTCCCCGTCTGGGAGCTATCTTTCATCATGCCGGGTTTCTGGAAGCAGGTCAAATGCAAGGGATCGCCGCCATCAAGCACACAAAGGGTCGGAGGCGGCAGTGCGGCCTCCGACCCTTTGGGGAGGGTGCGGCCCTCCCAGTTGCTCAGGTATCCGGCGGGGGCATGGGGAAACCAGGAGGTTTCCCGATGTCATGCCGCCTTCAGCGCGTTCATCAGGTCGAGCGCGCCCTTCTTGGCGTCGGCGAAGAGCATCAACGTGTTCTCGGCGGCGAAGAGCGGGTTGGGGATGCCGGCAAAACCGGGGCTGAGGCTGCGCTTGATGACGATCACGCTGCGAGCCTTGTCCACGTTCAAAATGGGCATGCCGGCGATGGGGCTGTTGGGATTGGTGCGCGCCAGGGGGTTGACCACATCGTTGGCGCCGATCACAATGACCACATCGGTTTGCTCGAAGGTCGGATTGATCTCATCCATCTCCTTCATCTGCTCGTAGGGAATGTCGGCCTCGGCCAGCAATACATTCATATGGCCGGGCATACGTCCCGCCACGGGATGGATGGCGAACTCGACCTCCACCCCGCGCTCCTCGAGCATGAGCACCAGGTCGCGCACGGCGTGCTGGGCCTGTGAAACGGCCATGCCATAGCCCGGCACAATGACCACCCGCCGCGCCCCCTCCAGCAACAGGGCCAGTTCATCGGCATGGGCAGCCTTGACCTTGCCGGCGTAGACCTCATCGCTGCTCGCCGCCTCTTCGGAGGGCACCCAGATGCCGAAGAGCACGTTGGTGAGCGAGCGGTTCATCGCCTTGCACATGATATTGGTCAGGATGATGCCCGAGGCGCCGACCAGCGAGCCGGTGATGATCAGCGCGTTATTGTTGAGCACGAAGCCGGTTGCCGCCGCGGCCAGACCCGAGTAGGAGTTGAGCAGCGAGATGACCACCGGCATATCCGCGCCGCCGATGGGAAAGACCAGCGACAGGCCGAGGATGCTCGCGGTGACCACTAGCGCCCAGTAGGCCCAGGTGGCGCTCGGGTCAATGACCAGCCAGACGCCGAAGGCGGTGGTGAGGGCCAGGAGCGCGGCGTTGAACATCTGCGCCCCTTTGATACGGATATCGCCGGCCAGGCCCTGCAACTTGGCGAAGGCCACCAGGCTGCCCCAGAACGTCACCGCGCCGATCAGCCCCGAGGCGGCCGTGGCGATGGTGAACTGCAATGGGACGTCGGCGGCGAGCGCCAGCGTCTCCACGAGCGCCGCGCCGGCGACCAGGGTCGAGGCGATGCCGCCGAAGCCATTGAGCAGGGCCACCATCTGGGGCATATCCGTCATCTGCACGCGCCGGGCCATCACCGTGCCGATCCCTGCCCCCAGCACCACGCCGGCGATGATCCACTCGTAGCGCACCACATGCATATCGAGCAGCGCGGCCACCACGGCGATCAGCATACCGATCGCTCCGAGGCGATTGCCCCGCACCGCCGTGCGCGGATGGGTCATGCCCTTAATGCCAAGAATAAACAGCACTGCGGCAACCAGATAGGCCAGATTGATCAGATTCTCACGCATCGCCGTCAATCCTTCCGCCGGAACATCGCGAGCATGCGCTCGGTCACCACAAAGCCGCCCACCACGTTAATGGTCGCGAACACCACCGCCAGGAAGCCCAGGATCGTCGTCAGGAGCGAGATCTGGGCTCCCGCCGAAATCACCGCCCCCACCAGGGTAATGCCGGAGATCGCATTCGAGCCGGACATCAACGGGGTATGCAGCGTCGGCGGGACCTTGGTGATGATCTCGAAGCCGACGAAGATGGCAAGCACAAAGACCGTCAGCGAAACGACCAGCAGTTCCACGGATGTCTCCTCACAGGTTTTGGTCAGACTTCATAGTTTAGAGATGGGCATTCCCTCAGTTGGATCGCCGCTCCATAGCTTCCTCACGACTCTGAAGAGGTGGGCCATGGGCGCAATGCATGCACCGGTTCACGACGGAACCGTATTGGTCTGGGTGAGCAACTCGCGGAGGCGCGGGTTGGTGATGGCGCCATTGTGGGCCACCAGCGTCTCGCGCACAATCTCATCGTCGGTATCGAGGGCCAGACGGCCATCCTTGACCGCGAGTTTGAGCAGATTAACCAGGTTGCGGCTGTAGAGCTGGCTGGCGTGATTAGGCACTGTGGAGGCGATGTTCGTCGGGCCGATGATCGTCACGCCGTACTCCACCACAATTTCATTCGGGCGCGTCAACTCACAATTGCCGCCGTGCTCGGCGGCCAGGTCAACGATCACCGAGCCGGGCTGCATCCCGGCGACCATATCGCGCGTAATCAACACCGGGGCACGTTTGCCGGGAATGGAGGCGGTGCTGATCACGGCGTCGTTGCGCGCCACCACTTCGCGCATCAACTGCCGCTGGCGCCGGTAGAACTCCTCGCCCTGGGCCCTGGCATAGCCGCCCTTGTCCTCGCTATCGCCGGTCTCCAGGGGCAGTTCGACGAACCTGGCCCCGACGCTCTCCACCTGCTCCTTCACCGCCGCGCGCACGTCATAGGCCTCGACGCGGGCGCCCATGCGCTTGGCGTGCGCGCAGGCCTGCAGCCCGGCCACCCCGGCGCCAATGACAAAGACCCGCGCGGGGTTGATCGTGCCGGCGGCGGTCATCAGCATGGGGAACATGCGCGGGAGATGCAGAGCTGCCAGGATTGAGGCCTTGTACCCGGCAATGGTGGCCATGGACGAAAGCGCGTCCATACTCTGCGCGCGGCTGATGCGCGGCACCAGTTCCATGGCCAGGGCGCTCACGCCCCGCTCGGCCAGAGCGGCGACCTGCCGCGGGTCCCAGAGCGGATCAAGGAAAGCCAGAATGGTCTGCCCGGCGCGCAGGAGCGGCAGATCCCCTTCGGCCTGCAAGGGCGCCGCGCCGCCCGCGCGCACCTGGAACAGCACATCGGCGGCGGCAAACACCTCGGCGCGCGAGGCGACCACCCTGGCGCCGCGTTCGACGTACTGCTCGTCGGGAAAACCGGCCCGCAGCCCGGCCCCGCTCTCGATCAGCACCTCTACCCCCAGCTTCTTGAGCGTGGGCACATCGCCAGGCACCAGCGCCACACGCTGCTCTCCGGGAAAGACCTCTTGTGGAACGCCAACAATCATGGATACCCCCGTGCACGATGCGACAAACGCTCGCCGCTAATGATCCACGGAGCAGTTCGCACGGCGCTGTGCAAGCCCCTTTCATACCCTGGACTTGCCCTGGGCACTTGAGACCTCAAGTATACCACACCTCGGCGCATTTGGGAATTGCTTCACAGATACTAAAACGGTTGACGAGCGCCCCACGGATCTTTATACTGTCTGGTATCCATCGGCCACGAAACGAAGAGCCTGTTCACATGCCACCTCTCGGCCCGATGCTCCGGCCAGAGCGATCCGGAATTATCTGGACAGGCAGAAGTGTCTCGCGCCAGCGTATGTACCCTGCTTCCGGGCCACACAACCCGCCGGCTGCCACGCCCGCGTCTGCGGTGGAGCAGCGCCCCGCCGAGGTCGCGCTCGCGGCGGGGCGCGAAGGGGGCGTCTTCGATGCGCTCACCGGCCACGCTGCCCAACCACGCGCGGCTGCAGCGCGCCTGGGCGGGCCGGCGCTGGCGTTGAGCGGCGCGGCCCTCGCCGCGGCGGCCCAGCACCTCTTTCTGCACCGCGCCGCGTTTTCGTGGACGGCGCTGGGCCTGGCGGCGCTGGCGACCGCGGCCATCGGCCTGGCCTTCGCCGGACGGCGTTTGTGGTGGGCGCGCGGCACCGGCCCCGCGGAGCCCCGCCGCGACACAGCCGCCCTCCCCCTGGCCTCCTGGCGGGTCGGGTTGCTGCTGGCCGCGGGCCTGTTGATGCTGCTGACCCTCGCGGCCCTGGCCAGCGCGCAACCTGCCTCGCCGCAACCGGATCTCAACTGGACCTTCGCGCCCTGGGCGGCGGCGGTGGCTTGCTATCTGGGGGCCATGGCTGTCGCTCCCCCGGGGGCACGGCGCCCGCGTTTCGCGCCCACGGCCCTGCTCATCCCCCTGGCGATCGGGGCGCTCGCTCTGCCGCTGCGCGTCTGGAACCTCGGCGCCATCCCCCCCACCCTGAGCGGCGATGAGGGGTCGCAGGGGTTGGAGGCCCTGCGGGTGCTGGCGGGGGGCATTCAGAACCCCTTCAGCACCGGCTGGCTCGGCGTGCCGACACTGAGTTTCTACTTCAACGCCCCGAGCATCGCTCTGCTTGGCCAGAACGCCGCGGCCCTGCGCCTGCCCTGGGCGCTCATCGGCGTCGCCACGGTAATCGCCGCCTACGCCCTGGTCGCGCGGCTGCACGGCCGCACCCTGGCGCTAATCAGCGCCGCGCTCCTGGCCGGGTATCACTACCACATCCACTTCTCGCGGCTCGGCTCCAACCAGATCGCCGATGGTCTCTTCGCCACCCTGGCCTTGCTCTGTCTCTACCGGGGCTACGACCGGCGCAATCCCTTCGATTACGCCCTCTGCGGCGCGGTGATCGGCGTCGCGCAGTACTTCTATGCCGGGGCGCGCTTCGTCGCCATCCTGATCGTTGTGGCGCTGGCGGCGCTGGCCCTGCGCGACGGGCGGCGCTTCTGGCGCGAGCAGGGTTGGGGCGTGGCCATCCTGGCGGGCGCGGCAGTGCTCAGCGCGGCGCCGATGATCCAGTACGCCTTCCGCTTCCCCGATGAGTACAACGCCCGGCTCAACGCGGTCGGCATCATCCAGAGCGGCTGGCTGGAGCGCGAGCAGGTCATTCGGAACCAGGGGGCCGCGCCGATCATGATCGACCAGTTCTGGCGCGCTGCCCTGGCCTACAACGCCTACCCGGACCGCACGGTCTGGTACGGTTCGCCGCGCCCGCTCTTCGACCTGGCCCACGGTGCGCTCTTCATCCTGGGGTTGGGGTTCGCCCTCACGCGCCTCTTCGACCGGCGGATCTTCCCCCTGGTGGCCTGGTGGGGCGGGGCCATCATTCTGGGCGGGATGCTCACCGAAAGCCCCCCCTCGAGCCAGCGTCTGGTGACCACGGCCATCCCGGCGATTGTTTTCGTGGCTCTGGGACTGGCTTTGCTGGTTCAGGGCGTAGCGCAGGCCCTGGGCGCGCCGCGCCCCGCGCGCCTGGCGCCCGTCCTGGGCGTCGCCACGCTGGCCCTGGCGGCCTCGAGCGCGCGCTACTACTTCGTTGAGTATACGCCCACGCGGGTCTATGGCAACCCCAACGCCCTGCTGGCCACCGAACTGGCCCATTACGCCAACGACCATCTCCCGCCCGGCAGCCGGCTGGTCTTCTTCGGCTGGCCGCGCATGGATACGCATTTCGGCACGCTTCCCTACCTCGCCCCGCGCATCGAACGGGTCGACGTGTATGATCCGCTGCGGGAACCACCAGGCCCAACCCTTGTCGCCCGCGACCACCCAACCGCCTTCGTCTTCGTGCCCGAGCGGGCGGGCGAACTGGGGTTGGTGCAGTTCGCCTTTCCCTATGGCACGGTCGAGGAGGCGCCCTCGCCCGTGGACGGAACGCCGCTCTTTACCGTGTACCGTCTACCCGCGCCGGTTGGCGGATTGAGCCAGTGGGGCACGGGTCAGCCGTGCGCCATCCTCAGGTGAAGAATTCCTTGCTAAAGAGTGAACAAACCTCCTCTCACAAGAAAGACCCTTCACCTGACATTTCGTGGCCCGTGGCATATGATTGCAGGCAGAACTAAACGCGTGTAGAACTTGCTGCCGGCGAAGGAGCGCGGCTGCCGCGTTCTATGGCCATCCGTTGCGCGCGTGCGGGCGGATTGGCGGCAGGTCACTAGTGGAGAGGATCAGGCCGATGACGACCCTGGACACCGATACGCTGGAGATGGTGCTTACGACCCTTCGCGACTACGCGGCGAAGCGACTCAAGCCCGAGTACCTGCGCGAACTCGACGAGCGCGACGAGTTCCCGCACGACGTCCTCCGTGACCTCTATGACCCTGAGAAGTTCGGACTGCATCTCATCTTCATCCCCGAGGAGTATGGCGGTCTCGGCGGTGGCGCCTATGATGTCTACCGCGTTTCGGAGCAAATGGCCCGCATCGATCTCGGCATTGCGACCGGTGTGCTGGCGACTTTCCTCGGCACCGACCCGATCGTGGTGGGGGGGACGGAAGAGCAGAAGGCCCACTGGATGGGCCGCATCGCCTCCGAGGGTCTGCTGGTGGCCTACGGGGCGACCGAACCGCAGGCTGGCTCGGACCTCGGCACCCTGACGACCAGGGCCGTCCCGGTTGAGGAGGACGGCAAGATTATCGGCTACAAGCTCACCGGCCGGAAGCAGTGGATCTCGAATGGCGGCGTGGCGAAGCTCTACACCATTCTGGCCAACGCCCCGGGCGGCATCTCCTGGTTCATTATGGAGGCCGGGCAGCCGGGCTTCAGCTACGGCAAGCCGGAGGACAAGCATGGCATTCGCGCCTCGAACACCGCGGCTCTCTTCCTCGACGAGGTGTTTGTGCCGGTCGAGAACCTGGTCGGTGGCGTCGAGGGCCAGGGTCTGGCGCAGGCCCAGGCGGTGTTCGGCTACACCCGCCTGATGGTTGGCTCGTTCGGCCTTGGAGCGGGCTGGGCGGCCCTCGAGCGCGCCATTCGCTACAGCCAGACCCGTGTGCAGGGCGGCGGGTTGCTCTCCACCAAGCAGGCCTACACCCACAAGCTCCTGGTGCCGAATGCCGTGCGCCTCGAGGCCTCGCGGGCCTACATCGAGTGGGTCGCCGAGCGCATTGATGGCGGCGATCCCGACCAGCAGACCGAGGGCGCCGTGGCGAAGTACTTCGCCACCGAGAGCGGCAACAAGGCGGCCGAGGATGCCATCCAGGCCCACGGCGGCTACGGCTACACCAAGGAGTACATGGTCGAGAAGATCAAGCGCGATGTGCGCATCACCTGTATCTACGAGGGCACCTCGGAGATTATGGAGTGGACTATCGCCCGCGACCGCTGGCAGTTCCACCTCAAGACCCGCGGGGCCTTCTACAACGACTGGGCCGCCCAGCTCGACCAGGTCGCTCGCCAGTACCCCGATAGCGGCGCGGCGACGGCGGCCCTGGCGATGCGCGCCCTGGCGGTCATTCTCGAGCGCGCCCGCCTCGACCGCCTCACCCGCAACCAGCACATCCTCTTCCGCCTCGGCGAACTGATCGCCTGGGCCGAGACCGCGGCGATCTTCAGCGAGCGTGCCGCTACCAAACCCAGTGTGGCCGTGCCCTTCTCGCAGGATACCCTGAAGACCATGGCCCGCGTCCACGCTCGCGAGGCGGCGATGAAGGTCGCCACCGATGGGTTGCGCTGGTGCATCGGCGCCGGCCAGACCGACCCGAACCTGGCGGCGAGTATCAACCTGCCGGCGATCTTCAATGCCCAGGCCGGCCAGATTGAGGATATGAACATCGTCGCTCAGCGCCTGATCGAGGCGTTCCCGGCTGAGTAGCCATCCACCCGCCTCGCCTGTCCCCCGCTCCCGCCCGCGCGGGAGCGGGGATGTGCGCGAAGACAGGTGGGGCACGTAAGGAGCGATCCACTATGGATATGTCAAACCGCGCCATTGCCGTCGTCGGCCTGGGTGCCATCCTCCCCGACGCCCCCAGCGCCCGGGCCTTCTGGGAGAATATTCTCGCCAAGCGCTACAGCATTTCGGAAACCCCGCCCGAGCGCTGGCTGATCTCCGATTACTACGACCCCGACCCCAGCGTCCCTGATAAGACCTATTCCAAGATCGGCGGCTGGGTCCGGGGCTTCAAGTTCGACTGGCAGCGCTTCCGCATTCCGCCCCGCGTGGCCGCCGCGATGGACGAGGGCCAGCAGTGGGCGGTGACGATCGCTGCCGACGCTCTGGCCGACTATGGCTTCCCCGACCGCCCGCTCAACACCGAGAATACCGGGGTGATCCTCGGAACGGCCATGGGCGGCGAGTTGCACTACCTGACCAACCAGCGGGTCATCTTCCCGGAGTATGCCCGCTACCTCAGCAATACGCCTGCCTTCCAGGCCCTGCCGCCCGATGTGCGCGCGGCCATCCTGGCCCAGTTCCACGCCGAGATGGACCGCACCCTGCCCCCTGTGACCGAAGACTCGATGCCGGGCGAACTGCCCAACATCGTGGCCGGACGGGTGGCCAATGTGCTCAACCTGCGCGGGCCGAACTTCATCACCGACGCGGCCTGCGCCTCGACCTTCGCCGCCGTGGCCGCCGCTGTCGAGATGCTCAGTGAGGGCCACGTGGACGCGGTGATCACCGGCGGCGTGGACCGCAATATGGGTCCCTCGACCTTCGTGAAGTTCTGCAAGATCGGCGCCCTCTCGGCGACCGGCACCCGTCCCTTCGGCGACGGCGCCGATGGCTTCGTGATGGGCGAAGGCGCGGCGGCGTTCGTGCTCAAGCGCCTGGCTGATGCCGAACGCGACGGCGATACGATCTACGCAGTGATCCGCGGCGTGGGCGCTTCTTCCGACGGCAAGGGCAAAGGCATTACCGCCCCCAACCCCGTCGGGCAGGTGTATGCGGTCGAGCGCGCCTGGCGCCATGCCGGTCTCGACCCTGCCACCGCGACCCTGGTCGAGGCCCATGGCACCAGCACCCGCGTCGGCGACGTCACCGAGGTCGAGAGCCTGGCGAAGGTGTTCAGCGGGGCCGAGCGCGGGCGCATCGGCCTCGGTTCGGCCAAGAGCAACATCGGCCACCTCAAGGCCGGCGCCGGCGCGGCCGGGTTACTCAAGACGGTCTTCGCCATCCACGAGAAGATCCTGCCGCCCACGCTCAACTGCGAGCGGCCCAACCCGAACATCGACTTCAACGCCACCCCGTTCTACCTGCTCAACGAGGCTCGCGAGTGGGAACGCCCCGGCAATGCGCCCCGGCGGGCCGGGGTGAGCGCCTACGGCTTCGGCGGCACGAACTTCCATGTGGTGCTCGAGGAGTACATCCCCGGCATGATCCGCACCGAGCCGCAGCGCTACCAGGGCGTGGAAGTGCCCAATCCTGCCGGCGGTTCCGGTGGTTCGAGCGCCCACTACACCGCTCCGGCGAAGGTGGCCCACAAGCCGCCGCTGCGCGGCATCCTGGCTCTTGGCGCCGATACGCCCGCCGAACTGAGCGCCCGCCTCGACGAGGTGACGCGCAAGGTCGAGGCGGGCTGGACGCCCCCCGTCGCGGCGCCCGATCCCGCCGACCTGCGCAAGGCCGAGCGGCTGCTGATTGACTTCGCCGATCACGCCGATCTGCTCGATAAGCTCACCAAGGCCCGCAAGGCCGCCAACCTCAATGCTCCCGCCGCCTGGAAGCCCCTGGCGGCGCAGGGTATCTTCCGCGGCAGTGGCAAGGCCCCCGGCAAGGTCGCCTTCCTCTTCCCCGGCCAGGGGTCGCAGTACCTCAACATGGGCCGCGAACTGGCGAAGGTCTCGCCCGCTGTGGCCGCCGTGTTCGCCGAGGCCGACCGGGTGATGACGCCCATCCTGGGCCGCCCGCTTACTGACTACCTTTTTGTTGATGCTAACGACCCTCAGCGCCTCAAGGAGGCTGAACAGGCCTTGATGCAGACGGCGATCACCCAGCCGGCGATGCTCACCCTCGACATCGCTTTGCTCACCCTGCTCGCCGAATATGGCATCAAGCCGGATATGGTGATGGGCCACTCGTTGGGCGAGTACGGCGCGCTGGTGGCCGCCGGCATCATGCCCTTCGCCGAGGCCCTCGAGGCCGCCGCGGCCCGCGGGGCCGAGATGACCAGGGTCAGTGTCGAGGACAATGGCTGGATGGCCGCGGTGATGGCCCCGCTGGACGTGATCCAGTCCACGTTGCAAGAGGTTGACGGCTACGTTATTCCCGCCAATCTCAACAGCTACAGCCAGGCGGTGATCGGCGGCAACAGCAAAGCCGTGGAACAGGCCATCGGCGTGTTTACCGCGAAGGGCTACCAGGCCCAGCGCATCCCCGTCAGCCACGCCTTCCATACCCGCATCGTTGCCCCGGCCTCCAAGCCGCTGCGCAAGGTGCTCGACCGGCTGCATATCGCCCCGCCGAAGCTGCCGCTGGTGGCCAATGTGACCGGTGAGCTGTATCCCACCACCGTCGAAGGCATCAAGGACATCCTGGAGCAGCAGATCGCCTCGCCGGTGCAGTGGGTCAAGGGTCTGGAGACCCTCTACCGCGAGGGTTGCCGAATCTTTGTCGAGTGCGGCCCCAAGAAGGCCCTCAAGGGCTTCGTGGACGATGTGCTGGGCAGCAAGCCCGACGTGGTCCCACTGTTCACCAACCACCCCAAGACGGGCGAGATCGCCAGTTTCAATCAGGCCCTCTGCGGGCTGTACGCCGCCGGTCTGGGCGCGGAACCGGCCCACGAGGAGCAGCCGCAGCCCGAAGCGGCCGCGCCGGCCCGCCCGCACCTGCCGGCTGTGAATGGCGAAGCGGCCCAGGCTTCATCTGTAGAGGATACGATGGTGACCCACAAGAATGGCAACGATGCCTCCGGCCCCGGCGCGGCGAGCCTCAATGACCTCGGGCAGTTGCTGGCCCAGGCGCTGCAACAGGCCGGCGCCCGGCCCGTGGCTCGCCCCGGGCAGCCTGAGGTCTTTGACCGCAATGAGCCGCCTGCCGGTTCGGTGGTCATCTCCGGTACCGGCCTTGGCCTGCCCGGCGCCGAGAAGCCGGTGATGGCCGAGGATAATGTCGAACGCATTTTGCGCGGTGAGCAGTTCGTGGATCTGATCCCCGAGCGTTTCCGCCGCAAGATGGTGCGGAAGGGCGTGACCCGCGTGGTCAAGGGCGAGGACGGCGGCGGCAGCTTCCAGACGATTGACAATCCCGATGACGTCATTCGCCTGGCCGGGCGCCCCGGCCCCTTCGACCTCAGCGCGGAGTACGGCGTGCCCGCGAAGCTGGTCGAGGCCCTGGACATCACCTCGCAACTGGCCATCGCCGCCGGCCTCGACGCCCTGCGTGAAGCCGGCATTCCCCTGGTCCAGACCTACCGCAAGACCAGCAAGGGCACCTTCCTGCCCGAGCGCTGGATGTTGCCCGAGGCCCTCCGCGATGAGACGGGCGTGATCTTCGCCAGCGCCTTCCCCGGCTACGATCAACTGGCCGGTGAGATGGAGCGTTACTACGAGCACGAGAACCGCCTCAGCCTGCTTGAGGAACTGGAGAGTCTCCGCAATCAGGCCCGCGACGAGGAGACGCTCACGGCGCTGACCCGACGCATCGCCGCCCTGCGCGAGGAGATCGCCGCCAATCCGTACCAGTTCGACCGGCGCTTCCTCTTCCGCATCCTGGCGATGGGCCATAGCCAGTTCGCCGAGTATATCGGCGCGCGCGGCCCCAACACCGCCGTCAACGCGGCCTGCGCCTCGACGGCCCAGGGCGTCGCTATCGCCGAAGACTGGATCCGCAGTGGGCGCTGCCGCCGCGTGCTGGTGGTGGGCGCCGACGATGTGACCAGCGATCATCTCCTGGAGTGGATCGGCGCGGGCTTCCTGGCCACCGGCGCCGCCGCTACCGATGATAAGGTCGAGGAGGCTGCCCTGCCCTTCGACCGCCGCCGCCACGGGACGCTCCTGGGTATGGGGGCCTGCGCTCTGGTGGTCGAGAGCGAAGACGCGGTGCGCGAGCGCGGCATGCGCGGCATCGTGGAGTTGCTCTCCAGCGAGACCCGCAACAGCGCCTTCCACGGCACGCGCCTGGATGTGGAGCATATCAGCGAGGTGCTGGAGAGCGCCATCACCTCCGCCGAGCGGCGTTTTGGCCTCGACCGCTACGCCATGGCCGCCCAGACGGTCTTCGTCTCGCACGAGACCTACACCCCCGCCCGCGGCGGTAGCGCCTCCGCCGAGGTGGCGGCCCTGCGCCGCGTCTTCGGCCCCGCCGCCAGTGAGGTGGTGGTCGCCAACACCAAGGGCTTCACCGGCCATCCCATGGGCGTGGGCATTGAGGATGTCATCGCGGTGAAGATCCTCGAGCACGGGATCGTGCCCCCGGTCCCCAACTACCGGGAGGTGGATCCCGAACTCGGCACGCTCAACTTGAGCCGCGGCGGGCGCTACCCGGTGCGCTACGCCATTCACTTCGCCGCCGGCTTCGGGTCGCAGATCGCGATTACCCTGCTGCGCCGCGTGCCGGGCGGCCCCAACCGCATTGATAACCGCGCCCGCTATGACTACTGGCTGGCCCAGGTCAGCGGCTATGACCGCCCCGAGACCGAGGTCGTTCAGCGTGTGCTGCGGGTGAAGGCCGAGGGCGCCCCCACCCGCGTGCCGGCGCCGAGCACGTGGCAGCCGGGCACCGGCCCGACGATGCGCGCCGCCGCTCCCGCCGAGGGCGGCCCGCGGGTCGTGGATGATGGCCGCCGGGCTGAACTTCCGGCGCGCCCCGTGTATACGGAACCGCCGCGTCCCGCTCCGGCCCCTGTGCAATCCAACGGCAAGGTTGCCCCCGCCCCGGTCACTCCGGCGTCCGCGCCGGTCGCTGCCGCACCCGCCCCCGCGCCGGTCGCCGCCGCGCCTGCCCCCGCCCCGGTCGCTCCGGCCCCCGCGCCGGTCGCTGCCGCGACCGTGGTGGCTGCCCCGGCGCCCGCCCCGGCCCCGGCTGCACCACCTCGAGTGGTTGACCCCGTGGCCGAGAAGGTGCTGGCCATCGTCGCCGAGAAGACCGGCTACCCCTCCGAGATGCTCGACCTCGATCTGGACCTCGAGGCCGACCTGGGGGTGGATACGGTCAAGCAGGCCGAGACCTTCGCCGCCGTGCGCGAGGCCTTCGATATCCCGCGCATTGACAACCTCAAGCTGCGCGACTACCCCACGATGCGCCACGTGATTGGCTTCGTGCGCGAGTATCGGCCCGACCTGGTCGCCGCGCCCGTGGCCGCGGCGGCGCCCGTGACCGCGGCAGCGCCCGTGGCTGCGCCGGCAGCGCCCGCGGCGGCCCCGGCGGCCGATCCTATCGCCGAGAAGGTGCTGGCCATCGTCGCCGAGAAGACCGGCTACCCCTCCGAGATGCTCGACCTCGATCTGGACCTCGAGGCCGACCTGGGGGTGGATACGGTCAAGCAGGCCGAGACCTTCGCCGCCGTGCGCGAGGCCTTCGGTATCCCGCGCATTGACGACCTCAAGCTGCGCGACTACCCCACGATGCGCCACGTGATCGGCTTCGTGCGCGCGCACCGGCCCGACCTGGCTGCCGCGCCTGTGGCCGCCCCCGCGCCAGTCGCCGCCTCCGCGCCCGCGGCCCCCGCACCCGCCGCGGCCCCGGCCGCGGTCAGCGACCCGGTGGCCGAGAAGGTGCTGGCCATCGTCGCCGACAAGACCGGCTATCCGCCGGAGATGCTCGACCTGGACCTCGACCTGGAGGCCGACCTGGGGGTGGACACGGTCAAGCAGGCCGAGACCTTCGCCGCCGTGCGCGAGGCCTTCGACATCCCGCGCATCGAGGATCTGAAGCTGCGCGACTACCCCACCCTGCGGCACGTGATCGGCTTCGTGCGCGAGCACCGGCCCGACCTGGCCGCGCCCGAGACCCCCGATGAGCCACCGCCGAGCGGCGGGGGCGGTGTGCCGCCCGTCGGCGCGCCGCCGGTGGCCGTCGCGGTTGCCCCTGGCGCCGTGGCAACCGTCGCCGCCGCGCCCGCCGCGGCCCCGGCCGCGGTCAGCGACCCGGTGGCCGAGAAGGTGCTGGCCATCGTCGCCGACAAGACCGGCTACCCCACCGAGATGCTTGACCTGGACCTCGACCTGGAGGCCGACCTGGGGGTGGACACCGTCAAGCAGGCCGAGACCTTCGCCGCCGTGCGCGAGGCCTTCGACATCCCGCGCATCGAGGACCTGAAGCTGCGCGACTACCCCACCCTGCGGCACGTGATCGGCTTCGTGCGCGAGCACCGGCCCGACCTGGCCGCCCCCGCGCCAGTGGCCCCCGCGCCCGCGCCGGTGCCCGAGGCGGCTCCCGCGCCCGCGGCGACCGATCCCATCACCGAGAAGGTGCTGGCCATCGTCGCCGACAAGACCGGCTACCCCACCGAGATGCTCGACCTGGACCTCGACCTGGAGGCTGACCTGGGGGTGGACACGGTCAAGCAGGCCGAGACCTTCGCCGCTGTGCGCGAGGCCTTCGGCATCCCGCGCATCGAGGACCTGAAGCTGCGCGACTACCCCACCCTGCGGCACGTGATCGGCTTCGTGCGCGCGCACCGGCCCGACCTGGCCGCGGGCGGCGCCGTGGGCGCCGCGGCGGTGGCCGAGGCTCCCGCGTCCGCCGCAAGCGCCGAGACGGTCGCCAGCAGCGAGCCGGTGATCTACGACGTGAGCGAGGCCGACCGCGCGCCGCGCCGCGTGCCTACGCCGGTGCTGCGCCCGCCACTGGAGCTTTGCAAGGCCACCGGGGTGAACCTCGAGGGCAGCCGGGTGGTGGTGATGTTCGACCGCGGCGGCGTCGGGCGCTCCCTGGCCTCGCGCCTGGAGAAGCGCGGCGCGCAGGTGCTCGGCATCGAGGCCCCGCCCGCCGATGAGGAGATTGACGGCCTCATCCAGGGCTTCCTGTCCGAGGGGCCAATCGCTGGCATCTACTGGCTGACCGCCCTGGACGCAGAGCCTGATCTGGAGGAGCTTGACCTGGAGCAGTGGCGCGAACTGAACCGCGTGCGGGTGAAGAACCTCTACCGCGCGGTTCGCGCCCTGGTCGTCGCCCAGCCCGATGCCAACCCCTTCCTGGTGGTGGCGACGCGGATGGGCGGGCTGCACGGCTACGACGAGCACGGCGCGACCGCGCCCCTCGGCGGCGCCGTCACCGGCTTCGCCAAGGCCTACAAGCGCGAGCGCCCGGCGGCAGTGGTGAAGGCGGTTGACTTCGAGGCCAGCCGCAAGAGCGCCGAGCCGGCCGAGGCGTTGATCGCCGAAACCCTCTTCGACCCCGGCGTGGTCGAGGTCGGGTACCACGACAGCCTGCGCTTCGGTATCGGCTTCGAGGAGCGCCCCGCCGCCGATGGGCAGCCGGGGATGCACCTCGGCCCCGAGACGGTCTACCTGGTTACCGGGGCGGCCGGCGGCATCACCAGCGCGATCGTGGCCGATCTGGCCCGCGCTGGCGGTGGCGGCCAGTTCTTCTTGCTCGACCTGACCCCGGCGCCCGACCCCGCCGATGAGCGGATCGCCCTCTTCCGCCAGGGCCGCGATGCGCTCAAGGCGGCGCTGATCGCTGAGGCCCAGGCGAAGGGCGAGAAGGTCACCCCGGTGCAGATTGACCGGACGATCATGGGCGTCGAACGCTCGGAGGCTGCCCTGCGGGCCATCGAGACGGTCGAAGCCGCCGGTGGTGCGGCCTTCTACCGCAGTCTGGACCTGCGCGACGGTCCCGCCGTCAGCGCCGTGGTCGAGGAGATCCGCGAGCGCTTCGGGCGGATCGACGTGCTGCTCCACGCCGGCGGTATCGAGATCAGTCGCGGCCTGGCCGATAAGCAGCCCGACGAGTTCTACCGCGTCTTCGACATCAAGGCCGATGGCTTCTTCAGCCTGCTGCGGGCGGCGAAGGGCATGCCCATCGGCGCCACGGTGGCCTTCAGTTCCGTGGCCGGGCGCTTTGGCAACAGCGGCCAGACCGATTACAGCGCGGCGAATGACCTGCTTTGCAAGGTCACCAGCAGCCTGCGGCACACCCGTCCGGAGACCCGTGGCATTGCCATCGACTGGACAGCCTGGGGCGGCATCGGCATGGCGACCCGCGGCTCCATCCCCAGAATTATGGAGATGGCGGGGATCGATATGCTCCCGCCGGAGGTGGGCATTCCCACCATTCGCCGTGAACTGACCGCCGGCGGCACCCGCGGCGAGATCGTCGTCGGGCTGCGTCTGGGCATCCTCACCGAGGAGTTCGACAAGCACGGCGGCATCGACCCCGAGAAGGTGGCGGCGGTGCTGGCGTCTCGCGAGCGGCCCTTCTTGATGGTCGGCGCAGTGCGCAAGGCCGGCATCTACAGCGGCATCGTCGTCGAGACAGCGCTGGATCCGGCAGTGCAGCCGTTCCTCTACGACCACAAGATCGACGGCACGCCGGTGTTGCCCGGCGTGATGGGCACCGAGGGCTTCGCCGAACTGGCCAGCCTGCTGGCGCCCGGCTACCGCGTGGCCCGGATCGAGCACGAGCGGCTCGATAGCCCGGTGAAGTTCCATCGCAGCCAGCCGCGCACCCTGGTGCTCAAGGCTACGGTGCATCCGGCTGGCGAGGGTGAACTGCTGGCGCATACCGAACTGCGCTCGGTCTTCCAGCCGGCGGTGGCGCCGGGGCACACCCCGCCCCCGCCTCAGGAGACCGTCCACTTCCGCGCCACGGTGCGTCTGACCAGCGCCCCCGCCGCGGAGGCGCACGCCGAACGGCCCCATATGGCCGAAGACGCGCGAGTGGTGGAGCGCTCGGACATCTACCAGGTCTACTTCCACGGTCCGGCCTACCAGGTGCTGGAGAAGGTGCTGATCGCCGGCAACATGGCCTTCGGCATGCTCGCCAGCGACCTGCCGCCCGATAGCGCCCCTGCCGAGGCCGAGCACCTGGTGGACCCGCGCCTGCTCGAACTCTGCTTCCAGACCGCCGGGGTCTGGGAGATTGCCAACACCGAGGCGATGGCGTTGCCCTCCTCGCTGGAGACCCTCGAGGTCTACCGCCACCCCGACGTGGGGAACGGAAAAGCGATCTACGCCATCGTCACGGCTCAGGACGAAGGGGCCAGCTTTGACGCCCGGGTCATCGACGAAGAGGGCAACGTTTACCTCGATCTGACCGGCTACCGCACGTCGAAGCTCCCCGGCGTGGCGAAGTTCTAGTCTTCTGTCCACGCCCATCCGTCGGCGCCGGACTGGTTGGGCCGCAGCATCGGGGCAGCCGGTGCTGCGGCCCAATGAAATCAGCACAACCATCTCCCTGTGGGAGGTGCGGAGGGGCGCGGTCCCTCCGCACACTCCCTTCCAGTGCGGCGCAGCGTCGCCGCGCCGGAAGAGGTCGAGCCGGGGGCCTGTTGGAATCCCCGCCGAGACGAAAGCTCATTGCTGAACCGACGCGCAACGCTGCGGCCCACACATCAGCCATCCATGCGGCTGCGCCGCACACCGACGGGATGAAAATTGGTTCTTTCTGGGAGGGCACAGCCCTCCCAAACCCTCCCACCGGGTGGGGGGATGGGGAAACCGGGTTTCCCCACGCCCCTCGCCGAGGGCGTATGTTCACGTTAGCCCATGATTACCTGGCTCACTCAGACTGAACGTGACCTTCCGGCGCTTCCCCCGGCGGCGTGGTTGAGCCTGCCGGAGCAGGAGCGCCTGGCGGCGCTGCGGGTGGAAAAGCGCCGCCGCGAGTGGCTGCTCGGTCGCTGGACGGCCCGGCGGCTCATCCAGCGCCATCTGGCCGGAGCCGGGCTGGCCTGCGGCCCGCGCGACCTGGAGATCCTGGCCGCGCCCAGCGGCGCGCCTACCATCAGCGCGCGCCGGCCAGCGCTACAGGCAGCCCTGGACGGCTGGCACCTGACCATCAGCCACAGCCAGGGCCGCGCTCTCTGCGCGCTGGCGCGCACCCCGGCCATTGGCGCCGACATCGAACAGGTGGCGCCGCGCCACCCCGCCTTCGCTGGCGACTACTTCACCCCCGCCGAGCGCGCCGCGCTCGCGGCGGCCCCACCCCAACGCCGCGACCTGCTGATGACGGCCATCTGGAGCGCCAAAGAGTCCGCGCTCAAGGCCCTGCGCCTGGGTCTGAACGTTGATACCCGGCGCGTTGAGTGCCACATAGCGCCCTCGGGCAGCGGCGCATGGGCCGCGATTACCCTGTCCTGCGATCCGATCCTGGAGGCCCCGCCGCTTCGCGGCTGGTGGCGCGTGTCTGAAGGCTATGTGCTCACGCTGGCTCTCGGCGCCGCGTAGCGCATGGCGAAGGGGAAAGAACCCGATGGAGATGGAAGACTACATCCGCAAACTCCGCGAACGGAAGGCCATCGCCGCCGGTACGCCGAAGGACGCCGAAGCGCAACACCAGAAGGGCCGGCTGACCGCTCGCGAGCGCATCGCCCTGCTCTTTGATCCCGATAGCTTCAATGAAATTGATACCCTGGTGATGCCGCGCTACGAGAGCTATATGGGCGGCAAAGGCTCGCGCTACGGCGATGGCGTGGTCAGCGGCTTCGGGCTGATCAACGGGCGGCAGGTCTTTGCCGCGGCCCAGGACGCCAGCGTGATGGGCGGCTCGTTAGGCGAGATGCACGCCAACAAGATCGTCAAGGCCATGCGGATGGCTCTAGCGTACGGTTGTCCCTTCGTTGCGCTGAACGACTCGGGTGGCGCCCGCATCCAGGAAGGGGTGGATAGCCTCGCCGGCTATGCGCGGATCTTCGACACCAACTGCGAAGCCTCCGGCGTCATTCCGCAGATCTCGGTCATCCTCGGCCCCTGCGCCGGCGGCGCCGTGTACTCGCCTGGCCTCACCGATTTCATCTTCATGACCGAAAACAGCTACATGTTCATCACCGGCCCGGAGGTGGTCAAGTCGGTGATGCAGGAGAACGTCAGCCAGGAGGAACTCGGCGGCGGGCGCGTCCATGCCACCGAGAGCGGCGTGGCCCACTTCCTGGCCACCGACGACCGCGAGTGCCTGCAGAAGGTGCGTGACCTGTTGAGCTACCTGCCCTCGAACAACGTCAACGACCCGCCCTACGTTCCCCCTCGCGATGACCCCGACCGCCGTTGCCCCGAACTGGAGCATATCGTTCCGGTGGACCCGCAAAAGCCCTACGATGTGCGCCAGGTGATTGCCAGCATCGTGGACGACGGGCGCTTCCTCGAGGTCCACGAACTCTGGGCGCAGAACATGGTCGTGGGCTTCGCGCGCCTCGATGGCTACGTGGTGGGCATCGTGGCCAACCAGCCCCAGGTGCTGGCCGGCACGATCGACATCAAGGCCAGCATCAAGGCGGCGCACTTCATCCGCATCTGCGATACCTACAACGTGCCGATCATCACCCTGCAAGACGTGCCGGGCTTCCTGCCGGGCACCAGCCAGGAGTACGGGGGGATCATCCGCAACGGCGCGCGGCTGATCTACGCCTACTCCGAGGCGACCGTGCCCAAGCTGATGATCATCCTGCGCAAGAGCTACGGCGGCGCGTACTGCGTGATGAGCAGCAAGGGCCTGCGCGGCGATCTGCTCTACGCCTGGCCGAATGCCGAACTGGCGGTGATGGGCGCGGCGGGAGCCGTCAACATCCTCTTCCGCAACGAGGTCAAGGCGGCGGCCAATCCTGAAGCCCGGCGCCAGGAACTGATCGACGAGTATCAGGAAAAGTTCAACAACCCCTACGTCGCTGCCGCGCGGGGCTTGATCGATGATGTGATCGAGCCGCGCGACAGTCGCCGGGTGCTCATCCGCGCCCTGCGCGTGACCCTCTCCAAGCGCGAACGGCACGTGCCGAAGAAGCACGGGATCTCGCCGATGTGACGCGCGACCGCCCACGCGCCGGGCCACTGGCCCGGCGCCAGAGAAGGTGCACCCATGTTCAAAAAAGTGCTTATCGCCAACCGGGGCGAGCCTGCCGTGCGCGTCGTGCGCGCCTGCCGCGACCTGGGGATCCCCGTGGTGGCCCTCTACGAGCCGGACGACCGCGGCGCGCTCTATGTGCATCTGGCCGATGAGGCCTTTCTGGTCGAACCCCCGGCCAGTTACCGCGACCCGGACCTGGTGATCGCCCTGGCCCGGCAATGCGGCGCCGATGCGGTCCATCCGGGGTACGGCTACCTTGCCGAACACCTCGACTTTACGCGCACCTGTGAGCAGGAGGGGATCGTGGTGATCGGGCCGGGCAGCGCGTGCCTGGAACTGACCACCAATAAGATCGCCGCGCTCGAACGGGTACGCCAGGCCGGTTTCTCCACCGTCACCGCTTCGAGCCGCGCCTTCACGCCTGATGAGGCCGACGTTCTCCACGCCGAGGCTGAACGCCTGGGCTACCCGGTGATCGTCAAACCCTGGTCGGGAGGCCGGGGACGCGGCACCCAGGTTGTGCGTGAGCCAGCGCGCCTGCTCGACGTTGTGCGCGAGGCCGCCGCTGCCGCCCAGGCCGTCTTCGGCAATCCGCGCGTCTACCTCGAAGCCGCCGTGCTCCCCTCGCGCTACGTCGAGGTGCCGCTCCTGGCCGACAACTACGGCGCGCTGGTGCATATGGGCGAGCGTGACAGCACCATCCAGCGCAACAAACGCAAGGTGATCACCGAGTCGCCCGCCCCGGGGTTGACCCCGGCGCAGCGCGCGGCGGTTCGCGGCGCGGCGGTGGAGATTGCGCGGCTCTTCGGTTGCCGCGGGGCCTGCACCGTGGAGTTCGTCGTTGATGCCGACGGCCAGTACTACTTCACCGAGGTCAAGCCGCGCCTGCAGGTCGAGCATCCCGCCACCGAGATGGTGACCCGCATTGACGCGGTGCGCGAGCAGATTCGCCTGGCCTCCGGGCAGCCGCTAGGTTTCGGCCAGGACGATGTGCGCATCGCCGGCACGGGCTTCCTCTGCCGGATCAATGCCGAGGACCCCTGGCGCGACTACCTGCCCAGCCCCGGGCGCATCGGCATGTTCCGGGTGCCGGGCGGCCCTAATGTGCGCGTGGACACCTACGCCTTCAGCGGGGCCGAGGTCTCGGTGCGCTACGAGTCGCTCTTCGCCAAGCTGACCGTCTGGGGGGCCAATCGCGAGGAGGCGCTGCATCGTCTGCGCCGCGCCCTCACGGAGTTCGCCATCACGGGGATCAACACCAACATCAGCATGCTGCGGCAGATGGTGAGCGACCCCGATTTCATCGCGGGGACCTACGACTCCGAGTTCAGCCACCGGCGCCTGGAACCCGCGGCGCGCCCCGACGGAGAGAGCTTGCGCGACCTGGCCGCCGTGGCTGCACTGGCCTTCCTGGCTCGCGTCCAGGCTGCCCGCCCGATCACGCCGACCGCCTTCACCAGCGGCTGGCACCGCGATAGCAGGAGGCTCCCCCAATGAGCAAGCTGCACGTCACCATCGAGGGCCACGAATTTGTGGTCGAGGTGGGCGCCCTGCCCAGACATGATGAACCGGTCAGGGTCACCATTGACGGTACGCCCGTCATGGTCAGCGTGTCGTCGCTGGCCGGGCCAGAGGCCATCGAGTGGGCCGTGGTGGGCACCCATCCCTACGAACTCAGTGTCGATCCGGACCTGCGCTGGATCGACACCCCCCGGGGGCGCTACCAGATCCAGGTGCGCGACCTTGAGGCCACGGTCGCCCGGCCCCGCAGCGGCGATGGGCGCGTCAAGGCCCCCATTCCCGGGCGCATTGTGCGCGTCCTGGTGGAACCGGGCCAACCGGTTCAGGTTGGGCAGCCGGTGGTGGTGCTGGAAGCGATGAAGATGGAGAACGAGATCCAGGCGCCGCGTGCCGGCACCGTCAGCGATCTGCACGTCAGCGCGGGGCAGGTGGTCAAGCTACACGAGTTACTGCTCGAGATCAGTTGAACGCAGAATGGTTCGTGGAGGGCCGCATACCGACGGGATGAACATATTTCCTGGGAGGGTTTTGCCCTCCCAGACCCTCCCGCGCGCGGGTGGGGGGATGGGGAAACCCGGTTTCCCCATCCCCCTGCCCCAGCAGCTTATTTTCACGTTAGGAAGCCGCATCACCTCTCGGCAAGGCAGCGCTCGAGCACCAGCCGGAAAATATCCGTCTCGGTGATGATCCCCACCAACTGGTCATTCTCCACCACCGGCAGACCACTGAGGTGGTGCTTCAGCATCAGCGCCACCGCATCGCGCACCGGCGTCGTCACGGTGACCGAGATCGGGTCGCGCGTCATCACCTCCTCGACCAATGTGCCGGCCAGGGCGAAGCGAGCCTCGTGCCAGCCCGCCTCGGTGCGCTGAAACGACCCGGTACCCTCGATATCGCTGCGCGTCACGATCCCCACCAGCCGCCCACCCGCTACTACGGGCAAACGATGGATCTTCCGCTGACGCATCCGCTCATACGCCTCCACCGCGGAGGTGTCCGGTCCCACCGTCAAAGGATCTCTGGTCATCCAGTCCTGCACCAGGAGTTGCTGGCGGTCCATCATCATCTCCTCATGTTCGACACAGCTTTTGAAGCAGGCGAAGGGATTGCCACAAGCCCGCAAGCCGCCGGAGCCTGGCAACATCACGCGGGGTGTCATAGGCATTATAGGGCTTCTTGCCGCTTTGTGCACGGGGGGGCGTCATTTCCCAGGGCTGATCCTGTCAGCCTCCCAGACCCTCCCACCGGGTGGGGGAAGGGGAAACCCGGTTTCTCCATATCCCTGCGCACGGGCTGCGCCCTCACCTTCCCGGGGGCGGGGGGGTGGGGAAACCCGGTTTCCCCACCCACCTGGCCAAGGGTGTATGTTCACGTGAGACGGTCATGCGCATGGCGCAGAACGCTGCGATGACCATGCCCTGGGAGCGCGGGCGTCCCGCCCGCATCGCGGCTCCGCGGGCACGGTGACCGCCCCTGCCCTGACCCTCCCCCGCCGGGGGCGGGAACCCGGCTCCTCCCCCCAGCGGGGGGAGGCTGGGAGGGAGGCTGAACCCTGCGAACGATGGTCACCTCAGCCCTCCATGCGGCTCCGCCGCACCACGCCGCCATGAACATACGGTTGTTCCTGGGAGGGCTGCGCTCTCCCAAACCCTCCCAGGGGCGGGGCCTGGGTGCGCGGGCCTCCGGCCCGCGTCCGCTGAGGTATGGGGAAACCCGGTTTCCCCACCCCCCTCGCCGAGGGCGTATGTTCACGTCAGGAGGGGTGCGCCCCGGGAACCTCCGGGCGGGAGAAGCCGGGGCCGGCGGCGTAGGGGCGGGGTTTCCCCGCCCCTACGCCGGCCCGCCTCCAGGCAGGGGCTGCGCTCTCCCAAACCCTCCTGCGGGCGGGGGCGTGGGGAAACCCGGTTTCCCCACACCCCTCGCCGAGGGCGCATGTTCACGTTAGCCGTCCATGCGGCTTGCGCCGCACACCGACGGGATGAACATACTTCTTGGGAGGGCTACGCCCTCCCACACCCTCCCGCGGGCGGGGTATGGGGAAACCCGGTTTCCCCATACCCCTGCGTGAGAGCCAGGCCCTCCCGCGGGCGGGGGTGTGGGGGAACCTGGTTCCCCCATTTTCACGTCAGGGGCAGCCACGCCGCGTGCCGGTGATCGGGCGCTCATTGCGGCTGCCGCACCTGACAGGTCGGTTCGAGAGAAACCCTCATCCCGCGCCCATCAGCGCCAGGAGCACCCCGCCGGCGACCACGCTGGCGATCTGACCGGCGGCATTGGCGCCCATGGCGTGAAAGAGCAGAAAGTTCTCAAAATCTTCCTCGGTGGCGACGCGCTGCACCACCCGCGCCGCCATGGGAAAGGCGCTGATCCCCGCCGCGCCGATGATCGGGTTGATCCGCCCCATACTGAGCAGGCTCAGCAGTTTGCCGAACAACAGGCCGGCGGCGGTGTCAACGGCGAAGGCCAGCATGCCCAGGAGCAGGATCAGCAACGTGGTCAGGCGTAGAAACTCGACCCCTACCATCGTCGAGCCGATCGCGAGGCCGAGAAACAGGGTCACAATGTTGGTCAGTTCGTTCGAGGCGGCGCCGGTCAGGCGCTCGACCGCCCCTGACTCGCGCATCAGGTTGCCGAGCATGAGCGAGCCGATCAGGGGGATGGCGAACGGTACCAGCGTGCCGACCACGATCGTCGTGACTATCGGGAAGATGATGCGCGTGCGCTTGCTGATCGGGCGCTGGCTGTAGGGCATACGGATGGCGCGCTCGCGCCGATTGGTGAGCAAGCGGATCACCGGCGGCATGATCAGCGGCACGAGGGCCATGTAGCTGTAGGCCGCCACGGTGATCGGCCCGAGCAGATGGGGCGCCAGCAGGCTCGATACGTAGATCGATGTCGGGCCGTCAATCGCCCCGATGATGCCGATCGAGGCCGCCTCATTGGGCGTAAATCCCAGCGCCAGCGCCAGCAGCAGGGTGGCAAAGATGCCAAACTGCCCCGCCGCTCCCAGCAGCACCATCCGCGGGTTCTCGAGCAGCGGCCCGAAGTCGGTCAGTGCGCCGATGCCGATGAAGATCAGCAGCGGGAACAACTCGTTCTCGATCCCGGCGCGGTAGAGCACGCTCAGCATGCCCTCTTCGCCCAGCATCGGCGAGAGGGGCAGATTGGCCAGCATCGCGCCGGCGGCGATGGGCAGCAGCAACAGCGGCTCGTAGCCCCGTACAATCGCCAGGTAGAAGAGCAATCCGGCCACGCCGAGCATCACCAGGCTCTGCCAGGTGAGGTTCAGGGGACCCTGCGTGAGGCGGAGGAAGAACTCGGCGTTCATCGGCCCTCCGCGGCAAAGCGGACCAGGGGCTCGCCGTGGCCCACCGTCTGGCCGGGTGTCACCAGCACCTCGGACACCTCGCCATCGCCCGGTGCGCGGATGAGGTTCTGCATCTTCATCGCCTCCAGCACAAGCACCGGATCGCCGCGCCGCACCGTCTGGCCGGCCGAAACCTCGATGCGCAACACCGTGCCTGGCATGGGCGCCGTCAGCAATGCGACCCCCGAGGTTGCCGGGGCTGGCGAGGCAGGCGCGACCTGCTCCTCCGCGGGCGGCCAGGGAGGTTGTATCTCTGCCGGAGCCCCCTCAGCGAGGGGTTCCAGGGTTACCTCGTACTGCTTCCCTTCCAGCGTCACCTGGTAGCGCTCCGGTCCCAGCGTTTCTACGGCAAGCTCAAAATCCCGCCCGCTGACGGTTAGCCGGTAGCGTCGCATGCTATCCCCTCCTCCGCTGCGCCGCGCGCAGCGTCTGCCTGACGCGTCCGGCGGCAACCCAGCGACTGAGCGCTGCCGGGCCTTCGGGCGGAGCGGGTCCGGTTTCCCGCCCGTGCGGCTGCTCCTGGCTCGCGTGCGCCAGCACCGCCACCGCGATGGCCACCAGGGCCTCGGGGGCAAGTTCCTCGACGCCGGCCCCGTGTACCCGCACTCCGGGCGCCGCGGTGACCTCCTCGGGCGCCGCGGTTGCGCCTCCGGACGCCGCGGGGGGAGCGCGCCGTCGCCCGTCCAGCCACACCAGCAGCGCCAGCAAGCCCCACAGCAGCGCCAGCAAGGCGAACACCAGGCTCATGCCGTAGATGGTTATCTGGATGCCGAACCAGAGATCTTTCATAGGTTTGCGAACCGGCTCTTGCAACGAGACTTCTCCGTGGAGGGGATCTCGGTGGGGCTTCGCCCCGCCGAAAGCCCCGTTCCGGTGCGGCGCGGCTTCGCCCCGCTCCACCGGAACGGGCAATCCTGCCGGGGCCACACGCTCCAGCAACCCTCGCCGAGACGAAGTCTCGTTGATGCTTTTGCTGTGGAGCCTTTACCGGTTGGGGGAGGTGCGGAGGACGCCGTCCTCGGCGATCCCGTCGGTCCGCCCGCGGCGGGTGCGCCCCCCGGCGCAGCCAGCAGGAGTCCGCCGCCGCGGGCGGAACGGGGGGCGGGGACGCGCAGCCTCCCGTGCCCCGCCCACGGGAACGTAGGGTGGAGCATAGCTGATCCTGGAATTTCACGAGGGATACAAACCGTGCTTCCGCGCCGGGTTCTGCTGCACCTTGGTGCGCAGGATCTCCAGGGCGCGGATGAGGCGCGGGCGCGTTTCGCGTGGCTCGATAACCTCGTCAATCTGGCCCAGATCGGCGGCATGGTAGGGATTGAAGAAGCGGTCGCGGTACTCGGCGACGAACTGCTGCTCCAACGCCGCCGGATCGGCGGCGCGCTGCAACTCCTCGCGCCAGAGCACCCGCGCCGCCCCTTCGGCGCCCATCACCGCGATCTGCGCCGTCGGCCAGGCGAAATTCATGTCCGAACGCATCTGCTTGCTGCTCAGAGCAATGTAGGCCCCGCCAATCGCCTTCCGCACGATCACCGAGAGCTTGGGCACGGTCGCCCCGGCATAGGCGTAGATGATCTTCGCGCCGTGGCGGATCACCCCGCCGTACTCCTGCTCGATCCCCGGCAGGTAGCCCGGACAGTCCACCAGCGTGACGACCGGCAGGTTATAGGCGTCACACATCCGCACAAAGCGGGCGATCTTGTCGGAAGAATTGATGTCCAGCACCCCCGCCAGCACCGCCGGATTATTGGCGACAATGCCCACGGCATAGCCACCCAGGCGGGCGAAGCCAATGATGGCATTGGCGGCGTAGGCGGGCTGCAACTCTAGAAAGCTCTCCCGGTCAACGATCCGCTCGATCACCAGGTGCATATCGTAGCTGATGCGCTCGTCCGCGGGCACCAGCGTGTTGAGCGTCGGGTCCATGCGCTCAGGCGCATCATCGGAGGGCTGGTAGGGCGGATCGTCGGCGTTGTTCTGCGGCAGGTAGCTCAACAAGGCTTTGACCAGATCCAGGGCCGCGCCCTCGGTATCAGCCACCAGATGGGCCACCCCGCTCCGTTCGTGGTGCACATCGGCTCCACCAAGTTGCTGCACCGTCACCTCGCGGCCCGAGACGGCGCGGATCACTTCGGGACCGGTGAGGAACATGTACCCTACATCGCGGGCCATGATCACGAAATCGGTGAGGGCGGGGGAGTAGACCGCGCCGCCCGCGCAGGGGCCGAGGATGAGCGAGATCTGCGGCACCACGCCCGAGGCGAGCACGTTTCGTAGGAAGACCTCACCGTAGGCCGCCAGCGACCGCACCCCCTCCTGGATACGCGCTCCGCCCGAGTCGTTCAACCCGATGATCGGAATGCCGCTCTCGGTCGCCAGATCCATCAGGCGAGTGATCTTCTGCGCCTGCACCTCGGAGAACGAGCCGCCCAGGACGGTGAAATCCTGGGCGTAGACGGCCACCCGCCGGCCGTTGATGGCGCCGAAGCCGGTCACCACGCCGTCGCCGGGATAGCGCCGGGTTGCCAGCCCGTAGTCGCTGACCTGGTGCCGGGCCAGGCTCCCAAGCTCCTGGAACGAATCAGGATCGAGCAGCCGCGCGAGGCGCTCCCGTGCGGTCCCCTTCCCACGGGCGTGCTGTTGCGCGATGCGCTCCGGGCCGCCCCCGAGCAAGGCCGCCTCGCGCAGGGCGCGCAGGCGCTCCAGATGCTCCTCTGCCATACGCGTCTCCCCCTACTCCCTGCCCGGCGCATCGTCTCCGGCCAGGCGCACCAGGTTCACCGAGGCGTCAACCATCAACTCGCCGAGGCCCGCGAAGCGCACCCGCAGGATCTCGCGCCCGTCTTCGACCCGGCTCGACACCACCGTGCCAGAACCGTGGGGCACGCAGACGATCCTATCGCCAGGGCGGAAGCGCGGCTCGCCGCCCGACGCCGGCTTCGGCGCCCGCGGCGCGCCCCCTTCCTGGCGCCGCTCGCGCATGGCGCGCAGACGCGCCGCCAGTTCGGCGGGATCGACCGGGACGGGGGCGGCAGCCTCCTCGCCGGAGGCGCTCCCTGGCGGAGGCGGCTGGCGTTGCTCCGCGGGCGGCTCCGGCGGCGGTGGCGCGGGTGGGGCCTTGCGCCGCGCCGGGCGACCCTCCCGCGACGAGGGCGACTCGCGCCGTCGCGTGGAAGGTGGCTGATCCGCTGACGCCGATCCGTCCGACGTGGTGGCGCCTGCGCGGGCCGCCTTGCGCCGCGGCGGGGGCGCCTCCGGCGCCGGGGGAGCTAGCGGCTCGCGCCAGGCCAGCGACGGCTCCACCGGGGCGGGCGGAGTGAGCGGCTCTGCGTGGCGGGGCGCTTCGCGTCGCAGGGGCAGCGGCTCGGGCGTGACCAGTTCCCGGGGTCGCTCAAGCGGCGCCGGCGCCACTCCCCCGAGCAGTGCCAGCATCCAGTCCATATCGGCGCGGGCCAGCGACTTCAGCAACGGATCGGCGCGCCCATCGAGCGCCACCGCGTAAGCGGTCGGCAGAACGCGTTCGAGGGCCTCGAAGAGCCAGGCGCTCAGACCATTGCCTCCCGGCTGGGCATCCACGAAGTAGATCCGCCGCGCTTCGGCGTCACAGGCCGGCACGAGATCGCTGACGCTGGCGAGGGTGAGCAGCGGGAGCGCGGCCACCAGCGACCAGCCCACCAGTTGCCGTTCGGCGTTGAGGGCCATGGGTAGATCGATCCACAGCGCCGGGGCGCTCCAGCGGGCCGCCAGGGGCTGCGCGAAGCGCTCCTCCCGCGCCGCGGTGTCGGGGCCGACCTCTTGAAAGCCGTAGACCTCTTCATCCACCACCACCCGGCCCCAGGCCACGCTCTGCCCACGGATCAGCCGCTGGTCGAGGCGATCGCGCACCTGTACCGCACAGCGGCGCATCGGAAGCGCGCGACGCGCCTCGGGCAACTCGTGCAGGGTAAGGCTCAGGCGGCTGTCGTCGCGCTCGCGCACCCGGTAGCCGCCGCGCAGGGGCGGCAGGGCCGCGCCGGGAAAGCCCCAGCGGTCGAAGGCATCCAGGCCCAGCGTCCCCAGGGCGGCGCCCCGCTCGTCGCGGATGCTGACCGGCGCGGTAGCCGCGGCCTGCGGATCAAAGTCGGCGTACGCTTCCCGAGCCGCCGGGCCGGGCTGCCACAGTGGCTCGGCATCGGGGAGTTGCACCAGTGACCCGTTGCGTTCCAGGCGCTCGACCAGCGACTCCACCCCCCAGGCGGCCACCTCCGCCGCGCTCAGCGGATACTCCGAGGCCGCGCAGACCAGGTGCTGCGCCTCCACATAGGCATTGGCCGGGGCGGCGATCCAGTGCGGCAGCGTTTCGACGAGCGGGACGGGTTTGTCGTCAACTTCGGCCCCGGCGGGTTGGCCGCGCTCGCACAGCCGCGCCAGGGTGCGTTCGGCCGGCTCATCGCCGAGCAGCAGAACCGTGAGGGCCGCGCTTTCCAGGCATGATTGCAGACTGGCGGCGGCACGGTCAATTCCGCAAATGATCTGCGCCTCCGCCGCCTGGGGGGCGGCGCCAACGCTCACCTCGGGCAGATCCGGGCCGAGCAACCGGCGCGCCAGCGGAACCTCGAACGGCGCGGTGATGATGTGCACGCGCGCGCGGGCGTGCGCCAGACCCAGGGCCAGCGCCGCCGCCTCGCGCATCCGCTCGGCCGGGGCGCGCCAGAGGGCCAGCGCGGCCGCCGGTCGCGGCGTGTCATCGACGGCGATCACGCGCCAGGCATCGCCGCTGATTGCCGCCAGGGCCTCGGCGGCCCCCTGTACCGGAGCGACCGTCGCCACCAGCCGGAGCGGTGGCTCTCCGCCGGCGAGCCGCCGCGCCCGTGTGAGCAACCCGGCCAGATGGATGGCCGCAAGCCCGGTATAACGCTGCGCATCGGTAAGCGCGATGAGACCCAGCCGGGCCCAGAACGTGGCCCAGGCCCGCCCGTGGAAGCGCAGCAGGCGTTCATGGAGGGTCATGGGCGTGGTGATGACCACCCGGGCGCTCGACGGCGCCCGCGACGCGGCGCCCCGGGCCACCTCCACCCGCAGGGTGGGGCTCACCTCGCGGAGCAGCCGCTCAAGGGCGACGCGCTGTTCCTCGCCGGCCGCCTCGTCGGGCGCGAGCACCAGCGCCGTGCCCGGCCCGGCCTCGCGCAACCAGCCGGCCACCAGGAGCGGCAGCGTGCGCCGGGCCGGCGGGCCGCCGAGCAGCGCCACCGGCTCGCCGCGGCGCAACGCCGACAGGGCCGGAGCCTGGTGCGGGCGGAACGGCTCACCGGTGACCACCACCCAGGCCTGCTCCAGCCGCGCCTCAACCGGCAGATGGCTCACCCGCGCACCCTCACGGGCAGGAAATCTGCGCATGGCGATCAGCGGGGCAGCCTCACGGCCCCGCTGCCGGGCCAGGGTGTGGAGAACTTCGATCAGGTCGTCCATGACAGGCGTCGGTGATCCCGCGCGCGTTATGACGACCATTGTAGCACAGGCGAATCTCGCAGGGGCATGGTGAAACCTGGGTTCCCTCTTCCCCCGATCGAGGCGGCGCGCGCCGTGCATGGCCTGCTCCTCGGCTTCCTCGCCGGCGGCGAGCGCTACCCTCGCCGCCCCAGCCAGGCGATGAGCTTGCGCAACTCTACCAGCCAGAGCACGCTGCTGGCCACCCCCAGGCAGATCAGCCAGTCGTTCAGGCTCAGCGGCACGGTGTGGAAGGCCCGCTGCAAGCCGGGCAGATAGACGACCAGCACCTGTAGCGCGAATGACAGCGCCAGCGCGCCCCACAACCAGGGGTTGCGGAACAGATGGTAGAAGGCGCTTCGCTCATCCGAGCGCGCGTTGAGCACATTGAACAACTGGAACAACACCAGGGTAGAGAAGGCCATGGTCTGGGCATAGGCCAGGCTCCCTGTTCCGGCAATCAGGCCGCCGGGCAAGGCCATGTCCATCACCGCCAGGGTGCCGGTGGCCATCATCAAGCCTACGAACACGATGTTGAACCACATCTGGCCGGTGATCACCGGGACGCGCGGATCGCGCGGAGGGCGCTCCATCACCCGCGGGTCGGCCGGTTCGAGACCCAGGGCCAGGGCCGGCGCGGCGTCGGTCAGCAGGTTGATCCAGAGGATCTGGGTGGCGAGCAGGGGCACCACCAGCAGCGTTCCCTCGCCGGGCGTCAGACCGATGACGGCCGCCAGGGTCACTCCGCCGAACATCGTCAACACTTCGCCGATATTTGAAGATAGCAGGTAGCGCAGAAACTTCTGAATGTTGGCAAAGATCGAGCGGCCCTCTTCCACCGCCGCGACGATCGAGGCAAAATTGTCGTCGGTGAGGATCATGTCCGCGGCGCCCTTGCTCACATCGGTGCCGGTGATGCCCATCGCCACGCCGATGTCCGCTGCCTTGAGCGCCGGGGCGTCGTTGACCCCGTCGCCGGTCATGGCCACGATGGCCCCGTCGGCCTTCAGCGCCCGCACCAGGCGCAGCTTGTGTTCCGGGGCCACGCGCGCGAAGACCGAACACTCGCCCAGGACGCCCCGCAACTCCGCATCGTCCATCTGCTGGAGGGCGCCGCCGGTCACGGTCGGTTGGCCGGGTGCGGCGATGCCCGCCTCGGCGGCGATCGCGGCGGCGGTGCGTGGATGATCGCCCGTGATCATGATCGGGCGGATGCCCGCCCGCTTCGCCTGCATCACCGATGGGCGCGCCTCGGGGCGCAGCGGGTCAATCAGCCCCAGCACGCCCAGGAAGACCAGTGAGCGCTCGACCTCCTCGCTGATCTGGCCGCTGGCCGCGTCGCGGGCCAGGGTGCGGTAGGCCACGCCGAGGGTGCGGAGGGCCTGGTCGGCCAGTTCCTCGACACAGGCCAGGATCTCGCGCCGGCGCTCCTCGGTCAGCGGGCGCACCTCCCCATCCAGGCCGACACGTTCGTAGTCGCAGCGGGCCAGGAGCACATCGGGCGCCCCTTTGGTGAAGATGATCAGCCGCTCCTTCTCCTGGTCAACGTGGGCCGTGCTCATCAACTTGCGCTCGGAGGTGAAGGGCGCCTCGGCCACGCGCGGAAAGCGCTCGTCCAGCTCCGCCTCGGTCAGGCCCACACGGCGCGCCGCCACCAGCAAGGCGCCCTCGGTCGAATCGCCGCGAACGACCAGGCGCCCGTTCTCCTCGACCAGCCGCGCATTGTTGGCCATATGGGCCGCGCGCAGCGCCTTGCGCACCTCTTCGCGCAGCGCCGGATCGGTCACGGGCCGGCCGTCCATGCTCAGCGTTCCCTCCGGCCCCGCGCCTTCCGCGGCGAGATCCACCCGGCCGCTGGGAGTTACCACTGCCCGCACGGTCATTTCGTTGCGCGTGAGCGTGCCGGTCTTATCCGTGCAGATCACCGTGGTCGAGCCGAGCGTTTCGACCGACGAGAGCGTGCGGACGATCACGTTGCGCCGGGCCATACGCTGCATGCCGAGGGAGAGCACGATAGTGGTAATCGCCGTCAGACCCTCGGGCACGGCCGCGACCGCCAGGCTGACCCCCAGGATCAGCACATCCACCAGATCACTCAGGTGCCGGGCGCCGCTAACGAGGATCAACGTCAGGCTTATCACCACGGCGATGGCGATCACTGCGCCGCCAAGCAAGCGGCCCACCCGCGCCAGTTCCTTCTGTAATGGCGTTGGTTCACTCTCGGTTTGTTGCAGGCTGCCGGCGATCTTGCCGATCTCGCTGCGCGGGCCGGTGGCGGTTACCACGGCGCGACCCCGGCCCGAAGCCACCGCCGTGCCGCTGAAGAGCATATTGTGGCGGTCGGGGATGGTCACCTCGGCGGTGATGGGGGCGCTATCCTTGCTGACGCTGGCGCTCTCGCCGGTCAGCACCGCCTCGGCGACCCGCAGGGCGATCGACTCGATGAGCCGGGCATCGGCGGGCACGGTGTCGCCCTCCTCGATCAGCAGAATATCGCCAGGGACCACCTCGGCGGCAGGAATGGCCTGCGGGCGCCCGTCGCGCAGCACGCGGGCCTGGGGCGCGGCCATGGCGCGGAGGGCCGCCACGGCTTGCTCGGCGCGGCTCTCCTGCACGAAGCCCAGGATACCGTTCAGCAGCACAATGGCCAGGATGGTCAGGGCCTCGAAGGGAAGCGTATCGGCCCGCTCGATCAGCCAGACCACAAACGAGATCAGCGTGGCCGCCAGGAGTAAGCCGGTCAGCGGATCGCGAAACTGCCCCAGAAAACGCAGCCAGCGGGGGGGCGGCGGGGCCGCGGGCAACTCGTTGCGCCCGTAGCGCTCGAGGCGCGCCTGGGCCTCGGCAGGGTCCAGCCCGCGTGCCGGGTCAACCCCCAGCGTAGCGAGCGCCTCGGCCACCGGGCGCTGATAGGCCCGTTCCAGTTCCTCGATCCTCATCATTGCTCCGCTCTGTCGCGCGCTCCGTACCTCCTGTCAAATACAGGAGGTGCGCGGTCGCCTTCCGGCGGGGAGGGGGGCTGAAGCGCCGCACCCGCTTATGCGCCAGGTATTGGCCCTAAGCGCAGCCCTCCCAGACCTTCCCACGGGTGGGGGGATGGGGAAACCAGGTTTCCCCATCCCCCTGCTCAAAGGCTGCGCCCTCCCAGACCTTCCCACGGGTGGGGGGATGGGGAAACCAGGTTTCCCCATCCCCCTCTTCGAGAGCCTATGTTCACGTTAGCCGTCCATGCGGCTCCGCCGCACACTGACAGGATGAACATACTTCTTGGGAGGGCGCAGCCCTCCCAAACCCTCCCACCGGGTGGGGTAATGGGGAAACCCGGTTTCCCCATCCCCCTGCTCCAGCAGCCTATGTTCACGTTAGTTTGACCGTTGCTCCGTACCTCCACACCTCCACACCTCCACAGAACCGATCTGGAGCGCTGAGGAGCTGTGACGCTGAAGGCTGGATTGTCACGGGCGTTTGAACCACACCTACGCCACACCCTGGCCATGCACCCGTCGCACCGTCACGCGCACCGAGGCGCGCGGGGCATCGGGGCGCCGGGCCAGCCACTCCTCCACCCGTTCCGGGCCCAGGTAGCGCAGCGCCAGCCGGCGGCGCAACTCCGGGTCCGCCGGTTCAACCACGGCAACCCCGCTCAGCGAGAGGTAGCGCACCCCGTCTTCGATCGTCACCGCGATGGTCGGATTGCGGCGCAGGTTGCGCGCCTTGACGCTCTCGGCGCCGATGCTGAAGCGGATCTGCTCCCCCTCCAGTACATACCAGACGACCGTCTGGTGAATGCTGCCATCGGCGTTGAGCGTGCCGATGACCGCGTAGTGCCGTCCCTCGAGAAACTCCCGTTGCCGCTCCGTCAGAAGCATTGCCGCTCCCTCCATCCGGTCCTGAACGATGGACGCGCTGTATTGTACCCCGAAACGGTGGAGGGGCGTGGGGCAACCAGGTTGCGCCGCGCCCCTCCACCGGCCCGGAGGGGCGCCAACTGTGTCTCCGGCATGGGCGGAGCGAACCGAGGGGCCTCCGAATTGTGAACAAACGTACTACCGCGCCGCAATGCGTTAGATTGCCTGTTTCTTCACCGCAGAGGGGTTGACTTTAACCGTTGCATAATGCTATAGTAACAGCGGCAAAGTGAATGGGGTGCCACGTTCGCGTCCCTCCAAGGTGTGAGTCGAAATGGGGTTTGAGTTGTCAGGCTCGGCCCCATCTTCTTGCCAGCAACGACACACCCGGTTGGCGCGAAGGGCCTGAGCGATCCAGAACCCGCTCCGGCCCTATTACGTTCCCATCGTTCGCTACGCAGGATATTCGTATCCCGAAGGACAGAGTAGCGAGTTTTGGCAAGCAGCAGACCATTGTATTCAATGGAAAAGGCAGGAAACGCTTGACAGTGGGTGTATTATGTTCATTACACCGGGGCGCGGCGCAGGGCCGTCAGGCGTGCCTGAGGACGAGGATGGTACCGCAGAAGAATGCATCCACACAGGAGTCGGGGCCGATGAGTGAGCAGTTGCTTGAGCTGGCGCGGCAGCGTGGTTTTGTGACCTACGGCGATATTCTTGAAGCCTATCCGCAACCGGAGCTGCACGTCACCGAGGTCGATCAGCTCTATGCTCGCCTGCAGGCGGAGGGCATCAAGGTGGTTGAGTCGGCCGCCGATGTTGAGCAGAACTCTGGCCACGGCGAAGAGGAATCACTCAGCGAATTGCCTGATCTCGCCGAGATCGCCTTCGATGATCCGGTGCGGATGTACCTCCAGGAGATCGGCCAGGTGCCCCTGCTGACCGCGGAGCAGGAGGTCGAACTGGCCCAGGCGATGGAAGCGGGCGATCTGGCCCGCCAGCGGCTCGAACGTGAGGAGTACGAGCATGGTCACGAGAAGGCCGTCCTCGAACGGGCCTTCGCCAGGGGCCAGGAGGCGCGCCAGCATCTGATCCAGGCCAATCTGCGTCTGGTGGTCTCGATCGCCAAGAAGTATACCTCCTATGGCCTGACCATGATGGATCTGGTCCAGGAAGGCAACATCGGCCTGATGCGCGCGGTTGAGAAGTTCGATTATAAGAAGGGCCATAAGTTCAGCACCTACGCTACCTGGTGGATCCGCCAGGCGATTACTCGCGCCATCGCCGACCAGAGCCGCACCATTCGCCTCCCCGTGCATATGGGCGAGGCGATCAGCCAGGTCAAGCGCACCAGCCATAAGCTCCAACAGTCGATGCAGCGCGAGCCGACGCCCGAAGAGATCGCCGAGGCTATGGGCATCAGCGCCGGTAAGGTGCGGCGCACCCTCGAGGCAAGTATGCATCCCCTCTCGCTCGAGATGCCGGTGGGCCAGGAGGGCGAGGGCCGCATGGGCGATTTTATCGAGGACGAGCGTATCTCCACCCCCGCTGAGGCTGCCGCTGCTTCGATGCTCCGCGAGCAGATCGAAGAAGTGCTCCAAAAGCTCCCCGAACGCGAGCGCAAGATTATTCAGTTGCGCTATGGCCTCAAAGATGGGCGCTATCGCACCCTTGAAGAGGTCGGCGTTGAGTTCGGCATCACCCGCGAACGCATTCGCCAGATCGAGGCCGTTGCCTTGCGTAAGCTGCGCCATCCCCATCTGGGCAAGAAGCTGCGCGGTTACCTCGATTGAGGCCTTCCTCAGGCATGGTTCCAACGCGATTGGCCGTTTCAAAACAGTCCCTTGCAGAGGGGTGTGGGGAAACCGGGTTTCCCCACACCCCCCCCGCGGGAGGATTCGGGAGGGTTGTGCCCTCCCAAATCCTCCCACTGGCTGAGGGGATGCGGCCTCTCCCCCCGCGCCGCGCCTGATGTACTTCAGGGCATAATGGTCCGGCTATGCCAACCCCCGGCTGCGCCTGCGCTGCTGGCCCTGCTGACGCTGGTCCTGCTCCTTGCCGGCGCGCTGGTCGCCAACCCCGGTGTTGACCTGAGCGCCGCTGATCCGGCGGCGCGTCGGGTGCTGGTCCGCTTTCACGGCCTCGAGCGGAATGCAACCGACACGTACCGCTGGAGCGAGCCCCTCTCCGCCCTCGTGCTCTTCGGCTTCGATGGGCGCCCGGCGATCCTCAGCCTGCGCCTCGCCGCGCCCCGCCCCCCCCAGAGCGCTCCGGTCGTGGTGCAGGTGCGGCGCGATGATCGGCCCCTGGGCGCCTTCGTAGCCGCCGGCGACTGGCGACGCTATCACTTGCTCACCCCGACCGATCCCATCGGCGAGAGTGCCCTGGTGCTGCAAACCAGCCCGTTCACGCCCCCTGGCGACCCCCGCGAGCTTGGCCTGGCCCTGAGCAGCGCGCGCGCCACACCGGCCACGACCGGGCCGCTGGCGCCCCCCGCGCGGGCGCTGTACCTCCTCGCCCTGCCGCTCATCGGCTGGTTGCTGCTCACCCGCCTGGGGACGCCCGCACCCCTGGCGCTGGCGTGCGGCGCGCTGCTGGCCCTGCTGGCCGGCTGGGCCATGGCCTTCCCAACCGCCGCGGGCTACTGGCTGCCTACCCTCGGCTGGCCCTGGTGGCCGTTGCTGCCGTTGGCACTCCTGGCGGCCTGGCCCTGGCTCGGGGCCGGCCTGGCCGCCACCCGCGCCCGTCTTGCGCGCCGCCCTGCTATCGGCTGGGCCGGCCTGGCCGTGGCTCTGATCGCCCTCGGCCTGATGCGCCTCGGCCTGTCGCCGCTCCCGGGGATCGCCCTGCTCGTCGCCGGCGTGTGGGCAGGTCTCGCCCCGCTGGCCGGGCGCGCCGACACGCTCGCCGGGGAGCGCCTCACGCGCCGCTGGCCCCTCGCCCTGGCGCTGATCGTGCTGCTGGCCATCGGTTTGCGCTGCGTGAACCTGGATGGGCAGCCCGCAGGACTCTGGCGCGATGAGTCGCGCCACGGGTTGCAGGCGCTGCGGATCTGGAGCGATCCGGGCTACCGCCCGATCTACGTCGTCGTCGGGGCCGACCTGCCGGCGCTGCTCTTCTACCTGATGGCGCCGGTGCTGGGCCTGTTCGGCCCGCACGCCTGGAGCGCGCGCCTGGTAAGCGCCCTGGCCGGCGCCCTCACCCCGCTCGCGCTCTTCTGGGCCGCCGGCCCGCTCATCGGCCGGCGCGCGGCGCTCTTCGCCGCGGCGCTAGTGGCCTGGGCCTCCTGGAGCCTGAGTATGAGTCGCTGGGCCTTTCCTGCCACTCTCGACCATCTGCTGGTGCTGGGGGCGGTGGGCTTCCTCTGGCGTGGCCTCGCGCCCCCGGAGGAAGCGCTCGGCGCGCCGCGCCGGGTGGCGTTCCTGGCGGCGGCGGGCGCGCTCGGCGGCCTCGCGGTGTACACCTACCACACCGGGCGCGTCGCGCCCCTGGCCCTGGCGACGGTGGCGGCGATCCGCCTGGGGGCCTCGGCGCCGGCATGGCGGCGGGCGCTGCCCGGTCTGGTCGTCGCAGCCCTGGCGGGCGCGTTGATCGTCGCGCCCCTGGCGCTGTACATTGTGAACGACCAGCAGGGCTACAACCGGCGGGTGGGCCGGGTCTCGGTGCTCGATAGCGGCAATCTGACCACCCGCGCGCCCGCGGGGCTGATCCTCGGCAATCTGGAGCGCTACCTGCTGATGTTCCACGTTCGCGGCGATTTCAACGGGCGCCACCACATGCCCGACGCGCCGATGCTCGACCCCGTGGCCGGGCTGTTGCTGGCCGCGGGCGCCGGTCTGGCCCTGCCGCTGATGCGGCGGCGCGCGGGCGTAGCCGCGGTCCTGGCCCTGGGGGCGATCTATCTGATCCCCGGCGTGTTCAGCGGCAACGCGCCCCACGCGATGCGCTCCCTGGGCACGCTGGCCCCGGCGGCCATGCTGGCCGGCCTGGGACTGGCGGCCCTGGCCCCGCCGGGACGCGCTGCCATCTGGGCGGTGGCCCTGCTGGCCAGTCTGAGTTTTAATGCCTGGCTCTACTTCGGCGTGATGCGCCTGGAGCCGCGGGTCTACCATGAGTTCGACATGGTGGAGACGGCGATGGGGCGCGTTGCGGCGGCCCCCGCGGCAAGCGCCGACGCCGGGCTGCGGAGCGTGCGGGTTCTGCTTCCCCAGGAGTGGTTGAGCGCCGACACGGTGCGTTTCCTGACCTGGGGCGCGCCGCCCGAGGCGTACACCGGCGCGCCCATCTCCGGCGACGGGCCGGCCCTGCTGCTGCTGCCGGGCGACGCCAGCCCCGCCGAACAGGCCGCCGCCCTGGATGCCCTCGGCCCCGCAGCCGCTCCGCTTGGCCCGCTCGCTACCTCTCCCGACGGGGCCCGAGCGCTGGTTCTGGCCTTTGCCCGCGGCGAGGCCGCGGTGAGGCTGGCGCGCAGCGCGCCCTGACAATTCCTGTCAGCGTTGCCCACATCCGGCCGTGGAAGAACGCGCAAGACGTTTCGTCACCCCCGCGGTAGCCCCACCCCTTGACGCCAGGCCGCGGGAGTGCTATACTCGCCGCAACCTTGTTTCAACTATCAAAACAAAGTTCCAGTGAACGGAACAACGCCAGGGACGGCGCTCGCTGTCCCCTGATACGCCGGGTCAGGGATGATGCCGGCGTTGACGGCGAATATCCCCTACGAGTAGTGATGAGCGGTTCTCTTACGCTATGATGGAAGGAGGAACAGGCCGTGAGTGGCAAACTGTCGGCTGTCAAGAGACTCGTGGGGTTGCTGACCCTGGCTCTCATCACGGCGCTGGCCGGCTGTGGTGGCGCGCCAACCGGGCAGGCGCCCGCATCCCCCCCATCCGCAGCGACCGGACAAACTCCTGCAACCCCGCCGACTGCCGGGTCTTCTACCGCACCCACACGCATCAAGATCGGGGTCATTTACCCGCTGAGCGGCCCCCAGGCGCAGACGGGCAATGATATGAAGGCGGCCATCGAACTGGCGGTGGCAATTATCAACCAGGACATGGGTGATCTCCCGTTCGCCCTGGCCCCAGGCGCGGGCCTGCCCAATCTCGGCGGCGCGACCATCGAGGTCATCTTCGGCGACTCACAGGCGAAGGCTGACATTGGCCAGTCAGAGGCTGAGCGACTGCTTAACGAGGGCGTCGTGGCGCTCTACGGCGCATACAACAGCGCCGTGACCAAGACGGCGAGCAGTGTTGCCGAACGCGCCGGCATACCCTTTGTCAACGGGGCCTCATCGTCGCCGGATCTGACCGAGCGCGGCTACCGCTGGTTTTTCCGCACCTCCCCTACCGACCTCGATTTCTCACGGGTCATGTTTGCCTTCCTCAAAGCGTTTCAGGAGCGCGAGCGTGTAACCCTCAACGGGGTCGCCCTGTTCTACGAAGACACCGACTTCGGCGTGAACAGCGCAACCGCGCAGCGGCGTTTCGCCGAGGAATATGGCATCCCCGTCCTGGGCGAAGTGAAGTATCGTTCAGGAAGCGCCGCACTGACCGGCGAGATCCAGCAGCTCAAGTCGTTCAACGCCGACGTGCTGCTACCGTCCTCATATGTCAACGATGCCATTCTGACCGTCAAAACGGCTCGGGAACTCGGCTTTGCGCCGAAGTTCATCATCGCCCAGAACGCCGGATACCTCGACAATGCCTTCCTGGAAACCAGCGGTGCTGATGCTGAGGGTATCCTCTCGCGCGCGGCCTATGCCGCGGACATCACCCAGGCCAAAGACCTGGCGGCGCGGATCGACCAGATGTATCAGCAAAGCCATGATCGCCCGCTTACCGACGCGCCCGCGCGCGCCTTTACCGGCTTCATGGCCCTGGCCGAGGCAATCAATCGCGCCGGTTCAACCGATCCTGAGGCGATCCGCTCTGCGCTTGCCGCTACGGATATTCCCGCCGACCAGTTGATCATGCCCTGGCAAGGGATCAAGTTTGATGAGAAAGGACAGAACATCCTCGGTCAGGCTATCCTGGTGCAACGCCAGAATGGGAAATATGTGACGGTCTATCCCTTTGAGTTTGCCTCGGCGGAGGTGCAATTCCCGGGCGTGGCCTGGGCCAATCGGTGATCGTTGTCGCTCGGTCGCGGGAGGGTTTGGAAGGGCCAGGCCCTCCCAAGAATAATATCGCATGGATGGCTGATACGCGATAGGTCAGCGACAGGGTTCGGCTCACCCATGCACCCGGTGGCGGCTCCGGGTGTGATTGGCAAAGCTGCACCCGTAGAAAAACCATAAAGCTCGTCACCCCCTGTCTGTTCGCTACAACCGCACGCTGAGCCGGGGCGGCGCGGGAGCAGAGAAGCACCAGACGAACCTGCCATGGATGCCACGCTTGTACAGGCGCTATTATCAGGTATCTTGATCGGGATGATTTACGCTCTGATCGCCGCAGGACTCTCACTGATCTTCGGGTTGATGGAGATCGTCAACTTTGCCCACGGTGAGTTTCTGATGCTGGCAATGTTTAGTTCATTCTGGATGTGGGAACTGTGGCGGCTTGATCCCCTGGTAAGCCTACCCATCACCACAGCCTTGATGTTCGGTGTTGGCGTGCTCACCAACCGGCTGCTGGTTATGCGTGTGCTCAATGCCCCGGCCCTGGCACAGATCTTTGCCACGTTTGGTCTGGGGCTCTTTTTGCGCGCCAGCGCTCAGTATTTCTGGACGGCCGATTTTCGCTCGGTTCGCGATCCCCTGCTCTCCCAGATAGGTGGAGGGAGGATCGCCCTCGGTGAGCACGTGTTTCTTGGGATTCCACAACTGGCAGCGGCGGTGATTGCCGCAGTCGCCTTTGCGTTGCTGGGCCTGTTCATAGGCCGGACGCGGCTCGGTCTGGCTCTGCAGGCTGTCGCTGAAGATCGCAGTACGGCGGCACTCATGGGAATCCCTGCCGGACGCATGTTCGATCTGGGGTGGGGCATTGCTGCGGCATGCGTCGGAGTTGCCGGGGCGGTTCTGGCCAGTTTCTACTACATCTATCCAAGTGTGGGCGTGATCTTCGCCCTGCTGGCCTACATTATTGTCGCGCTTGGCGGGTTCGGCAGTATCACGGGGGCGCTGGTCGCCGGTATCCTGGTGGGCCTGGTGGAAATTGTTGCGCCTCTGACATTGGGCATTCCACCGGCTTATAAGTACGCCCTGGTCTTCACGCTCTACCTGGTGGTTGTGTTGGTGCGGCCTCAAGGTCTGTTCGGGCGCTACTGAAAGATGTAACCATGCTCGACCGTCGCCTTCCTTCATTGCTCACCCTGACCATCCTTGTGGTCATGGTCAGCATGACCCTGATAGCCCCATTGGTAATCGACAACAACGTGTTCCGCCATACCCTGATCCTGGTCTGCATCTATGCCGCGCTGGCCCAGGCGTGGAACATCCTGGGCGGCTTTGGCGGGCAGATTTCTCTGGGTAATGCGATTTTTTTCGGGGTCGGCGCCTATATCTCCTCTCTGTTGCTGGTGCGCGCCCAGATTTCGCCGTGGCTGGGCGCCATCGCAGGAATCGGGCTGGCAGTGCTTCTGGCTCTGCTGATCGGCTATCCGGTGTTCCGTCTCGCCGGTCATTACCTGGCGATTGCCACCATCGCCCTGGCAGAAATTGCCCTGGTGGTGTTTCAAAATCTGGAATTTGTGGGCGGCGCGGCAGGGATTTCGCTGCCAATTGTGCGCGACGCCCAGGGGCGCCCAACTGATTCATGGTGGATGATGCAGTTTAACAGCAGTAAATTGCCGTATATCTATCTGGCCCTGGGACTGCTGGGCCTGGTACAGATAGTGGCCACGGTGATCGACCGCTCCTGGATGGGGTACTACCTGCGGGCCATCAAGAACGATCAGACTGCCGCCGCGGCAATTGGCGTGCCAGTGGCGCGCTATAAACTGTTCGCGCTGCTGATCAGCGCGGCCTGTACGGCTCTGGCTGGCGCCCTGTATGCTCAATACCTGCTGTTTATCGATCCAGAAACCGTGTTTGGTCTGTCGCTCTCGGTGTTGATTGCCCTGGTAGCGATTCTGGGTGGCGCCGGTAGCCTATGGGGCCCGCTCCTGGGCGCAGGGGTGCTGATCCCCCTTGCAGAAGTGACCCGTAGTCGGTTGGGTGGCCAGGGAACGGCGCTTGACCTGGTGATCTACGGGTTGCTCATCATGGTGATCGCCGTTTTTCAACCCGCAGGCCTCGCCGGTCTCGCCGAGCGGTTCCGACCGCGGCCTCCAGCAACCGCGGCCCGTGTCCCTCCGGTAGACGCACAGGTGGAAGAGAGCGCCCAGTTATGAGCTTGCTTGAGGTTACCGATCTGACCATGGTCTTTGGCGGTCTGGTTGCCAATGATCGGATTTCATTCACGCTGAATGAGGGTGAAATCCTGGGTATCATTGGGCCGAACGGCGCAGGCAAAACGACCCTCTTCGCCTGCATTGCCGGGTTCTTGCGCCCTACTCGCGGAAAGGTGCGCTTTGCCGGCGAAGACATTACAGGCATGCGCCCTGATCGCATCTGCCGGCGGGGTCTGGTGCGCACGTTTCAGATTGTGCGCGCGTTACCTGAACTCAGCGTCTTGCAAAACGTTATGGTCGGCGCGTTTCTACGCACACGCATCGTACAGGAAGCCCGGCGCATCGCTGAGGACGTGTTGACGTTTACCGGCCTTGAGACCCAGGCCCACACCTTGGGAAAGAATCTGACCATTGCTGAGAAGAAACGCCTCGAAGTAGCGCGCGCACTGGCAACCCAACCGCGATTGCTGATGCTCGATGAGGTGATGAGCGGGCTAAACGCGCAGGAGCGCCAGCAGGCAGTTGCCCTCGTGCGCGCTATCCGGCAACGAGGGATTTCCATTTTGCTCATCGAACATATTATGGATGTTTTGTTGCCTTTATCGGATCGGGTTCTGGTGCTAAACTACGGCGAAAAGATCGCTGAAGGAACACCCGATAGCATCACGCGCAATCCAGCAGTGATTGCGGCGTACCTGGGGAGCGGTTATGCCAGCCAGTCCTGAGCGCGCTGGTGCGCCGTTGTTGGCCGTGGAGGATCTGAGAGTCAGCTACGGTGGGGTTCCGGCGCTTCATGGAATATCATTCGAGGTGTACCCGGGTGAGGTTGTGGCGCTCGTTGGGGCCAATGGCGCCGGCAAGTCTACGACCTTGCGGGCGATCAGCGGCCTGGTCGCCGTTGATAGCGGCTCGATCCGCCTGGATGCTCATCACCTCAACGCTATGCCGCCCCACGCCATTGCAGCCCTGGGTATCGCGCACGTTCCTGAGGGGCGCCGCATCTTCAGCCGGCTCACCGTTCTCCAGAACTTGCTCCTTGGATCGTATCCACGGACAGCCCGAGCCGTCGAGCAGCAAACGCTGGAAGACGTGCTAACCTTGTTTCCGCGTCTCCGTGAACGTCTTACCCAGTCTGCCGGCACGCTTTCGGGCGGCGAGCAACAGATGCTGGCTATCGGGCGCGGGTTGATGCTGCGCCCACGCCTGTTGATGCTTGATGAGCCGAGCCTCGGTCTGGCCCCCCTGGTGGTTGAGGGGATTTTCGACGTGGTGCGCACCTTGAGCGCAAACGGCATGACGATTTTGCTTATCGAGCAAAATGTGCGCGAGACGCTGATGTTGGCCCATCGCGCCTATGTGCTCCAGGTTGGTCAGATTGTTGCCACAGGCATAGGCTCCGATTTGCTTGCGTCCGATATGGTGCGCCGCGCCTACCTGGGATTGTAAGGTCCTGGGAAATCCTTGAAGGGGTCAATGACTGCGTATGTCTGATGATCAGATAGTCTGTCCGGGTCGGGAAATGCATCCGACGGCGATCCGCGCTGCTATTCGCAGCGGCGCCTGGCGCGGCCCAACCGCGCACCTGGCGCCTGGCTATGTGCAGGCCAACCTGGTAGTGTTGCCCGCCGATGAGGCAGCCGCTTTTCAGTTGTTCTGCGAGCGCAATCCGCAGGCCTGCCCACTGCTGGCAGTGTTGCCGCCTGGTGATCCACATGTGCCGCGGAGCCTGGCTGCTGATGCCGATGTGCGTTTTGACATCCCACGCTATCGCGTTTATCATGAAGGCCAATTCGTCGCAGAGGTTGAGGATCTAAGTGATCTCTGGCGCGATGATCTGATCGCATTTTTGCTCGGTTGCTCGTTCGGCTTTGATGGGGCGCTGCTGGCCGCCGGCCTGCCGGTGCGCCACGTTGAACAGGGACGCAATGTGCCGATGTTTCGCACGACGCGTCCGTGTGTTCCGGCCGGGCCATTCCGTGGCAACCTGGTGGTTACCTATCGCCCGATGCCGGCAACCCTGGTTGCCCAGGCAGCAGCCATAAGCGCTCGCTATCCTCTGCTCCACGGCGCCCCCATCCAGATCGGTGATCCTGAGTCGTTAGGTATTGCCGATTTGAAGCAACCGGACTGGGGGGAGCCGGTGGTTGCCCTCCCCGGCGATGTGCCAATGTTCTGGGCCTGTGGTGTAACTCCCCAGGCTGTGGCTCTGCAGAGTCGCATCCCCTTGATGATAACCCACGCTCCCGGCCATATGCTGGTGGCCGATGTGCCTGTCTCAGCGCTCGCAGCGCCGCATCCCTTGCCGCTGGTTCAACTATGACAACACCCCTGGACGATCGCCATAGCCGCCTGTTACAGCGCGGTCTGGATATCCTGGAGTTTCTTGCCGCGCAAGATCATCCGATTGGCATCCGTGAACTTGCCCAACAGGTCGAGTTAAGTCCTAGCACGTGCTACCGCCTGCTACAGATTTTGCGGGAGCGCGGATATGTGTGTCAGGATGCGCTCACACGCCTATGGACGCTCGGGTTGAAACCGCTCGAGTTGGGGATGCGCCAATTGAACCACGCGGGGTTGCCCTCAGTTGCCCGCCCACACCTGGTTGAACTGATGCGGGCAACCCACGAAACGGTGTTTCTGGGGGTGCGTGATGGTGATTATGTCGTTTATATCGATGCCATCCTCAGCGAACAGGCTATTCGCACCGATGTGACCCTTGGGTCACGCTGGCCGCTGCACAGCGGCGCCCTGGGGAAGGTGCTCCTCAGCGCTTTATCCGAAGATGATATCGAACGCATCCTTGCTGGTCCATTGCAGGCGTTTACCCCATCAACGATTGTTGATCCCCAATGCCTGCGGATCGAGATCGCCCAGACTCGCGCCCGCGGATATGCGCTTAATCACGGCGAAACCGTAACCGGGATCTTCTGCGCCGCCGCTCCTCTCTATGACCGCAGTGGTCAGGTGGTTGCCGCAATTGGCGCGGCCGGCCCCGAGGAGCGGATCGGCGCCGCCAACGTCCCTCACTTTGTTGAACTGGTGCGCGCAACGGCGCAACGGATCTCGGCCCACCTCGGGCATATCGCATGAGACGCCTGCGCGGCTGTGCCGCACATCTGCCATAAGCCGCCGCTCCGGCAGACGATGACCTCTGTTCCCACCACCCCCTGGCGCCTGCTGCCCTACAGCGAACATCCGCCGGAGATCGAACTGGCCGCCGCCGAGGCGCTGCTGGCCGGTCTGGCCCCCGCGCCGCGCCCGGCGCTGCGCTGGTACGGCGCCCGCCACACGGCCCTGGTGATCGGCTCCGGCCAGCGCCTCGCCGACGTGGATGCGCCGGCCCTGGCGGCGGCGGGCGTCACGCTGCACCGCCGCGCCTCCGGCGGCGCGGCGGTGCTGTTCGCGCCGGGTTTGTTGATGCAGGACATCGCCCTGCCCACCGATCACCCGCTGCACCAGCAGGATGTCAGCGAGTCGTACCGCTGGCTCGGCGAGGTGTGGGTCGCCGCGCTGCGCGAGCTTGGCCTTGCCCCGCGGCTGGTCAGCATCCCTGAGGCCCGCGCCGACGCGCGGACCCTCGATCCCCTGGCTCGCCTGGCCTGCTTCGGCGGACGGTCGCCCTACGAAGTGCTGGCCGAAGAGCGGAAAGTGGTGGGTTTCTCGCAGATCCGCCGGCGCCCCGGCGCCCTGTTGCAGGTGGGGCTCTACACCCGCTGGCCGGGCCGCGAACTGGCGGCGCTGCTGCGCCTGCCCCCCGCCGAGCGTGAGCGCCTGGCGACGCTCCTGGATGGGCGGGTCGCCGGGCTGGCCGATCTGCTGCCCGCGCCGCCCCCACCGGAGCGTATCATGGCCGCCTTCGCCCGCGCCCTGGTCGGGCGGCACGGTGTGGTCCTCGCTCCCGCGGATTGGCGCGAAGATGAACTGGCCGCTGCCGCCGCCGCGCGGGCGCGCTACGCGCCCATAGCGTAGGTAGGCCGAGGCATCGGCAGAGCCAGAGCGTCGGCCCAACCCGCAACCGTACCTGTTCACACCTGGCGTAACATACGCGCCTGTGAGCGAGGGCGTTTCGCCCCCTTCGCTTCTCCGCGGGCAAGATGGTCTTTGAAAAAATAATCCGGTATAGCCCGCGCCGGTGGGCTTCGCATCCCGTAGCCGAGGGCTTTAGCCCGACGGCTAGACTGGCATAGCGGATGAATTTTTCAAAGACCATGATGCCCGCGCTCCCAGGAGAACTGTGAACACGTACCCCGCAACCTTCCCGGCACGCTGATCGTCGTAAGAGGCAGAGCGGTTCGTGTTTTAGATTTTGGATTTTAGATTTTAGGCAAGTTTCAAACGCACGTGACAGTTTGCCTCGACACGGAACCACGGGGGAGGTTGTGGAGGGGCCTGGTCCCTCCACGGCCACCCCGGTGGTCTGGGGGCGACAGGAGAGGATGACGGAGCAATGACAACGGTAGTACGTCAGGAGCGCGGGGTGAACCTGATTCTTCGCGCGATCTATTTTCTGGTGTTCGGATTGTGGTTCAGCGCGATCTGGGCCACCGTGGCCTGGGTGCTCTGCGTAACGATCATTGGACTGCCGCTGGGCCTGTGGATGCTCAACCGTCTGCCGCAGGTCACCACGTTGCGTCCGCAACGGGGCGACCTGCTGGTGAGCGCTACCGGTGAGATCTACCGGAAGGACATTCCACAGCGGCCCTTCCTGGTGCGGGCGCTGTGGTTCCTGCTGGTGGGATGGTGGCTGAGCGCGGTGTGGCTCTCGATCGCCTGGGCGCTCTCGGCGGTGATTATCGGCTTGCCGATCAGCTTCTGGATGTTCGACCAGGTGCCGGCGATCATCACTCTGGCCCGAACCTAGCGCCTCCCGCGGGCAAGCAAGAGGCACGGGCCCGGGTGCGCGGGCCTCCGGCCCGCGTCCGCGCGGGGGCGGCGCCCATTCCATACCCTCTCGCCTCCCGCGGAGGGTATGGTCACCTCAGCCGTCCATGCGGCTCCGCCGCACCACGCCGCAATGAAAAGAAGATTGTTCTTGGGAGGGCGCAGCCCTCCCAAACCCTCCCGCGGGCGGGGGCCTGGGTGCGCGGGCCTCTGGCCCGCGTCCGCTGAGGGATGGGGAAACCCGGTTTCCCCACACCCCTCGCCGAGGGCTTATTTTCACGTTAGCCCTCCATGCGGCTCCGCCGCACCACGCCGCAATGAAAAGAAGATTGTTCTTGGGAGGGCGCAGCCCTCCCAAACCCTCCCGCGGGCGGGGGCCTGGGTGCGCGGGCCTCTGGCCCGCGTCCGCTGAGGGATGGGGAAACCCGGTTTCCCCACACCCCTCGCCGAGGGCGTATGTTCACGTTAGCCGTCCATGCGGCTCCGCCGCACAACGCCGCGATGCACATGACCTGGGAGCGCGGGCGTCCCGCCCGCACCACGGCTCCGCGGGCACGGTGACCGCCCCTTCCCGGACCCTCCCCCACTGGGGGCGGGCACCCGGCTCCTCCCCCCAGCGGGGGGAGGCTGGGAGGGGGGCTGCACGCGGCGAACGATGGTCACCTCAGCCGTCTATGCGGCTCCGCCGCACACGAACAGGATGAACATAGGTTCTTCCTGGGAGGGCTGCGCCTTCCCAGACCCTCCCGCGGGCAGAGGGATGGGGAAACCCGGTTTCCCCATCCCCCTGCTTGCGGGCGGCGCCCGCCCAGACGCGTCCTGCAATAGTGTATAATCTGCGTAGCGCCTGGCTACATGCTTGCAAGCCGGGGAAACCTGGTTGCCCCACCCACCTCCAACCATGAGGTGTTGGACCGATAGGCTATCGCGGCCCTGCGCGCCCCGGGAGGTGCCATGCGTCACTACGCCCGTCTGATCGGGCTTGCCGCCTGTCTGTTGGTACTGCTGACCACGTGCAGTCTCCCCTTTGCCAGCGGGCGCCAGTTGCGCATTGCCGCCTTCGTCGCCGCCCCGACTACCGTCCCCGGTCCCACCGTCTTACCCACCGTCACCCCCGCGTCGGGGCCGGCCGCGACTCCGGCCCTGGAGCCGCCCGCGGCCCCGCCACTGGCCGCGGTGCTGGCCCCGGCCCGCACCGGTGATGGCGCGCCCTTCCCATCGGACCTGATCGCCCGCGCCGCGCAGATGGATGCCTACATGGCTTCGCTGGCCCAGCAAGGCGCGTTCAGCGGCTCGGTGCTGGTGGCGGCCAGGGGTCGCGTCCTGCTGAGCCGGGGCTATGGCATGGCCAACCGCGAGGAGGGCATCGCCGCGACCGCGAGCACCCGCTACCGCCTGGCCTCGGTGAGCAAACCGCTGACGGCCCTCGGCGTGCTGCGCCTGGCGGCGGCCGGGAAGCTGGATCTTGACGCTTCGGTCTGCGCGTACCTTGCTGCCTGCCCTCCGGCCTGGGGGCCGATTACGGTGGCCCATCTCCTCAGCCACTCCTCGGGCCTGGCAAACTACACCGATTTTGTCGGGTTCGCCGATGTAGAGCAATCGCCCTCCTCGCCCGAGCAGATCATTTCCCGTTTTCGCGATCTGCCGCTCGGCTTTGTTCCCGGTACGCTGTACCACTACAGCAACTCGAACTACGTGGTCCTGGGCCGATTGATCGAACAGGTCGCCGGCGTGAGCTACGAGGAGTTTCTGCGTCGCGAGTTGTTTCAGCCTCTGGGTATGCAGGATACGGGTCTCGACCCCGGCGACTTTGGCCCGCTCAACGGGACGCGTGGCTATGCCGGGGGGCAACTGGATATTCCCCTCGATGTGAGCAACCTCTTCGCCGCCGGGGATCTGTATTCCAGCGTCGAGGATCTCTTCAAACTGGCCCAGGCCCTCGACGCCGGCAGGCTGCTGCCACCCGACCTGGCGGCGCGCATGACCACACCCGGCCATGGCGGCTATGGCCTGGGCTGGAAGATCGAGCAGCGGGGGCCGCACCGCCTGGTCTACCACCCCGGCTCGATGAGCGGCGCCGCCACCTGGTTCGGGCGCTATCCCGACCAGGGAGTGACGGTGATCGTGCTGAGCAACGAGTACTACGCCAATGTCTACGCCATCGCCGATTACCTGGCAGGGCAGGTGTTGGGATCGTGACTCAGGTTCCCAGCAAGCGCGAGTAGAGCGCCTTGAACCCCCCGCCGAGCTGGTCGTACCCGAAGCTGGCCACCACCTTTGCGCGCCCGTGCTCGCCGAAGCGGCGGCGCAGCGCCGGGTCCTCACCCAGAACCCGCACCTTCTCGGCGTAGCCGGCCACATCGTCGCGGGCCACCAGGAAGCCGTTCAGCCCATCGTCCACCACTTCCGGCAGGGCCGAGGCATTGGTGGTGACCACGGGCCGGCCGCAGGCCAGAGCCTCGGCGGGGGCGATGCCGAACCCTTCCAGGCGCGAGGGGAAGAGCAGCAGGTCGCAACTCTGGTACGCCGCTACCAACCCCGCCCGGTCGGGTGAGCCGATGGGGATCATGCGCGGGTGCGGCGGCCCCTTATCGCGCCCCTGAAAGCCGCCGGTGTAGTAGAGGACATAGTCCGGCGGCAACCGGTCCATAATCCCTGGCAACAGATCGAAGCCCTTGCGCCGGGTGCGGTTCCCCACGAAGAGCAGCCTGACCCGCGCCGCCGAGGGCGGCAAGCCATCGTCGCGGCGCGCCAGTCCCGGCGTGGGCACGAACACGTCGGTGTCAATGCCGTCGAAAATGATGACACTATCGGCGCGCCCGTAGGTGCGCTCGACCTGTTGCTGGGTGAAGCGGCTCACGCAGACCACGGCGTCGGCGTAGGCGATCGAGAGGCCATCGTAGCGCGCCTCGACCAGATGGTAGAACAGGCGTTGCGCGAAGGAGCTGTAGGGCCGCAGGTCGGGATCGGTGGTCAGATGATGCACCGTCGTGACCACCGGCAGCCCGGTTACCCCGAAGCTGAAGGCCACCCGCGAGCGCCCCTGGAGGAGATCGAAGCCGCGCCACCAGCCCGCCGGCATGGCCCTGGGGATGAGCATCGGCAGAAAGTTGTAGATCTCGGGCAGGCGCAACAGCTCCGGATGCAGCCCGGCTGCCCGCACGGCGCGCGTAATGTTCTGAATGCCGAAGTCAACCCCACCCCGGCCTACCGGCGAGATGTACAGAGGGCGGATCGTCATAGCCGTGTACCGTGTGGGCGGAGGTGGGAGGGTGCCCCCCACGCTCCTCCGCACCCCATCCGGGCGCTGATCCTCACCTTCCCCCAGCCAGAGATCTCAGAAAAAATCCGAACTAAACGGGGCCAGCCCGGCAAACGCTCGTTCGGCCAGGTCGAGGGCCTCGCGCTTGCGCGCTTCGAGCACGCCAAAGGCGGCCGCGGTGCGCGGGCGCAGGTAACGGCTGTAGATCTGAGCGAGGGTCCCCACCTCGCAGCGCAGATCGGCGGGCGCGTCGGCGGGCAGGCGCGTCACCTGGCAGCGGCCAGCGGCGAGTTCCAGGGCGAACACGGCGTCATTCTCCGCGATCCAGTCGTCGTTGACCGTCAGGGTCAGGCGCCCGCTTGCCTCCGGCGCGAAGGGATACGCCTCCAGGGCCGCCGGCACGTCGAGCAGACGCAGCATAAAGTCCGGCTCCACCGAACACTCCAGCGGATCGGGGAAGAGCAGGTTCACCGGCGCATCGGCAGGGGCACGAAAGCGCACGTGCTGCACCTGGTCCTGGTGGCCGGCGATGAAGTGGAAGAGCTGGGCGCGCGCCGTGGGATCGAGGGCCACGAGTTCACGGAACTCCATGCGCCGGCCGCTCTCGTCGTTGCGCAGGTGGTAGATCAGGTAGGAGCGCCCCTGGCCCTGTTCATCGCGCCAGATATAGGCCTGGCGTGGGCGGCCGTGCAAGTTGAGCACCCGAGTGCGCCACCAGTCGGAGTCGCGCGCGATGGGGCCAAAGCGCCCACGCAACGCGCCACGGTAGATCCGGTCGAGCTCCTCGAACTGCTCGTCCCCGGCCTGCTGCCAGGACCCGGGCGCGGCACGGAAGCTGGCGAAACGCTCCGGCGGACCACTGTACATCCGGCGCTCAAAAAAGATCGCCCAGCCATAGCGGCGGTAGAACGAGGGCTTGAAGGGGTACAGGATCGCCAGCGACACGTTTCCGGCGCGTAGTTCGTCGGCCAGGCGCCGGAGCAGCAGGGCCACGTGGCCCCGCCGTCGCAACTGCGGAGCGCTGGCGACCGACCCGATGCCCGCGGCGGGGATCTCCCCCGCGCCGGCCTGCACCTGCAGAGGAAGGATCTCTAGTTGCGCCGCCAGGGTCTCACCCACGAACACGCCACGCAGCCGCGTCAGCCGATCCGCCGTAACATCGGTCGAGACGAAGTTAACGTAGTTGGCAGGAAAGGCGTAATGTTCCAGCGCGGTGAACTGGTCGAGATCCCCCTCGCCAAGCGGGCGGTAGGTCAGCACGATGGACACCCCGGTTTTTCTACCACAAGAAAATAGCTGCCGCAGCGCATCCAGCCAAACAGCCAGAGGTCCAGTTCCATCACCAGGGTGACGGCCAGCAGCGCCAGGTGAACCGGACCGCCGGGGCGCAGGCGTCGGCGGAGGCGCTGCCGGGCGCGGATCTCGCGAACGACGCCGTTGGAGGTGGCAGGAGTTGCCGCGTCGCGTAGCGCGTTCGCGGTCGGCGGCCCCTCCCGTGGCGCTGGTGCACGGCCCAGGGCGGCTTCGCCGAGTTTCATCAGCACGTGCTCGACGAAGGTGGTGAACAGGCTGTTCCAGAACACCACCTTCACCGGCCGCAGGCCGGCGCGTTCAAAGGCGGCCAGCACGTCCTCCCATGTTTCCAGGGCCTTCACATGGTCGGACTTGCGGCGGGCTTCGCGGGAGAAATCGTACCATCCCGCGCGCACGAACACGCGCCCCAGGCGCCGGCTGAGGTCAATCACCGGCTGGATGGGCGACCGCTCGCGGGTGTTCGAGAAGGCCAGCATGCGCCCGCCGGGGCGCAACACGCGGGCGCTCTCGGCCAGGTACTGGTCAATGACCTCCAGGGGGAAGTGTTCCAGAATGTCTATGGCGAACAGCTTATCAAAAGAATCGTCGGCGAAGGGCAGGCTGCGCGAGTCCGCCCGGGCAAGGGCCACCTGTTTGAGGGCCTGGTCGGCAAAGAGCGTGGCCGGATCGCTGCCGATCATCAGGCGCACCCGGCGGGCGTTCCAGACGGCGTGTCTGGCCGTGCCGCAGCCATTGTCGAGGGCCACATCGGTGGGCCGGAAACGCAGGAGCCGCCGCAGCGCCCGGTCGCGCACGCCGGCGGCGAGTAGCGGCGGGGCCAGTTCGCGGTAGTCCAGTTCCTCGGCCAGTTCCGCCTCATCGGTGACGTACTTCGACACGTAGCCGTAGGCGACGTTCTGGGGCATCAGGTCAATGTAGCCATCACGAAAGGCGTAGACGGCGCCGCACCGTCCGCAGTGGACGCCATCATCCATAACATAGAGGTCGCGCGAGCGGCAGGTCGGGCACTGCAGCAGCGAAAAGAGTTCGCGGGGGATCATGCCAGGAACTTCCGTTCCACGTCACGGGCCAGGAGGACGTCGAAGAGCAGCAGGAACACCCCCTGCACGGTGATGCCCACGCCCATTCCCCGGCGATCGGGCTGGTCGGCGAAACGGAAGGCGGTGAACAGCCCCGCGACGATGTACAGCACATCCAGCCCCGCGTTGAACAGCAGCAGGCCCCGAAAGCGCTCGGCCTCGCGGGTCGCGGCGGACTCGTCGAGGGAGTGTTCGGCCAGGGCCTCGGCTTTCAGCAGCGCCCTGCGTCGCCCGGCCATGGCCAGGAGCACGTCGATCACCCCCCAGGCCGCTGCCTGCAGCCCGAAGTGGCGGGTGAAGCCTGCAAATGGCAGCATGAGCGCGCCCAGGAGGCTGCTGCCGATGCCCCAGAAGAGCAGGGGCTGCAAGGCGCGGCGCTGGTAGACAAAGAAGTTGTGAGACATGGCTTTGCAGGTCTTGCTGAGACGGTCACGGCGCTTCGTCGCGGCTGCGCCGCACACCGATGGGATGCGCAAAGGTTGTTCCGGGGGGCTACGCCCTCCCATACCCTCCCACCGGGTGAGGCTATGGGGAAACCCGGTTTCCCCATACCCCTGCTCCAGGAAACTATTTTCCAAGCTGTGCGTATCTTACCCGATCTTGCGATGGCGTCAATCGCGCCCTCGCGCCTGAGTGTTCCCCTCGCTCCCGGGTTCGCGGATGCCCTTGGTATGAACAGTTACCGTCGCGCCGGGTTGCCCCCGATGTCTATCGCCAGTCAAGTTGCGCGGCAAAGCGGGCCGCGGCCCCCGCGCGGCGCAGCCGCAGGCCCAGGCGGGCCAGCGGCCCCAGGAGCCGCGCGTCGGCGATGTGGTCGAGGTGCAATTGAAAGGCGGCGCGCAGCAGCCGGTGGCCGCCCCGCGCTGCCGCGGGTACGTGAAGGTCGGCCCAGGCCAGCAGCGCGTCCAGAGCGGCCTGGGCCTCGGCCAGCGTTTCGCCGAGCAGCGCCGCTTCGGCATCGCGGGCCGCCAGCACGTACAGTTGCTGGCGCAGGCGCAGGAAGCGCAGCAGCGCGGCGCTCAGTTCCCACTCGGCCCGTTCGGCGGCCAGGCTGTCCCCGTTGAGCGTCGCATCCCACACCGCTGCCGCCTGCTGCACCTCCTCATCGGCGCGGCGCAGGCACTCCAGGCGCAGCTCAACAGCTCGTCGCGGCCCGGCGATGAGCTGGTCCAGCACGTCGGCGGGCGGGTGGGCCACCGGGTCGCGCCCCCGGCGCGCCCGCGCGCTCCCGTCCTGCTCCGGGTCGCGTTCGAGCGCGGCGCGCCAGGCGCGGCACAGCGTGCCGTGGGCCTCGACCAGGGCCGCGCCGCGCCCCGGCGCGCGCGCCGCGGCGTAGCAGGCCAGGGTGTCCTCCGCGCTTGCGGTGGGCGCCCAGGCCAGCCGCGCGAACAGGTAGGCGTTGGGGGGCGTGGCCACGAAGGGCCGGTCACCCGTCAGTAATGCGTGCGCCCCGGTGGCTCCCGTGGCCTGGTAATGGCGCATGTCGGCGGCGATCACTTCGGGCAGCGGCGGCGGCGACGATTTGAACAGAATGCCGTCCAGGTAATACTCGAAGATGGTCAGTTCTTTCCCCGCGCCCGCTCCGGCGTAGCGGGCCAGCCTGCCGGCGACCCCGGCGTTGGCCGGCCCGTCCATCCCCTCGGCGTAGCTGCGCAGGCGGGGCGCGAAGATCGTCGTGACGCGGGGGTGCGGGCGCGTTGCCGTGGGCGGGGTTTCCGTGTCGTGATAGGCCAGAAAGGCCAGCCGGGCCCGCGGGCGACCGGTAGGCAGGGCCTCTGCCAGGGCATTCGCGGCGATCAAGGCCTGGTCGGCGGGGCCGAGCCTCGCGCAGTGCGGGCAGTGGCACCAGCCGCCCGCCCGCAGGTCGTCCGGCCAGAGGTGGTAGACCTCGGCTTCGGGGTAGGCGGCGAAGAACGCCGCCGCCAGTTCCCGCGCGTGGGCCAGCGCGGCGGGATTGCTCGGGCAGAAGTTGTGGTCGGCAGTGCGTCGCCGCCCGTTGTGGCGAAACATATCTGGCCGGGCGCCGAACAGGCGTCGCGGCAACAGGTCGCGCAGATGATGGCCGCCCAGTTCGATCCGCAGCCCGCGCTGGCGGATCAGCGGCAGCAGCGCGGTGCGGCGCTCGCGCCAGGCAGCCAGCCGGCATGCTCCCAGCGCCGGGGCGCGAATGGTGGTGTGGATGAAGATCGTGTTGAGGCGGTTGCGAGCCGCCCAGATGATCCACTGTTCGCCCTCGGCCAGGAAGAGGTCGTGGCCGATGATCAGCCCCCGGCGGGCCAGGCCGGGCCGGTCGGCGACGGCGATGGCGGGGAGGGTGACGCGGGCAAGGCGGGGGAGATACTCGGCGCCGGCTTCCGGCGCGGGCCAGCGACACCCCAGGGCCTCCAGCAGGTCGTAGACGGCGTAGAGCAGCCCCCGTGGCCCTGCGCCGCGCAGGCTCATGCCGCGCTCGTCGGGGGCGCGGATGAAACCGTCGCCCTCCGGGCCGTGCCCTAGCGCGATGCGCGGTCCCTGCGCCGCCGCGGTGATCGGCAACGCCGGCGCTCCCATCCGCGCCAGGGTGTCGCGCAACTCCTCGGCGGCCAGCAGCGCCGCCGGGTGGTCGCTGGCAAGCTCGATAGACCAGGAAGGGCGTAGGGTGAGATCCAGACTCATACTACCACCGGCGGGTCAGCAGCACCCCGGCCACAATCAGCACCGCTCCAGCCGCCTGGTTCCAGGTCGGTTGTTCGCCCAGCAGCGGCCAGGCCAGCAGCGCGGCGCAGAAGGGGATCGCGCTGCCATAGATCGCCGTGCGCACCGAACCCGCGACGCGCACGCTATTGTTCCACAGCGCATAGGCGACCACCAGGGCGATCGCCGTGGCATAGGCCAGGCTGGCCCATGCCCCCGCGCTGACCCCCGTCCAGTCCAGGTGCAGCAGGTCGGGAATGCCCAGCAGCAGCAGCGCCGGCGCGCCGGTGATCGTCGTCCAGGTGGTGATCGCCAGGGGCGAGAGGCCCTGGACCAGGGTGCGCACCCCCAGGGTGTAGATCGTCCAGCACACGGCGCAGCCGAAGAGCAGCAGGTCGCCGAGCAGGCTTTCGGTGGTGAAGTGGAGTTGCCCCGAAGCGACCACCAGGGCCACGCCGAGGAAGGCCAGCATGATGCCGGCGATGGAGTGCCGGCGCAGGCGCTCGATGCCCAGGAGCGCGCCGAAGAAGGCCACCAGGGCCGGGGTCGTGGCGATCAACAATGAGGCGTTGGCGGCGGTGGTAATCCGCAGCCCGTAAGTGAACCCGAGTTGGTAGAGGGTATTGCCCACCAGCCCCACCCAGGTCAGTTTCCACAGTGTGCCCCGGGGCAATCGGGGCGGCCCTTCGCGCCAGATCAGCATCAGCCAGAGCAGCAGCGAGGCTCCGGCGAAGCGCAGCCCGGCGAAGGCCAGCGGCGGGATCTCGCGCAGTCCGAGCTTCATGGCGCTGAAGTTCAGGCCCCAGATCATCACCACTGCAATCATCGTCGCATCGGTGACAGGCAGGCCGAACCCGGCCCGGGTCTTGCCTGCCTGCGTAGGTATGGCCATGGATGGTTGCCTCTCGTCACAAACCGTCGGGCGCGAAGGGGTTGGATTCTCTACATCCGGCGCCCCGCCCGGCGCTGGCGCCACGCTATGGTAGCATTCCCGCTGACGCGGCGCCAGCGACTGGTGGCAAGTAAGTGTTCACACCTGGAGTAACCCACGCGCCTGGAAGCGCGGGCGTCCCGCCCGCGTCGCGTCTCCGCGGGCAAGATGCCCGCGCTCCCAGGAGAACTGTGAACACTTACGGTGGCAAGGCCCTTCCAGACATTGGTGCCCGGGGGCGGCGGCGCGGGGCGACTTCTTTGTCTCCATCGGTGCCGTGACGCCGGCTGTTTCCGCGTGCGGGCGTTTAGAAGGGGAACAGCAGCGGCACCACCGCGATGCACACAAGCAGCGCCGGCACCTGCAACGGCACGCCCACACGGGCGTAGTCGGCAAAGCGATAACCTCCCGGCGCCAGCACCAGCGTGTTGACCGGCGACGCCACCGGGGTGGCAAAGGCGGTCGAGGCGGCAATCGCGGCCGTCATCAGCAGCGGTTCCGGGGCAATCTCCAGTCCCACGCCGGCCTGGAGCGCGATCGGCATCACCAGCACTGCCGTGGCCGTGTTGGAAATAAACTGGCTGAGCACGCTGGTCAGCAGGAATATTCCCGCCAGCAACGCCAGCGGGCCAAAGGCACCCATCGAGTCAACCAGCACCGTGGCGATCAATGCCGCCCCGCCGGTCTTTGCCAGAGCTGTCGCCATCGGCAGCATCGCGGCGATGAGCACCAGGCTCTCCCAACTCATGCGCGTATACACCGTATTGAGGCGCACACAGCCGGTCAGGGCCAGCGCCAGCGCTGCCAGCAGCGCCGCGATCATCGTCGGCAACAGGTTCGTTACCATCACCATCAGCATGGCGATCACGATTGCTATCGCCAGTGGCCAGCGCGGCGACAGAGGCGCGCCGACCTGTTCTTCGAGTTCAGCCGGCACTGTCGCGACAACGAAATCACCGTAGTAACGCTGTTCGCGCACCACGGGCGCCAGGGTCGCCGCAGGCCCTGCCACGAGCAGCGTATCACCGAAGCGTAGCGGTTCGCTCGTGAAGTCACCATCGATCACCTGGCCGAGCCGCTGCATGCCAAGCACGCTGACACCAAAGCGGTTCCGCACATCGGCTTCAACGATGGTTTGACCGATGAACCGTGAACGGGGGGTAAGCGCCACCTCGAGATACACCAGATCGCGGTGCGCTGGCAGTCCGTCATTAGGAGAAGCGGGATCAAGTCCATAGGCGCTGGCAAGCTGTGGCACCCGATCAACCGGCATATGCACATCGAGCAGATCACCGGCCTCAAACCGGGTGGCGGCGGTTACCGGGCGAGTCGGCCCCGGCATTGCCGCTCCAGTTCGGCGATACGCCGCGCCACGCTCATCAGCGCGCCGGTGTCCTCCTCGCTCAGCCCGATCTCGGCCAGGGCGCGCCCCGCGCCGGCAATAAGTGACGTGGCCGTGGCCGGCGGCGCAGGCGCGGCGAGGGGTAATGGGCGGGCGGTGGCGGGGATGACCGGTTCTTCCTCCCGCGGATGTGGGGACCACAGCGGTGCCGGGCGGATCGCGCGCACCACCGGCCAGCCGTAGAGGCGCGCGAGGAAGCGCGCATAGCCCGCGGCGGCCTGTTCGAGCGAGTGTTCGGCGGCCACGTAGGCCCGCGCCCGCGCACCCAGGGCTGCCGCCACCTCCGGGCGCGCCAGCAGCAGCCGGCAATAGGCGAGCAACTGATCACCCTCGGCGGGGCCGGGGTCCACCTGGGCGGCCACGCCGGGCGGCAATTCGGCGAAGGCCCCGACGGCGCTCACCAGGGTCGGGCGCCCGGCGCCGAGGAGCCGCAGCAGGCTGGCGCTAGTCTCGCCGCCGGTGGGGTGGCGCAGGTTGACGCAGATGTCGGCAGCGGCAACGTAGGCCTCGAACGCCGCGCGGGGCACGTAGCCGGTCACCGTCACGGCGTCGCTTAGCCCCGAGCGGCTGATCAGCCCGGCGAGATCGTAGTTCGGCGAGACGCTGCCTACCAGCAGATAGCGCGCGTCGTGGCCCTCGGCGCGCAGGGCGGCCAGCGCCCGCAGGGTTGGCTCGACGCGCTTCCATGCGTTGATGTGGCCGAAACTCGCCAGCACCACCGCTTCAGGCGGCAGCCCGAGGCGCGCGCGCGCCTCCTCGCGGGAGGGCATGTGCGGCAGCGGAACGCCCATGGGTACGACGGCCATAGGCAAGTCGGGGCGCAGCGCGGCGGCGCGCTCGACCACGTAGCGGCTATGGGCGATCAGCCCATGGGCGCTCTCGAGCACCGGTTCGCAGCAGGGGAAGTCGAAGGCCGCGTCGGTGAACCGCGAGCGGATCATAAGCTGGGCCATATGCGCGCCGGGCGCCCCGTAGCGCGCTTCCATAGCGCGGACGTAGCTCTGCACGTCGCGCAGCCGGCTGGCGGCGTACCAGAGCATAAAATGGTGCAAGACAAAGTCGTGCAGCACGACAACGCCCGGCAGCCGCCGGGCCGCGTCCCAGATCGCCCCGTGCGCCGGGCTGTTGCCCATGTGGTATACCAGGGCATGGTAGCGTCGCCGCCGCAGCTCGCGCGGCAGACGGCGCAGCGGCAGCACCTCCAGATGCTGCGCCAGGCGCGGGTTGGTCGGGCGCAAACCATCCTCGACAAACAGCACGATCTCCGCGTACTGGCCGAGGTAGGGCAGTAACTCCTCGCTATAGTCGGAGATGCCCGAGGGCGCCGGATTCACTGGTGAACAGTAGGCGATGCGCGGTGCTTGCATGGCCCCGCTAGTGTAGCACAGGTCCGGCGCCTGCAACGTCGTTTCGCGGTGCGTCCGTTCCTGGTCACCATTGGAGGGTACATGTTCACGGTTCTCCTGGGAGCGAGGGCATCGTGCCCCCGGATACGCGAGCGGGTTGGATCTTCCGCACAAAATCCTGCCGCGATGATTGGACAGTGATATTGACAGTGCCCGCAGAACATTGTATAGTCCTACATAACACCAAATTAATGATCCCATCTGTGCGGTGCAGTGAGGCGCTGCCGGTAACTCAACGGATGAGTCCGGCGGCTTTTTGTACCCCCCGGTTCGTCTGGCAGGTTCTCGCAAGGACATAGGGTCGCTCCGCTCGGGCCAAGGTCCTCCGCCCATCCGGCCTCGTCGGCGCAACGATGCGCTACGGGGCGGTTGATGTATCCGCCGGCATCGGCAAACCGATACGCCAATGAAGCCCGCCACTCCCTCGAAGGGCCGAGGGGACGGCGGGCGTTTGTCTGTTTTCGCTAGAGTGTAAGGTGGTAACGATGCAACTTCCTGTGCGCGACGCTTACGGATTGTACGACCCGCGTTTTGAGCACGATGCCTGCGGGATCGGCTTTGTCGCCCGGATCAGCGGCCAACCTGGCCACGAGATCCTCTCCATGGCCCTCGAGGCCCTCGGAAACCTGGAGCATCGCGGCGCCGTCGCCGACGATGCGAAAACAGGCGATGGCGCCGGCGTGCTCACCCAGATCCCACGCGAGTTGATGCTCCGCGAGTTGCGTCGCCAGGGCATCGCCACGCAACCGGCGGATCTGGCGGTGGGCATGTTCTTCTTGCCGCAGGCCGAGGGCGCCGCCGCCGCGTCCTGTACCATTGTCGTCCAGGCCCTCGCCGAGCGCAACCTGACGCTCCTGGCCTGGCGCGACGTTCCGGTTGATATCGAGGCCCTCGGCCAGCGCGCTCGCGCGGCGATGCCGTTGATCCGCCAGGCGCTGATCGCGCGCCCCGCCGGCCTCGATGAGGTCGCCTTTGAACGCACCCTCTACCTGGCGCGCAAGGCCATCGAAGCCGCCTTCCGGCGCGAGAACCTCGCCGCCTATGTGCCCTCGCTCTCGAGCCGCACCATCGTCTACAAGGGGTTGCTCCTCGGCAGTCACCTGGCGCGTTTCTACCTCGATCTCCGCGACCCGGCCTTCACCACCGCCATCGCGGTGTACCACCAGCGCTACTCGACCAATACCTTCCCCACCTGGGAGCGGGCCCAACCCTTCCGCATGCTCTCCCACAATGGGGAGATCAATACCATCCAGGGCAATGCCAACTGGATGCGCGCGCGCCAGGCGGTGCTGCACCTGCCCCCCGATTTTCTGGCCGCCGGCCCCGTGGATGGCCCCGTGGCCCTGACACCGGTGCTCGATGAGCGCGGCTCCGACTCGGCGATGCTCGACAATGCCCTCGAGTTGCTGGTGATCGGCGGGCGCGATATTCGCCACGCCCTCACGATGCTCGTCCCCGAGGCCTGGGAGAAGGTGCCCGATCTGCCGCCGGCCCTGCGCGCCTTTTACCAGTACCACGCCTGCCTGATCGAGCCCTGGGATGGCCCCGCCGCTCTGACCTTCTCCGACGGGCGCATCGTGGGCACGGCCCTCGACCGCAACGGCCTGCGCCCGGCGCGCTACATCGTCACCGACGATGGGTTGGTGTTCGCTGGCTCCGAGGTTGGCGCGGTGCGCGTGGACAACCGCCGTGTGGTCCATAAGGGTAAGCTCGGCCCGGGGCAGATGATCGCCGTAGATACCGCTACCGGCCACTTCTTCACCAATGACGATGTGAAGAGTTACCTCGCTGGCTTGCGGCCCTACAGCGCCTGGATCGGCCAGCATCTGCGCGCCCTGCCGCCCTCCGAGCCCACGACGCCGGAGGAGGCGGGCGCCGCCGCGCCAAGCGCCGATCTGTTGCCCTTGCAGATGGCCTTCGGCTACACGTCCGAGGAGATGAACGTTATTCTGAAGCCTATGGCCAGCACCGGCCACGAGCCGGTGGGTTCGATGGGCGATGACACCCCCGCGGCGGTGCTCTCACAGTTAGAGTTGGGGCGTCCGCTCTTCCACTACTTCAAGCAGCGCTTCGCCGAGGTCACCAACCCGCCGATTGACCCGCTGCGCGAAGAGATGGTGATGTCGCTCAGCGTCGGATTGGGCCGGCGCGGTAATGTGCTTACCGAGACGCCCGAGCATGCCCATCTGCTGCAACTGACCTCGCCGGTGCTGACCGATGCGCAGATCGCCGCCATCCGCGCGCAGAGCGATCCGGCCCTGCGCGTGGCCACGGTGATGGCCATGCTGCGCCCCGATGAGACCCTGGCCGGGGCGCTGGAGCGCCTGCGCGCCGAGTCCGCCGAGGCCGTGCGCAATGGCGCGTCAATTCTGATCATCAGCGATCGCGGCGTTGACCCCTCCCACGCGCCGGTCCCCGCGCTCCTGGCCGTTGGCGCCGTCCACCATCATCTGATCCGCGCGGGCCTGCGCACGCTCTGCAGCCTCGTGGCCGAAACCGGCGAAGTGCGCGAGGTGCATCACCTGGCCTGCCTGACCGGCTATGGCGCCGAGGCGGTCAATCCTTACCTGGCCCTCGCCAGCGCCCGCCAGATCGCCCTGGAGCGCGAGGCCCTGCGCCAGAAGACGGCCAGCGCTCCGGTCGAGAAGCTGCGCGATGATCCCCGCTCGCGCACCCTGGCCGAAGAGGCCGAGCACAATGTGATCGTCTCGCTCGAGAAGGGCCTGCTGAAGGTGATGTCCAAGATGGGCATCTCCACCCTCGATAGCTACTGTGGCGCGCAGATCTTCGAGGCCGTGGGGCTTGATCAGGAACTGATCGATGCGTGCTTCGCCGGCACGCCGTCGCGCATCGGTGGCGTGGGCCTGGAGAAGCTGGAACACGACGTTCGCTCCCGCCAGCGCAAGGCTTTCGGTGACGCCGCGCCGGCCCTGCCGCATCCCGGCTTCTACAAGTTCAAGAAAGACGGGGAATACCACGCCTTCAGTCCTCCGGTCATCCACGCCCTGCACCGCGCCGTCCAGAACCCCCATGCCCTCGATGGCGATAGCTACGACCGCATCAGCCCCGAAGGCTACGCCCTCTACCGCGCCTACGCCGACCTGGTGCACGCCCGCCCGCCGACGGAACTGCGCGATCTGCTCGAGTTTGTGCCCGCCGGTCCTCCCGTGCCGCTCGATGAGGTCGAGCCGGTTGAAGCGATCGTCAGGCGTTTCAGTACCGCGGCGATGAGCCACGGCTCGACCAGCAAAGAGGCCCACGAGACGCTCTCGATCGCCATGAACCGCCTCGGCGCCCTGGCCAACAGTGGCGAGGGCGGCGAGGACGCCGAGCGCTTCAAGGACGAGCGCAACAGCCGCATCAAGCAGGTGGCCTCGGGGCGCTTCGGGGTGACGCCGGCCTATCTGGCCAGCGCCAGTGAGTTGCAGATCAAGATGGCCCAGGGGGCCAAGCCCGGTGAGGGCGGGCAATTGCCCGGCCATAAGGTGAACGAGGAGATCGCCCGCATCCGCCATACCGTTCCGGGCGTGGCGCTGATCTCGCCTCCACCGCACCACGATATCTACAGTATCGAGGATCTGGCTCAACTGATCTACGATCTCAAACAGGTGAACCCCAACGCCACCGTCAGCGTGAAACTGGTGGCAACCGCCGGTGTAGGCACCATCGCCGCGGGGGTCGCCAAGGGGTATGCCGACATTATCCTGATCAGCGGCCACGCCGGCGGCACCGGCGCCGCGCCGCTCAGCAGCATCAAGAACGTCGGTCTGCCCTGGGAACTCGGCCTGGCCGAGACCCAGCAAACCCTCGTGCTGAACGGGTTGCGCGGGCGAGTGCGGGTGCGCGCCGACGGGGGGCTTAAGACGGGGCGCGATGTGGTGATGGCCGCGCTGCTCGGCGCCGATGAGTTTTCGTTCGGCACGGCGGCTCTGGTGGCCGAGGGCTGCATTATGGCCCGCGCCTGCCACAACAACACCTGCCCGGTCGGCATCGCCACCCAGCGGGCCGAACTGCGCGCCAGGTTCCCCGGCAAGCCGGAGATGATCATGGCCTTCTTCCGCTACCTGGCCCAGGAGATCCGTGAGATCCTGGCCTCCCTTGGCCTGCGTTCGCTCGATGAGGCCGTCGGCCGCACCGATCTGCTGCGGCAGCGCCACACCGGGCATCCCGGCGCCGACGATCTCGATCTGACCCCCGTCCTCGGCGCGGCGCGCATGATCGCCGGTCACGAGATTCGCCACGCCGGCGGGCGCAACCTCCTGCCGGCCGAGGAGAGCCTCAACGACCGGATCATGCTCGATACCCGCGGCGCCCTGGCCGCCCGCGGCCCGGTCAGCCTGAACTATACGATCCGCAATCGTGATCGCAGCGTTGGCGCCCGTCTCGCGGGGGCCATCGGCCAGATCTACGGCGACAAGGGCCTGCCCGCCGGGACAATCACCATCCACCTGCGGGGCAGCGCCGGTCAGAGCTTCGGCGCCTTCAACGCGCCGGGAGTGGAGTTGCGCCTCACCGGCGAGGCCAATGACTACGTGGGCAAGGGCATGGCCGGCGGCGTGATTGTGCTTGCTCCCGATGCGCAGACGCGCTTCGCCTGGCACGAGAACGTGATCGCCGGCAACACCCTGCTCTACGGCGCCACCGGCGGCGAACTGTACGCCGCCGGTCAGGTCGGCGAGCGCTTCGCCGTGCGCAACAGCGGGGCCGTCGCCGTGGTGGAGGGCGTGGGCGACCACGGCTGCGAGTACATGACCGGCGGCGCCGTGGTGATCCTGGGGCCGACCGGGCGCAATTTCGGCGCCGGCATGACCGGCGGCGTCGCCTATGTGCTGGATGAGACCCGCAGCTTCGAGCGGCGCTATAACCCCCAGTTGATCGAGTTGCGGCCCATGAGCGCCCGCGATGAGGCGCGCGTGCAGCAGTTGATCGGCCGCCACGTCGAGTTGACCGGCAGCCTGCGTGGCGCCGACATCCTCGCCCGGTGGGAGAACTACCGCAATCTCTTCTGGACCGTGATGCCGCGGGAGGCCGTGGCGCGCATTGAAAACGCTGCCGAGGGCACCGAGGAACTGAAGCCGGCTGCCGCCCGCGCGGCATAAGCCCGAGGGTCCGGACGGGCCACGCCCGCCCGGACCTTTTCCTTAGGCGGGGAAACCCGGTTTCCCCATCCCCCTGCTTGAGGGTATAGCCCGCCCAGACCCTCCTGCGGGCGGGCTGTGCCCTCACCCTCCTGCAGGCGGGGGTAGGGGGAAACCTGGTTCCCCCATGGTCACGTCAGGCCCCATGCGCGGGGCGCACACCGCTCGATGCACATGGCCCGGGAGCGCGGGCGTCCCGCCCGCGCCACGGCGCCGCGGGCACGGCGCTGCCCCCCTCCCTGCCCCTCCCCCACTGGGGGCGGGCACCCGGCTCCTCCCCTCAGCGGGGGGAGGCTAGGAGGGGGGCAGCACGCGGCGAACGGTGTTCACCTCAGCTGTCCATGCGGCTGCGCCGCACCCCGACGGGATGAAAATACTTTCTTGGGAGGGCATAGCCCTCCCAAACCCTCCCACGGGCGGGGGTATGGGGGAACCTGATTCCCCCATGTTCACGTTAGGGCCTTTAATCGGCCAGTTCGCGGCCAGGCCGGCGCAGCGGCAGTTGCCCGGCCGCGGGTGGGGCGATGAGGTTGTAGGTGGTGATCTGCCGGTTCAGGTCGCGCACCTTCTGCGCATACTCCGCGCGCAGGCGCTCCCGCTCCAGCGGGCCGGTCCTCGCCCAGCGGGCGGTGACATGGGCCAGCCAGCGCTCCAGATCGGCCAGTTCGGCGCGTATGTGCTTCTGAAGTTCGATCCACGCGGGGGCGTAGCCCGCATTCTTGAGCAAGCGATAGCCAGGTCGCAGATCCTCCGGCACGTGGGCCTCGTCCTCCAGGCGCAGGGGTTGCCCCGCGCCAGGCAGGTTCTCAAACATGCCCGCGGCCGCGGCCTCGCGAATGCGGCGCTCGATCAGACTTTCGTGCGCCCGCAACCGACCCTGGCCAGGTCGTGCTTCCGCGCTTTGCTCTTCGGATGGCCTGGTCTCAGAAGATTCGTGACGCATGGCTGGCTCCTAACGTGAACATAAGCTCTTGGAGGAAAGAGTGTGGGGAAACCTGGTTTCCCCACGCCCCCGCCCGCGGGAGGGTTTGGAAGGGCGTAGCCCTCCCAAGAATAACCTATGTTCATCCCGTCGGGGTGCGGCGGAGCCGCATGAAGGGCTAACGTGAACATAGGCTCTCGAAGAGAGGGGTGTGGGGAAACCGGGTTTCCCCACGCCCCCGCCCCGCAGGGATATGGGGAAACCGGGTTTCCCCATGCCCCCACCCGCGGGAGGGTCTGGGAGGGCGCAGCCCTCCCGGGTCCAGCCTCCGCTTGCGCCCTGGCGCAAGTGTGGTAGGATAGAGTGCCTTCCAGTGACGCAAGGCAAGCCAGCAGGCAGGTGTGTCGCTGACGCGTTTCCCGCCGTCTCTTACATCGTAATAGTAACCTCTGAAACGTGCCCTGACGTGAACATAAACTCTCGGAGCGGGGTGTGGGGAAACCAGGTTTCCCCACGCTCCCGCCCGCGGGAGGGCCTGGCCCGCACGCAGGGGGATGGGGAGATGGGGCGTCCGCCGCGCGGCGCTTTGACCCCGCCTGGCCCGCACGCAGGGGAATGGGGAAATCAGGTTTCCCCATCCCCCCCGCCTGCGGGAGGGTGTGGGAGGGCACAGCCCTCCCAGGAACAACCGTATGCTCATTGCGGCGTTGTGCGGCGGAGCCGCATGGACATCTGGTGAGAGGACGTATGGCCTGGCTTGCTCTTCTCGCGCTCATGCTGATGGTCGCAGCTATCCCTGGCGTCTCGCTGTATCTGGAGAGCCTTCGGTCGCGATCCACCGACGGCGGGGACGGCGTAAACGACGGTACCCGGCAGACAGCGTAAGGTACGCTTCCCGCCCCGGCAACGAAGCTCGGCCCGCTATGGCCGAAGCATCGGCGCAGCCAATCCTTCGGCCCAACAATGCAGCCCCGATGTAGTGTTAGCGTATGGTACAATCCGCGTATACCCGGCTCGGGCGCTGGCCGATCACCAATCATATGGGTCTCCGTACCCAGGACAGGATCAGAATCACGGGCGCTATCCAGCACGTGACGACTCGTCCCCGACCGGGCTGAGGTGACCATCGTGCGCAGGGTTCCGCCCCCCTCCCAGCCTCCCCCCGCTGGGGGGAGGCGCCGGGTTCCCGCCCCCAGCGGGGGAAGGGTCAGGGCGGGGGCCGGCGCCGTGCCCGCGGCGCCGTGGCGCGGGCAGGACGCCCGCGCTCCCAGGGCATGTGTCTCGCGGCGTGGTGCGCCATGCGCATGACCGTCTCACGTGAACATAGGCCCTCGGCGAGGGGGGTGGAGAAACCGGGTTTCCCCACGCCCCCGCCCGCGAGAGGGCCTGGCCCGCACGCAGGGGACGGGGAAACCGGGTTTCCCCGTCCCTCCGCCCGCGGGAGGGTCTGGGAGGGCTGCGCCCTCCCAGGAAGAACCTGTCCTCATCCTGTTCGTATGCGGCGGAGCCGCTACCGTGAACATAGGCCCTCGGCGAGGGGTGTGGGGAAAGCGGGTTTCCCCACACCCCCGCCCGCGGGAGGGCCTGGCCCGCACGCAGGGGATGGGGAAACCCGGTTTCCCCGTCCCGCCGCCCGCGGGAGGGTTTGGGAGGGCGCAGCCCTCCCAGGAAGAACCTATGTTCATCCTGTTCATGTGCGGCGCAGCCGCATGGACGGCTGGCGTGAGTAGGTAGCAATGGAGCGATAGGCGGATCCCTGCAATTGCCCTGTCCGATAGCACGGGCGCATAGCCCCTCCTCGCAATGGCCGGGTACGTGGGAGAACCCTGATGGATAGAAGCATCCACCAGACTACTCAGCCGGTGCTGACCGCCCCCGAACAGCCCTGGGTTGAGCGACGCCTGCGACGCCTGGCGATCGTGGGGGTAGTGGCCCTCGATCAGGCGCTGATCTTTGCCGGTTTTGCCATTGCCTACTGGTTGCGCTACCTGGCCGACTGGCCCCCACCGTTCGACCGCGTGGTACTCGAGGTCGCCACGAAGAACTATGTGGATTTTAGCGCCTTTTTGCTGCCCTCGGTCCTGCCGCTGATGCTCTTCCTCGCGGTGCGCTTCGCTGGCCGGGGCCTGTATCGCACCGCTCCCCGGCTGAGCCTGTTCGATCAACTGGGGGTCATTTTCAACAGTCTGGTGACCGGGCTGGCCCTGTTGATCATTTTTGTTTTCCTCTACAAGCCATTCTACTATTCACGTTTGATCTTCGCCTTCGCCGGGGTGAGCATTTTCACCCTCCTCAGCGGCTGGAGGGTCGCCCTTGCCGGTGTGCGGCACTGGCAGTGGTCGCACGGGGTTGGCCGGGATCGGGTGCTGGTCGTTGGCGGAACCGGCCTGGGCCAGCAAGTGATGAATGGGATCGCCTCGTCTCCGGGCCTGGGCTACACGCTGGTCGGATATGTTGACGACCGGCCCATCGTGGCGCATGGCCGGGCCACGCGGGTCTATCGCCACCTGGGCAAGCTGGAAGACCTGGAGCGCGCTGTTCTGCAGAGTGGCGCGCAGCAGGTTATTCTGGCCCTGCCCTTTTCCGAGCAGGGCCGCCTGCCGGAACTGGTGGCCGTGTGCCAGCGTCTAGGGATCAGGTACCAGCTTGCTCCGGATCTCTACCAGTTAAGTTTCGACCGGGTGGATGTGCTGCAACTGAGCGGTGTGCCCCTGCTGCGGCCCAAGGAGATCCGGCTGAGCGGCGCCAATCTGCTGCTCAAGCGCGCCATTGATGTGGCTACGGTGATCCTGGCGGCGCCGTTTGTGGTTCCCCTGGTCGCCCTCATCGCTCTGCTGATCAAGCTGGACTCGCGCGGTCCGGTGCTGTTCCGCCAGGTGCGCGTGGGCAAAGGCGGGCAACCCTTCGTGTGTTACAAGTTCCGGACCATGGTGCCCGATGCCGAGGCGCGCAAGGCCGATCTGGTCGCCCGCAATGAGGCCGATGGGCCGTTATTTAAGATGCGCGACGATCCGCGCATTACCCACCTTGGGCGTTTCTTGCGCCGGAGCAGTCTTGACGAGTTGCCGCAGTTCTGGAACGTGCTGCGGGGGGAAATGAGCCTGATCGGCCCGCGCCCCGCGCTTCCTGATGAGGTGGCGCGCTATGAACCCTGGCATCGCCGCCGGCTGGAGGTGCTGCCGGGGTGCGCCGGTCTGGCTCAGGCCCTTGGACGCAGCGATATGTCGTTTGATGAGCAGGTGCGCCTCGATATCTACTACGCCGAGAACTGGTCAGTCAGCATGGATCTGCGCATCCTGCTCATGCTCATCCCCGTGCTGATCAGTGGTCGCGGCGCCTATTGACGACGGAGAGGGAAGACGTAGCATGCGCGTGCTTATTACCGGTGGCGCGGGTTTCCTTGGCTCCCATCTTACTGACCGTTTTCTCAGCGAGGGCCACGAGGTGATCGCCATGGATAATTTGATCACCGGGACCACGGATAATATCGCGCACCTCGCGGGACATCCGCGCTTTATGTTCATCAAGCACGACGTGACGAATTATATCTACGTTGATGGGCCGCTTGACGCTATTCTGCACTTCGCCTCGCCGGCTTCGCCGATTGATTATCTCGAACTGCCCATCCAGACCCTCAAGGTCGGCGCCCTTGGCACGCACAAGGCGCTGGGTCTGGCCAAGGCGAAGGGGGCGCGTTTCCTGCTGGCCTCTACCTCCGAGGTGTACGGTGATCCGCAGGTGCATCCCCAACCCGAGAGCTACTATGGCCACGTCAACCCCGTTGGGCCGCGGGGGGTCTATGATGAGGCCAAGCGTTTCGCCGAGGCGATGACAATGGCCTACCACAACTACCACGGTCTCGAGACGCGCATCGTGCGGATTTTCAATACCTATGGGCCGCGCATGCGCCTGCGCGATGGCCGCGTGGTGCCGAATTTTATCCAGCAGGCCCTCAAGAATGAACCGCTCACCGTGTATGGCGATGGTTTGCAGACCCGCAGTTTTCAGTACGTGAGCGATCTGGTCGAAGGGGTCTATCGCCTGTTGTTCTCGAATGAAGTTGAGCCGGTGAACATCGGTAATCCCGGCGAGTTCACGATCCGTGAGTTCGCCGATGTGGTGATCAGGTTGACCGGCAGCAAGAGCCCGATTGTCTATAAGGATCTCCGCACCCGCGATGATCCGCAGGTGCGCCAGCCGGATATTGCCAGGGCCCGACGGGTGTTAGGCTGGGCACCGCGGGTGAGCCTGGAAGAGGGGTTGCAGCAGACCATTCCCTGGTTCCGTGAAGAGCTCCGGCGCCGGGGTGAGTTGTAGGTGATGGACCGGCGCGTGGGGGGCCAGGGTTCCGGGCGCGCGGCGCGGCCCGCGGGGTTGGCGGCCCTGGTTGGCGCCATCGCCCTGGGTCTGGGGGTGGCAACCGCGCCCCTCTCCCTTTCGGCCTCGCTCGTCATCGGCGCCGTGGCCGTCGTCCTGGCCCTGCTCGCCCCCATCTGGGCGCTGTATCTGCTGGTGCTGTCGGTGCCGGTGCAGGAACTCTGGCTCTTGCCCGGCGGCCTTACCGTCACCCAGGCGGCCCTGCTCCTGGCGACCGCCAGTCTGGCGCTGCACCTCCTCGCCTTCCCTGAGCGACCACTGATCCTGGGGCCTCTGCTTGTCCCCCTGGCTGTCTTTGTGTGGACACTGGGACTCTCGGCCGTGTTTACCCCCTTCAGCCGCGCCGAAGGGTTGCGCGAGACGGCGCGGTGGTCCACGGTCTTGCTGGGGTATGTGCTCGCCCTGCGCGCCCTGGGAGGCGACGGGTGGGTCGCGCCCCGGGGCGAACAGAGTTTCACTCCTGCGCTCGGGCGTGCCGTGGGGGGCGAATCGGGGCCAGGTCCGCGTCGTGGCCCCTCCTGGCGCGTCTGGGGCCTGCTGGTGTGCTTGCTGGCGGCTCCAGCGGCGACGGGCGCGCTGGGGCTGGTGCAGTTTGCCCTGGGGTTGGGTCCTGAGAGTTTTGGGATTGGAGACGGGCGGGTGCGGGCCTACGGCACCATCGGGCAGCCGAACTCATTCGCCGGGTACATGAACCAGGCCTGGCCCCTGGCGGTGGGCCTGGCCCTGTTTGCCCTGGTGGGCCTGCGGCAAGGGGCGCCGCGCCGGCCGGCCCTCCTCACGCTGGCGTTCGCCGGCGTGGCGGCGCTCCTGACCGGCGGGGCGCTGATCGCCAGTTTCTCGCGGGGCGGGTGGATCGGCGCCGTGGCCGGCATGCTGGCGCTGGTGAGCGCCGCGTTCGTGGCGCTGCCCGCCGATGCGCGCGCGCTGATGCGGCGGTTCCTGGTGGCCCTTGCCGCGGTGTGTCTGGCGCTCCTGGCGCTCGGCGGGGGCGGCCTGTTGCCCAGGGCGATCGAGCAGCGCGCCGTCAGCCTGGTGCGCAACCTGCGCCTCTTCGACGTGCGCGGCGTTGCTGTGACCCCTGAGAACTTCGCCGTGGTGGAGCGCATGGCCCACCTTCAGGCCGGCTGGAACATGTTCCGCAGCCGGCCCCTGCTCGGCGTCGGGCCAGGCAACTACAGCATTGCCTATGAGCGAACGCCCGCTCCAGATACGCCGCCGTTCAGCGTGCGGCCCTGGTATCAGTCGCGGGGCCACGCGCACAACTACTACCTGCATATCGCCGCCGAGGCCGGAGTAGTTGGCCTCGCGGCCTACCTGCTGCTGATCGGCGCAGTGATGGCGCAGGCGGTCCGCGCGCTGCGGGCTGCGCGCGACTGGTTGTGGTCGGGGGTAGCGGTGGGCGGGGCCGGGGTGGTTGTTGCCGTGGCCGCCCATAACCTGTTTGAGAACCTGCACGTGCTAAACATGGGTCTGCACCTGGGCGCCATCTGGGCCGTGCTCCACACCTGCGAGGCGTCGCTCCCCTCGGACCCGCTGTGACCGCGCTGAGGTGAACATGGGGGAACCAGGTTCCCCCATACCCCATGTTCATTGGGCGGTGTGTCGCCCGGCGGCACGGACGGCTAACGTGAACATAGGCGGGAGAGCCAATACGTTCCACCTCAGCGCATGCGGCGCCCCAGCCCCCCTCCCAACCTCCCCCCGCTGGGGGGAGGCGCCGGACTCCCTCCCCCTAGCGGGGGGAGGGCTGGGGAGGGGGGCCGTCACCTTCGTTGCAACGGATTGCCGCTTGAGCAGGGGGATGGGGAAACCGGGTTTCCCCATCCCCCCACCCGGTGGGAGGGCCTGGGAGGGCGCAGCCCTCCCAGGAACAACGTTTTTTCATCGTATCGGTGTGGAGCAGGGGTCCGGGGAAACCCGGTTTCCCTGGACCCTCGCCCAGCGGAGCCACCATTCGAAAACGATTGCATACCCGGAGAGGAAGAGCGACTATGACCTGCCTCGTGACCGGTGGCGCGGGCTTCATCGGCAGCCATACCGTTGATGCGCTCCTGCGTCGCGGCGACCAGGTGATTTGCCTTGACAATTTTACCCCCTACTACGATCCCGAGCGCAAACGGCGCAACCTGGCATGGGCCGCTACCCAACCGGGGTTCACGCTGGTCGAGGCCGACATCCGCGACGCCGAGGCGCTGGCCGGGGTGTTTGAGCGCTATCGTCCGCGCGGGGTGGTGCACCTAGCGGCCTTGCCCGGTCCACGGCCCTCGATCGCCAACCCCGCGCTCTATGCGCAGGTCAACGTCGGCGGCACCGTGCATCTGCTGGATCTGGCCCGGCGCTACGAGGTCGAAAGCTTCGTGCTCGCCTCGACCTCGTCGGTCTATGGACGCGCGAGCAGGCTGCCTTTTGAGGAGTGCGACTCGACCGATCGCCCCCTTTCGCCCTATGCCGCGACGAAGAAAGCCGCCGAGGTGCTGGGCTATACCTTCCACAGCCTCTATGGCACGCCGATGAGCGTGGTGCGCTTCTTCACCGTCTACGGCCCGCGCGGGCGCCCGGATATGACGCCGTACGTCTTTGTTGATAGAATGGTGCGTGGGCAACCGATCGTGCTCTTCGAGCGCGGGGTGGAATTGTACCGCGATTACACCTATGTTGATGACATCGTTGCCGGCGTTGTCGCGGCGCTTGACCGGGCGCAGGGCTATGAGATCTTTAATCTGGGCAATTCAAGCCCCGTCGAACTCCAGCGCTTTGTCGCCTTACTGGAACAGATTACCGGCATACGCGCGGTGATTGAGGCCCGGCCGCTACCGCCCACCGAGCCGCCGATCACCTACGCTTCCACCGAAAAAGCGGCGCGCATGCTTGGCTTTCGGGCCGGCACCAGGGTAGAGGAGGGGTTGGCCCGCTTCTGGGAGTGGTACCAGCAAGAGGTGTTGCCTGACCATCGCTCTCGTCCCTAACGTGAACATACGCCCTCGGCGAGGGGCGTGGGGAAACCGGGTTTCCCCAGCCCCCCGCCCGGTGGGAGGGTCTGGGAGGGCGCGGCCCTCGCGCAGGGGCTGGGGCAACCGGGTTTCCCCATGCCCCCACCCGGTGGGAGGGTCTGGGAGGGCGCGGCCCTCCCAGGAACAACGTTTTTTCATCGCGTTGGGGTGGAGCGGGTATGGGGGCGGGCGCCGCCCCCGCGCGGATGCGGGCCGGAGGCCCGCGCACCCAGGCCCGTGCCTATGGCTTGCCCGCGGGAGGGTTTGGGAGGGCGCAGCCCTCCCAGGAACAACGTTTTTTCATCAGGATCGCGGTGGGCCAGGCTCGCCGCGACGCCCCAACGCGGGCACGTACCAGGCCGCGCAGCGGAACTATGCCTAAAAGAATTGTTACTGGCTTACCCCTGCAAAATACGGTATACTCCTCCGGAGTATAGCGGCCTAACGTGAACATACGCCCTCGGCGAGGGGCGTGGGGAAACCCGGTTTCCCCACGCCCCCGCCCCGCAGGGGCATAGGGAAACCGGGTTGCCTCATGCCCCCACCCGCGGGAGGGCCTGGCCCTCAAGCAGGGGCATAGGGAAACCGGGTTTCCCCATGCCCCCACCCGGTGGGAGGGTCTGGGAGGGCGCAGCCCTCCCAGGAAGAACCTATGTTCATCCTGTTCGTGTGCGGCAGAGCCGTATGGACGGCCGACAACGTAAAGATGACGGCTGCAGACGGGGAAGACGAAGCCCTCCCCGCAACATATCAACTCATCACCACCAGGTCGTCGCGCCAGGAGCGTCGCGCACCACCCACAGGAGGCAGGCTGAGGCATGATCGCAGACAATACCAAGGGGGCATCTGCCGGTGAGGCGCCCGTGCCGGTGGAACTGCCCGTTACGCCTGAAGTTTCTCCTGAGGCCGAGATCGCGCGGGAAGGGTTTTCGTTATGGGAGCGCCTGCGGAGCCCGCGCACCCTCATCTCCTTCGGCCTCGCCATCGCGATTGTCATCTTTGCCCTGCGTGGGCTGGATATTGACCTGGCGACCACCTGGCAGCATATGCGGCAGGCCAACCCCTGGCTGCTCCTCGCCGGTCTGGGCATTTTTTATCTGACCTTCCCCTTGCGGGCGCTACGCTGGCGCGTGCTGTTGCGCAATGCGGGCGTGCCGGTTGATGAGGGGCGGGGTAGCTGGGCCTCGATGCCCGCGCTGATCGAGTACGTCTATCTGTCGTGGTTCGCGAACTGCATTGTGCCGGCTAAACTTGGCGACGCCTACCGGGCCTACCTGCTCAAACACAATGGGAAGGTCAGTTTCTCGACCTCGATCGGCACCATCTTTGCCGAGCGTCTGCTGGATATGCTCGGGCTGTTCGGCATGCTGGTCATCTCGGCCTATTTTACCTTCGGGGCGCATATGCCCGAAGGCACGCAGATCGTCTTCGGCTTTGGCGGGTTGCTGGTGGTGATGATCCTCGGCGGCCTGGCGAGTATGCGCTGGTTTAGCCCGCTGGTGCACCGGGTGCTGCCACGCCGGCTGCACGCTTTCTACGGGCGGTTTGAGTATGCCGCCCTGCGCTCGTTCCGCCCCGCCATCCTGCCCCGTCTGATCGTGTTGACCGCGGGGGTCTGGCTGCTGGAGGGCTTCCGGCTCTTCTTCGTGATCGAAGCGCTTGGACCGGCCATTGGCACCCTCTCGCTCTCGGCGATCATTTTTGTGGCTCTCTCCTCGTCCTTGCTGACCGCGCTGCCGATCACCCCTGCCGGTCTTGGGGTCGTGGAAGGGACGATCACCGTGGTGCTCACCTTCTTCGGGGTTGATAAGCACCTGGGCGCGGCCGTTACCTTCCTCGATCGGTTGATCAATTTCTGGAGCATCGTTGTTGGGGGATTTATCGCCTACATTTTTAGTAAACGTCGCTAACGTGAAAATGGGGGAACCAGGTTCCCCCACACCCCCGCCCGCGGGAGGGTTTGGGAGGGCGCAGCCCTTGCGCAGGGGTATCGGGGAACCAGGTTCCCCCACACCCCCGCCCGCAGGAGGGTTTGGGAGGGCGCAGCCCTCCCAAGAAGAACCTTTTTTCATCCCGTCGGTGTGCGGCGCAGCCGCATGGACGGCTGATATGAACATGGGGCGACCAGCTTTCTCCAGGCCCCGGCCCGCGGCAAGGCGCCGGCGTCCCGAAGCCGGTTGGAGGGGTGTGGGGAAACCAGGTTTCCCCACGCTCGCGCCCGTGGCATCATTCCAGGCACATGCGTATCGGGATTGATTACACCGCGGCAGTATGGCAGGGCGCGGGGATCGGGCGCTATACGCGCGAGTTGATCCGCGCTGTCGTCGGTCTCGATCCAGCGATTACCTACCGTCTCTTCTACGCGGCGGGCGGCCTGCCCGCCGCGTCGCCCTATCTGGCCGATCTGCGCGCCCTGGGCGCCGCGCATCCCAATGTGCAGCCTCGGCCCATCCCTCTCAGTCCGCGCCTGCTGACCGTGCTCTGGCAGCGCCTGCGCCTGCCGCTGCCTGTCGAGGCGCTGGTAGGTCCGCTCGATCTGCTGCATGCCCCCGATTTTGTCTTGCCGCCGACCCGCGCGCGCACCCTGGTCACCGTTCACGATCTGACCTTTCTGGTGCGGCCAGAGTGCGCGGAGGCCGGGCTGCGGCGCTACCTCACCCGCGCCGTGCCGCGGGCGCTGCGCCGCGCCGATCTGGTGCTGGTCGACTCGCAAGCTACCGCGGCGGACCTTGCGCGGCTGCTTGGGGTTGACGGCGCGCGGGTTCGCCTGATCTACCCCGGTGTGGATCCGCGCTTCCGGCCGTTGCCCTCCGCCGCGTCGGAAGCGACCCGGGTGCGCTTCGGATTGCCCGCGAGCTTCATCCTCTTCGTTGGCACCCTGGAGCCGCGCAAGAACCTGCCGCGTCTCGTGCGCGCCTTCGCCGGCATCGCTGACCCCGACCTGCATCTGGTGATTGCCGGACGGCGCGGCTGGCTCTACGAGGAGATCTTCGCTACCGTGGAGCAACTGGCGCTCCAGAATCGGGTGCATGTGCTCGATTTTGTTGCGGATGCAGAACTTCCGGCGTTGTATAATCTTGCGCGGGCCTTTGTGTACCCCTCGCTGTACGAGGGGTTCGGCTTGCCGGTGCTGGAAGCCCTGGCGTGTGGCGCCCCCGTGGTAACTTCGGGGGTGTCGAGCCTGATCGAGGTCGCCGGCGAAGCGGCGGTACTGGTGGATCCACGTGATGAAGCCGCCATCGCCGACGGCATCACCCGCGCCCTGCGCGACGCCGCGCGCCTGCGGGCCGCCGGGCCGGCGCAGGCGCGGCAGTTTCGCTGGGATACGGCCGCGCAGCGTTTATTGGCATGCTACCGGACGCTCGGCGCCGGTGGACCGAGTAAAGGATCGCGTGATCATGTCTTCACAGAACGATCTGACCGCTGAGGCCATCGAGCGGGGGGCAGCGCCGGGCCGCGGCTATGCCGTGGCCCGGCTTATCTCGCAGGTGTTGCATCCGGTGTTCCTCGGCGTGATCAGCATCTTTATCGTTGGCCTGCTCGGGGTTGAGCCACGCCAGGCGGGTTTGTCCTGGGCCTTGCTCTGCACCGGGCTGCAGGTGCTGCCGCCGACGCTCTTTTTCACCATTCGCCTGCGGCAGGGCGCCTACACCGATGACGATATCTCGGTGCGCTCGCAGCGCAACGAGTTGTACCTCTTCGGCATCGTCAACCTGGTGGCCGGCATGGTCGTGTTGCAACTGCTCGGCGCGCCGCCTCCCATCCTGGCGATGGCAGCTTCGGGTATCGCGCTCAGCGTGCTGGCCTGGATCATCAACCTGTACTGGAAGATCAGCGTCCACGCCTCGAGCATGGGTTCGACGGCGACACTGGCTGCGCTCTACTCCGAGCCGCTCGGCCTGGCCCTCTGGCTGTGCGCCCTGGCTCTGGGATGGGCGCGGGTGCGCACGCGCAACCATACGCCGATGCAGGTCGTTGCCGGCTTGCTCCTGGCGTCAGCGTGCGTAATCGGCGCATTCGTGGCCTACGGGGTGCTGTGACCGTCCAGGAGCAGGGCCGAGGCGCTGGCGCAGCCAGTGCTTCGGCCTTCCTACCCCGCGCGGCCCTGACACTCCAGCCAGGCGAACAGTTCCTCGAAGACCCGCGCGCGCACGGGCGCAGCCGAGAGGGTCAGGTCATGCAGGCCGCCCTCGATGGCGATCAGGGTCACGCGGGGGCCGAGGCCCGGCCCGTACCGGCGCATATGGGCCACGTTGAGCACCGCGTCGGCGCGCAGCAGGCGTTCGTCCCAGCGCGGGAGGAGCACCGAGCGCGCCGAGTGCATGATCAGCACGGGACAGGCTATGGCCAGCCCGGTCTGGAGCCGGCGCTGTCCCTGCATCACCGCGCGCATCCACCCGGCATGGGCCGGAAAGCCCTCGATCGGTTTCCAATCCAGGTTGAACTCCCACTCGCCATAGTAGGCGCGGTGCAGGCTCTGGGCATAGAACGGCGAGACCGAGCCATTGGCGGCGAGATGGGGGCGCCAGCGGCCCAGGCCGGCCAGCAGGCGCGCGGGCGCAACCTGGTGCCAGGGGAGATGAAAGGCGAAGAAGGGGCTGTTCAGGAACAGGGCCTTGATCCGCTCGCGCCAGCGCCCCTCGTGGGCGTAGAGGGCGGCGATAAGGCCGCCGGTGGAATGGCCGTTGAGCAGGAGCCAGGGGCGGTCCTCTTCGTTGAAGATGAGAGTGATGGCGGCGTCAAGCTCGGCGTAGTACTCGCAGAGATCGGCGCAGAAATGCGGTGTCTGGCCGGGGCGCAACGAGCGGCCGCACTTGCGCAGGTCGAGGGCGTAGAAGTGGTAGCCGTGGGCATTGAAGGCCGCGGCCAGATGCGTCTGGAAGAAGTAATCCACAAAGCCGTGAAGGTAGAGCACTGCGCGGCCCGCCGAAGCGGCGGCGCGGCGGCGCACCAGGGTGGCAATGACCGGTCCTTCGGCGTCGGGAGGGAACACCAGGGTGCGCGCCTCGAAGCCCGCCAGCGCCGTATCGGCGATCCATGGGGAAACGGTAAACGTCGTAGCCATTGTCTAACAGTTCTATGCGCTTGTCTTACTACCAGGAGTTGCGCCGTCGCCTTTCGGCTTGCGGCGTCTCTATGACGCTTTGGTAGCTGCCGCTGGCGCAATCGAGGGCTCTGCCTTGCGTCTGCTTACCAGCGGATCACGATTTCGGCGTCGCTGCCACTGACCGGTACCACCACATAGGCGCTGGTGCGTGTAACCTGGATGGTGGCAGGGAGGCTGGCGCCGTTGAGAGTCACCTGGAGCGGGCGCGCGGCGATCTCCGGGGGGACGAGGAGGCGCACCTCGGCGCGTTCGGCGCTGCCGGTGACGTTCAGGCTCATGGAGCGCGCCTCGCGGCGCCAGTGGTAGGCCGCGTAGCCGTCGGAGGCGGCGTAGCGTGCCACGGCGTAGACCTCGGCAACTGTCGGGTCGGCGGCCCAGCGCGGGGCAAGGAGCAGGTCGCGGTACGCGCTGGCGCGATCATTGAACCCGGCGGCGCCTTCCATCAGCGCGCCGATCATCGCCCCCGCGCCCCAGCCGTCGCTAGCAAGGGTGTCGGGTCCCTGGATGCCGGGGGCGCCGGTGGGGTAGTACCACAGGTAGGTTGCGCCGGTGAGACGGGTAAGTTCGGCGTAGCGCCGGAGGATGTCGAAGCCGTAGGCTTCCAGGCCGTAGCGGAAGGCGCCACGGGCCAGTTCGCCGCCCACCAGGGGCATGATCCCGCCATTGACATACTCCCCAGGGTTTTCGCCCTTGCCTCCGGCCATGCCGAAGCTTCCCGACGGAAAGGGCGGGTCAATGCTGTACCATTCGGCAAAGGCGCGCCCAAAATCACGGCGCCGGTAGTACTCTTCAACGATCTGCTGGCCCTGCCACTGATCCAGCACCTCGCGGTTGAGGGCGTAGGCGTTGGAGAGGCTGAGTTGCGTCGCCGGGTCCACTCCATCGGGGCGAAAGGCCGGGTCCTCAGGAATGAAGTGGGTGAAGAAGCGCCCGTTCCAGCTCAAGTCGTTGAGGCGTTGCATCAGGTCGCGGCTCTGGGCGCGCCAGGTTTCGGCCAGGGCCGGGTCGCCCACGCGCTCTTCGACGCGGGCCATCAATATCAGGGCATGGGCCAGGCCGGTATTGTCGCCGTGAAACGTTCCCCAGATCGTATCCGCGTCAATCCAGTGACGGGGGGCCGGACGCCCGTCGGGGCTGATGGTTGTCGGGCCATAGGAGAAGTCCCACATATCAATGGTGTAGGGACGGCGCACCAGGTTCCGTTCGGCGTTCCAGCGCAGCGGGTCGCTGGTGATGTAGCGCAGGGCACGCCGCATGGCCTCCAGGTTGGCGCGCAGCCAGGCATCGTCGCCGGTCATTTGCCAGGCCTCGTAGACGCCCTGCACGAAGAGGAACTCCAGATCGCTTTCGACTTCTTTGCGAAAGGCGCGCACCGAACGCTCGGGGTAGTCGATCACGTCGGGAAAGCTGCCATCGGGCCGCTGGGCGGCGCGAAAGGCGTCAAGCAGGCTGGTCACGTCCCGCTCGAAGTAGCGAAAGCCGCGTCCCTGGTAGACGTGGTCGCGCAACCAGAGGAGGGGGTTGTCGGGGGAGCGATAGCCGCGCACCGGGCGCCCGTCGAGGTCATAGGCTACCACGTCCTGCTGCATAAAGGCGCGCAGGCGAGGGTAGAGGGCATCGAGGTCCGGCTGGCCGGTGCGCAGTTCAGTGATGGGATCGAGGGTGAAGAGGCGGCTGCGGGCGGCGGCGATCTGCCCGTTGATCACCACCACGGCCCACTGGTCGCCGGCGTGCCCGCGTGGCAGCAGGGTAACCTCGCCGCGGCCGGCGCGGATCTCCGCCATTGCGACACCTGCCGGTCGCAGGGCGCCATCGAAGAGGCGCACCTCGAGCGGGCCGCTGTAGCCCGGCACCCGCAGCGTCGCCGTGAGGGCGCGCAGCGGTTGCGCCACGGGACCTGCGGCGTCGCTCAGGGAAGCGCGGAAGGGCGAGGCCGGCAGGCGCAGCAGGTCATCGGGGTAGTGGCGTTCCCATTCTGGCGCCAGAGGTTCCACCACGGCGCGTTGCCCATCAGTAGCGGTGATGGCGTGACGGGCGAAGAGTTGCACCTGGAAATCGTCGATCCACAGCGGAGGCGTGCGCGGCGGCCCCAGGGCCTCGCCGCCGGCGCGTCGCCAGGCGCTGAGAAAAGGCTCAACCAGACCGTAGGGAGCGGGTGGTTGTGGCGCGGTCGCGGGGGCGCAGGCGACCAGCAGGGTGAGCATGCCCAGCGCAACGACGCGTGCAGCCCCGTCGGATGGGAGGAATGGGAAGGTCCGCACCCTCGCAGGAAGATCCTTGTTCATCGGTGAAACCAGGCTGTGGATGCGAGGATCCGGGAGAGCTGTGCCCTCCCAGACCCTCGGGTGGGCGGGGGTGTGGGGAAACCCGGTTTCCCCACACCCCTGCTCGAGAGCTGCGCCCGCCCAGACCCTCCCGGGGGCAGGGGGATGGGGGAACCTGGTTTCCCCATGTTAGACCAGCGAATGGGGCGCGTCAGCGTGGTTCAGGTTGCGCTCCGCTGCCGCGACCGCTCCGTCATCGCAGGTGGCCACACCAGGGGCCAGAGGTTCACTGAGCGGGAGGCGCACCGTCATCGTCGTGCCCCGGCCCACCTCGCTCTCGACCTGCATGATGCCGCCATGGTTCTCGACGATGGTGCGGCAAATCGCCAGTCCCAGGCCAGTGCCGGAGTTTTTGTGGTCGTTCGCGTCTTTGGTCGTCACGAAGGGTTGGAAGATCTTGTCGCGCATGTCGGCAGGAATGCCGCTTCCCGTGTCACTGACCGATAGTTCAAGCTGATCCTCGATCACCCGGGTGCTGATGGTGACCCGGCCATGGCCCTGATCGCGCATGGCATCGCGGGCGTTGGTGAGTAGGTTTATCAAGACCTGGGTAATCTGGCCGCTATCACAGTGAACGATCGGGAGCGGTTGCAGGTGTTCCTCGATCATCACGTCCAGACGGGTAAACTCAGACCGCAGCAAGGTAACCGTATCGCGCACCAGGTCATTCAACTGGCAGGGCTCGCGCCTGGGTTTGCGCTGGCGCGCTAAGGAGAGGAGACCACGGGTGATGCTCTGGCCACGGATGCAGGAGCGCATTGCCACGTCCAGGGCATGATTTTTTTCCTCGATATCGTCGGTATTCAGCCCAAACTGCGCAAAGCCGTAGATGGCGATGAGGAGATTGTTGAACTCATGGGCCACGCTTGCAGCAAAGGTGCCCAGGGTAGCCAGTTGCGAGGACCGGATCAACTCCTCCTGCCTGGCGCGTAGTTCGTCCAACAGGCGCGTCCCATGGCTGGCCAGCTCGCGGCTGCGCTGGCTTTCCTCCTGCAACGCGGCCATGGCTTTGAAGGAGCGATGGGCCATAAACAGCGGCAGCACGGCGGTCAGAGTCAACCAGGGGTTGGTGGCCCAGATGGAGGCCAGGATGGCGCCGAAGGGCAGGGTGATAAAATGGACCCAATGGACCTGTCGAAAGCTCGCGCGGTAGATCTGGAGGACCGGCTGGCCGCTGGCCAGGGCGACAATCGTGGAGACGAGAATGGTGTTAAGGGCATAATAGGTGCCGGCCAGAATCACAAAGGCCAACACTCCCCTGAAGCCGCTGAAGGGCGGGCTTGCAGGCGAGGCAAGCGCGTCGTACATCACGACCAGCGCCACGAAGGTGATACTGCGCTGTGACGCATTGAACAGACCTTTGTACCATGGCCGCCCACGCAGCCAGTCCACCAGCAGGCTACCGACGAGCACCACCAGCACCCCATACGGTCCGGCCATGGGCACGAGAAACATGGTTGGCGCGTCAACGACGGTCATTGCCACGCGATTCCGCTGATCGAGACCGAAGACAACCTCGAAGTAGTCGGCCAGTACATAGGCGATACCACTCACGCAGAGGATGAGCAGATCGGGCATCGGGGCGCGGGCAGAGATGAGCGTCACAATGACGCCGACCAGCGCTATGCTCCACAAACTGTACAGGTACCAGCGCGCAGCCACCGGCAATGTGCTCATCGTCTTCTCATCCTGGGATGGTGTCTGATGTCCGAAGAGCGGCATGCATAACTGTTCACATCTGGGGTAACCCACGCGCCTATGAGTGAGGGCGTTTCGCCCCCGTCACGTCTCCGCGGGCAAGATGGTCTTTGAATACATAATCCGGTATAGCCCGCGCAGGCGGGCTTCGCATTCCGTAGCCGAGGGCTTTAGCCCCACGGCCAGCCCGGCATAGCGGATGAATTTCTCAAAGACCATGATGCCCGCGCTCCCAGGAGACATGTGAACACTTACCGGAAGGCCAGGTTCACCGATCCCCGACAGTTCGTCGAGTCCTGCCGGTCATGGGGTGTGCCTGCCAGTACAGCTTTCTGGAAATCCGTGGGGAGATGTGGCCCGGGTGCGCGGGCAGTTTGCCCGAGATGTGATGGACTGTCTCGCAAGGCGCCTTGTTTCCGTCGGGCTCATAAAGATCAAGCATAGAAACCGGTATGCGCCCTCGTGCCGTGGGGGGTTGATGCTCTTTGAGCAATTCATCCGCTCCCCCTGGTCCTGTGGAGCGGGGTGTGGGGAAATCAGGTTTCCCCATACCTCTGCGGGTGGTGGGCGTGGGGAAACCCGGTTTCCCCACACCCCTCGCCGAGGGACTATTTTTTTCACGTTAGCAAGTATAGCGCATCTCTCGATCCATAACGTTAAAAAAACGAGCAGAGGGGAGAACAACCCCTTCTGCTCGTGCGGACCGGGAGTGCCTATCTGCCTAGACCCACTTCCCTTCGGCGCCTGCCGCCAGAAGGAGCGAGGCGATCGCCCCCATCAGCAGAGAGACCTTGATGTAGAGGTTCAGGGCATGCCACTTCATCTTCGGAGACCCCTTTCTTCGCTGTTGATAGGTATCACCAGTGTGTATCCGGGTCCCCTCCGCTCCGCTTCGGGCAATCTGCCCAGTTCCATCCGCACACCTGGACGCCTTACCTCCCGATCCGGGCCGAAATAGTAACAGAAACGTTGAGGCTTTGCAAGTCGCTCATAGGTTCGGACAGGGCCGATGCATCTCCTGGGGGCAGGTCTCAGACTCCACGGTGTTCGGCGGCGCAGTCGCCCGGACCCCACCGCCGGAGGCGGACGTTGCTTCAGCCCTCTATGCGGCTCGCGCCGCACACCGACGGGATGAAAATAAGATTGTTCCTGGGAGGGCTACGCCCTCCCAGGCCCTCCCACCGGGTGGGGGCATGGGGAAACCGGGTTTCCCCATGCCCTTACCCAGGGGAAATCCGCGGCAACCTTGACGCTCGCCTGCCGAGAGCCTATGATGGAGTTGCCCTGTGCCTCACCGCACCGATCGCGCCACTGATAGAGAGGACCGCCAATGGCACGCACGCCTGTGATCTTTGTGCCCGGTCTATGTGGCTCATTTAATTTGATGGTCCTGCTCGATTTCCAGGGGCCACGGCTCACCGGTTGGAACTTTCCGCCCTTCATCAGCTACGGAAAAGGCTTCCTCGAAGCCTTCGAACGGGCCGGCTACGTCCGGGACACGGATCTGTTCGTGGCCTTCTACGACTGGCGCAAGTCGGTGCAAGACGCGGCGCGCCTGTACCTCAAGCCCTGGATTGACCGGGCGAAGCGACGCGCTGGCGCCGAGAAGGTCATTCTGGTCGGGCACAGCATGGGCGGGTTGGTGGCGCGGAGCTACATCCAGGGCCCCGACTACGCCCACGATGTCGCCCGGCTGTTCACCCTGGGCACGCCCCATCGCGGCGCGGGCGAGGCCTATTACGCCTGGGGCGGCGGCGAGTTGCGAGCCGATCCCTCGGTCAAAGTGGTCTTCGATGTGTACCTCTGGTACCTCCGGCACGCCCATCCCTTCCAGACCCAGATGGATCCGCTGCGAACGATCCGCACCCAGGTGCCCGGCATCCGCGATTTGCTGCCCATTGATAGTTACCTGCTCGATCACCAGGGGCCGCCACTCCCCAGACCCGAGGCTTCGTATCGGGAGCGTAACCTGGTGGGTTTGATGCTCAACCAGCCGGCGCAACTCGATCTGCTGGCCCGGCGCGTGCCGGTTGCCACGATCAGGGCGACCGGCTTTCCGACCATTCGGGCGATTGTGGTGGGCGGCCCCCCCATTCCTCCAGGCGATCCGCCGCGTTTCCCGGATGGGGCGCCGGTGCAAGACGAAGTTGATACCGAGGGCGACGGCACCGTGCGCGCTGCCAGCGCCGGCCTCGCGCATCCGACCATAAGCAATCTCGGTCCCCTGGCCGGCACAGGCCATGGGGTGCTGCCCGATCATCCCGCTGTGCTGGATCTGCTGTTCAACGAACTGCGGGCGTCCGAAGAACCGGATCTTGGCGTGCCTCCGCTCGGCGCGCCGCCGCTCGAGGAGACGAGACTGGTGGTGCTCACCGCCTCGCCGGTGACGATGGTGGTGGAGACGCCGGCCGGTCCGCCCCTGCCCGGCGTGGGCGTTCTGGGCGCCCCGCTCGAGGTAGTGGGCGCCCCGGCGCGCCCGCGGCGGGTGCGCGCCCGCGATCACGGGCACAGCGGGAAACATCTCAACATCGCCGTCATTCCCAACCCGCCCGCGGGGGCCTACCGCGTGCATCTGCATGGCACCGCGACGGGAAGCATGGCCCTGGGGGCTATGCTCGTCAGCGCCGGGCAGGTGACCGTCTTCGGCGGCGCCGAAGGCGCGGCTGACATCATGGCAGCGGAGACCCGGCATACCGAGATCAGCACCGTTCACGGGCAGGTGGCCTATGGAACGGATCTCTTCTACGAGGTGGTGGTGACGGACGTGACCACGCCGCCAGAGGTGCATCTCGACGCGCGGGCCACCGCTGCCGACGCAATGGCGAAACTGCGCGCAGCCGCCGGCGGTGGCGCGGTGCTCGGCGGCGCGCCGGCGGCGGAGGCGCTGGCTCAAGCGCCGCCAGAGGTGCGCGAAGCCGCCGAGGTCGTGTTCGGCGGGGATGCGGCAGCCGCCGAGGCGGCGCTGGAGAGGCCTGGCGGGGCCGAACCCGCGGCAATGGTTGACGCCCTCACGGTCGTTGCCCGCGAGGTTGTCGGCGCGCGGGACGTGGCGCTCGCCGAGGCGCTGATTGTGCAGTTGCAGGCGCTGAAGACGGGGTAGCCTGCCGCGTCTGCTTACCCTCCGGAGCAGCCGGTTGAGCGCATGGTTGCATAGAGTGGCGCTGTTTCTCCGTGGCGCCGTGCCACTGGCACTGGTGGCCCTGGGGCTGGTCGGCGTGCCGACCCTGCTGGCCTGGTGGTTGCTGGGAGGGCCGCTGGGATGGCGCCACCTGCTGGTGGGGTTGGCGAGCGCGGTGATCCTCTTCGCCCTGGGGGGGCTGGCCCTGGGTTGGGCCATCGGGCGGCAGCGGCGGGATCTGTAGTTCAGGCGGCGCGTTGCACGGCGTAGTCGGCGACGCGAGCCAGCGCTTCGCGCCCGGGACCAGGGGGGATCTGGGCAAGCAGGCCACGGGCGCCTTCGGCACAGCGCAGCACCTCCGCGCGGGTCGGCGTGAGGCCATAGCGACGCACCTCGTCAATGGCCCAGCGTTGCTCGGCGGCATTGCTGCTGTCGAGGGCGGCCACCAGGCGCGCGCTGTCGCCGAGGGACGCGGCGAAGATCAGCGGCAGGGTCACCGCTCCGGCGCGGAGGCTGGCGCCGGGGGAGGTGCTGCCGTTCCGCTCGGTGAAATCACGCACCTCGTCGCCTAGGCGCAGGGCCAGACCCAGTTCGTGACCGAAGCGACCCAGGGTCTCGATCTGCTCCAGATCGGCGCCTGCGGCGGCGGCGCCAGCCTTGCAGGCGGCTACGATGAGCGCGGCATCCGTATATCCGATGCGTTCCAGATGTTGCGCTCGCCCCTCCTCCAGCGGCCGCAGCGGCGCCGCAGGCATCAGGACACCCTCGGTAATCTGCTTGACCGCCTCGGTGAAGAAGGTGATCACGCGCGGATCAGGACTGAGGGCCATCTCTCCCGCGGCCAGGGCAAACAGGTAGTCACCGACCATCAGGGCCACGCCGTGGTTCCAGGGGCCAACGCGCGGCTGGCTGCGACGCCGCTCGGCTTCGTCCACCAGATCGTTGTGGGTTTGCGTGGCCGCGTGGATCAATTCCACCGCCGCAGCGACGTGAATGACCCGTTCCAGATGATAATTGGCGCTTTGCGCGGCCAGGAGGACCAGCGCGGCCCGCAACCGGGGCACGTCCGGCGGTGACAGGTGTGATCCGGCGATGCTGATCACCGCGGCGCGGGCGCGTGTCCGTTCGTGGATGATCTGCTCCACCTGTTGCAGATCGGCGATCAGGTTGGGAGAAAACACTGCTGGTCGCATAGGTTGCCGCTGCTGCTTCAGGCGTGCTTGACCTTCTTTTCTGTATTATACGGCGCAATTGCGATTGCGTACGTATCGGCTGATGCAACGCGGGGCTTGAGCAGCGTCTGTCTTCGATCACGTGAACATAGTCTCCTGGAGCAGGGGTATGGGGAAACCTGGTTTCCCCATACCCTCACCCGGTCAGGGCTCTTGCAAAGTCACCTCCGGTGGGGGTGCGGGGGCGGCGGAGCCGCCCCCGCGATACTCTTTTTGGGTGTGCGCGGCGGC